>OGES01002261.1_pt1 | contig 13246 bp, 9 predicted proteins | sample 1570711 | NCBI WGS metagenome assembly OGES01 (sample SAMEA2582133, study PRJEB24529) | metagenome | biome: Human gut stool | place: China | collected 2011 | reverse complement strand
AAAAATGATTCCATTTTATTTGCCGCCTGCGGGCGGCAAACTCTGCGAGGCTTTTTTGACAAGCGGGTCATAATGCAAAATATATACAAAGGAGGCGGGGCTATGGAGCTGCGCCACGTTTATGGGAACACCTATGCGGCAGTGGGGGCCACGGCGCTGATGCCGGTATATAAGCTGACGGACACGGACATTGTACTGATGGACACGGGCTATGCCCGGCTGGACCGCAGCGCCCTGGTGAACCTCATTGAGGGCAACGGGTTCCGGCTGCGGGGGATTCTGTGCTCCCACGCGCACTTTGACCACACAGGAAACGTCCGGTTCCTGCAGCAGCGGTACGGCTGCCAGGCGGCGGCCCAGATCATCGAGGCGGGCATCTCCGTGAATCCCGATGCGTACCGGGCCAACTATGTGGCCCTGACCTACGGCAAAAGCCGGGAGTATCTGCTGGAGGAGTGCTTTCCGGCGGACGTGATCATCCCCGCCGATGCGGAGCATCTGGACTTCTGCGGGGCCAGGTTCGGCATCCTGCAGCTGCCGGGCCACTCCGCCGGGCACATCGGCGTCGTCACCCCGGACGGGGTTGCCTATCTGGGGGACTGCCTGATCGACGAGGAGCAGATCGCCGCCGCCAAGCTCCCCACCAGTATGTTCATCGCCCGGGACCTGGAGAGCAAGGAGAGCCTGCGGAATCTCCGGCGCCCGGCGTACATCATCGCCCACAAGCAGGTGCTGACGGATATCGGCCCTCTGATCGACCGGAACATCGCCTTCATCCATGACAAGGGCCGGGAGCTTCTGGAGGACCTGGAGGACGGCATGTCCTTTGACCAGTGGATCTACGCCTTCTGCCAGCGGGAGAACGTCCGCACCCGGAACGAGTTCAAGTTCAGCATCGTGGAGCGGAATTTTGCCAACTTCGTGGACTGGCTGACGGACGAGGGAAAGGTGGAGGTGCGGCGGGAATTCTGCGCCAAGCACTATTTTCACCGGGAAAAGTAAAATGATTGTAAAATAATACGTTGCATATGCCGTGAAAACGGTCTATAATGGACAGATACCCCGCAAGTATAATGAAAATTTGAGGTATTTGAGGATGAACATTGGAGAAAAGCTGAACATGACCATGCTCTGCGACTTTTACGAGCTGACCATGGGCAACGGATACTTTGAAAACGGCTTCAAGGACAAGATCACGTATTTTGACGTGTTCTTCCGCCGGGTGCCGGATAAGGGCGGCTTCGCCATTGCCGCCGGTCTGGAACAGCTGATCCGTTACATCGAGGACCTGCACTTCACCCCGGAGGACATTGCGTATCTCCGTGGGCGGAACCTGTTCTGCGAGGAATTTCTGGAGTATCTGGCGAACTTCCGGTTCACCGGCGACATCTACGCCGTGCCGGAGGGAACCCCGGTGTTCCCCAAGGAGCCGCTGGTGGTGGTCCGGGCCCCGGCCATCGAGGCACAGCTCATCGAGACCTTCACCCTGCTGACCGTGAACCACCAGAGCCTCATCGCCACCAAGGCCAACCGCATCACCCGGGCCGCCAGAGGCCGGACGGTGCTGGAATTCGGCTCCCGCCGGGCCCAGGGGTCCAGCGGCGCCATTGACGGCGCCCGGGCGGCGTTTATTGGCGGGTGCAAAGGAACGGCCTGCACCATCTCCGACCAGCTCTACGGCGTGCCCGCAGGGGGCACCATGGCCCACGCCTGGGTGCAGATGTTTGACTCGGAATACGAGGCCTTCAGGACCTATTGCGAGATCTATCCCACCAACGCCACCCTGCTGGTGGATACCTACAACACCCTGAAATCCGGCATTCCCAACGCCATCCGGGCCTTCAACGAGGTGCTCAAGCCCAAGGGCATCACCAAGTGCGGCATCCGGCTGGACTCCGGCGACATGGCCTACCTGACCCGGAAGGCCCGGAAGATGCTGGACGACGCCGGGTGGACCGAGTGCAAGATCAGCGTGTCCAACTCCCTGGACGAGTATCTGATCCAGGACCTGTTTATGCAGGGGGCACAGATCGATATGTTCGGCGTGGGCGAGCGGATGATCACCGCCCGCTCCGAACCGGTGTTCGGCGGCGTATACAAGCTGGCGGCGGTGGAGGACGATGAAGGAAACATCATCCCCAAGATCAAGGTCAGCGAAAACGTGGAGAAGATCACCATTCCCCATTTCAAGAAGGTGTACCGCTTCTATGGCCGGGACACCGGCAAGGCCATCGCCGACCTGATTACCCTGCACGACGAGCAGGTGGACGACACCCAGGACCTGGAGATTTTCGACCCCATGGCCACCTGGAAGAAGAAAACCGTGTACAATTTCACCGCCCGGGAGCTGCTGGTGCCGGTATTCCTGAAGGGCAAGCGGGTGTATGACAGCCCCACCCTGCCGGAGATCCAGGCCTATTGCCGCCAGCAGGTGGACACCCTGTGGGACGAGGTGAAGCGTTTCGACAACCCCCACAAGTATGTGGTGGACCTGTCCCGGAAGCTGTGGGACATTCAGCAGGAGCTTCTGCGTTCGTCCCAGCGGTGACGGCGAGATAAGGGCGGACAGAGTCGTCCGCCCCTACAGGCCCTCTCAGTCGGCTGCGCCGACAGCTCTCCCAGAGGGAGAGCCAAGGCTGTAGAGCTCGCTGCCCTCAGCGGGCCGCAAAACAGACACCCTTAGATACCCATACACCGCCGGTAAGCGGCGGGGGCAGTGGGAAAGGAGGAAGGATTTCCGTTGAAGAAACCGAAGGTACAGCAAAAAACCGAGCGGCGCATATCGGCGGCCCTGCGGCTGGTGCTGGTGGCGGTGCTGCTGCTGGCCCAGATCGCGCTGGTGCTGGTGCTCAATGACCTGCTGCGGCAGAGGATGGCCATCGCCTATACCCTGCTGGAGCTGGTGGCCCTGGCCTACGTCTTTCGCATCAACAGCCGCCCCGGCGGCGGCTCATACAAGCTGGGCTGGACCCTGCTGATCCTGACGGTGCCGGTGGTGGGCCTGATCCTGTACTGGCTGTGGAACGGAGATCATCCCCAGAAGCGGCTGGACCTGCAAAAACTGCCCCGGCCCCGGGAGTCCGACGCCCGGCAGGAGCACAGCCGCCTGCAGGTGGAGCGCCTGCGGCGGGAGCACCCGGAATGGGGCCGCCTGGCGGCGTATCTGGACCGGCAGGGCTTCCCCCTGTACACCGGCACCGGGGCCGTGTATCTGCCCACCGGCGAGGCGTATCTGGAGGACCTGCTGGAGCGCATGGAGCAGGCGGAGCACTTCATTTTCATGGAGTATTACATCATGGCCGAGGGGCAGCTGTGGGACCGGCTGATGGATATTTTCCGGCGGAAGGCCGGACAGGGCGTGGAGATCAAGGTGCTGTTCGACGACTTCGGCAGCATGATGCGCATGCCCGAGGAGGCCGTGGAGGAGCTGCGGCGCATAGGGGCGGAGGTGCTGATCTTCAACCCGGTGCACCACTACGTCAACCGGCTGTACTTCAACTATCGGGACCACCGGAAGATCGCCTGCATCGACGGGGACACCGCCTATACCGGCGGGGCCAATATTGCCGACGAATACGCCAACCTGATGGAGCGGTTCGGCTATTGGAAGGACGACGGCATCCGGCTGGAGGGCCAGGGGGCCTGGACCCTGACCCGGGAGTTCATCTATATGTGGGAGCGCATGGGCGGCGCCATGCACCAGGAGCACGACTATTACCGGCCCCACGGCGACGCCCCGGGCCAGGGCTTTGTGCAGCCCTTTGTGGACGGGCCGGACAGCAACCCGGTGTCCTCCGCCGAGGATGCGTTTTTGCAGCTGATCGGCGGGGCCAAGCACATGGTGTATATCACCTCCCCCTATCTGGCCATTGACGAGTCCATGGAGAAGGCCCTGTGCATGGCCGCCGGCAGCGGGGTGGATGTGCGGCTGATGATGCCCGGCATCCCGGACCACAAATTCGCCTTCATGGTGGCGGAGAGCTATTTCGGGGAGCTGCTGGACCACGGGGTGAAGATCTATCGGTTCACGCCAGGCCTGCTGCACGGGAAAACCGTTCTGGCGGACCGGGAGGCGGCCTTTGTGGGGTCCGTGAACATGGACTACCGCAGCTTCCAGCTGCACTTCGAGTGCGGCACCCTGCTGTACGGCGCGCCGGCTCTGGAGACCCTGCTGGAGGACATGGACGGCATTATGGAAAAGTCCTGGCAGGTGACCCGGTCCGACTGGGAGCACCGCCCCCTGCTGCACCGGGTGCTGGGGGGCCTGCTGCGGCCCTTCGCCATGTGGATGTAATTCTTTCGAAAAAGCGGCAGGCCGCTTTTTCGAGAAGGCTGCACCGCGCTTCGTGCCTCCCGGGCCGCCGCAGTCGTCCCCTTCGACACGCGCTCCGTGTAAAGTGTTTTTTGCGGCGTACACGCCGCCGCAAAAAACGGATTGCATTTGATTTGCCGCCTGCGGGCGGCAAACGCTGCGAGGCTTTTACAACAGACTCAAAAGAGACCGTATTCTTCCGAATACGGTCTCTTTTTATGCTTTATGGCTCCAGCGTGTGCAGCAGGCGGTCGGTGAGGGACACGGTCAGGGCGGCGGCCGCGGCCAGGGCCACCGTCACCGCTCCGCCGCACCACAGCACCGCCCGGTAGGCAAACCGGCGCATTACCGCTCCCCTCCCCCGCTGACGATGTGGTAATAGGCGTTGGAGGTGATCCGGTACACCAGGGTGTACAGCGCCGCAAAGGCCAGGAAGCTGGCGGCGGTGGTGCCCACCAGCAGGCGGGTGTTCCAGAGGTTGAACAGAAGCAGCAGCTTGTGCACAAAGGGGAAGGCAAAGGCCAGGTGCAGTCCCGCCAGCAGCAGCGGCAGGAAGAATACCAGCAGCAGCTGGCTGTTGATGCTGGAGCGGATGTCCCGGCGGGTCATGCCCACCTTCTGCATGATGTCGAAGCGGGCCTGGTCCTCGTAGCCCTCGGAGATCTGCTTATAATAGATGATCAGCACCGCCGCCAGGGAGAAGCCCACGCTGAGGAGGATGCCCAGGAAGAAGAGGCTTCCGTAGGACCCATAGAAATCTCCGCGATTCTCCGCCAGGGACTCCACGCCCAGCACGCCGTTTTCCATCAGGCCGCCGTCCTGGGCCATGCGGCGGATGGCCTCGGCCACGGGGTCCGCGGCGTCGGGAAGCTGGCGGTCCAGGTCAAAGCCATAGTACCAGGTGCGGGACACGCCCATATTGGCCCGGTTCATCACCTGCTCCAGGGTGTCTGCGGCGGAGAGGTCCGGAACGATGAGCCACAGCTGGGTGACGACGCTGGCGGAGTCGCTGCCGGAGGGAGAAAAGTTATCCAGCAGGCCCGCCACCTGCCAGGTGGGGCCGTTCTGAAGGGTCAGGGAGGTCCCCTGATAGCCGGTCCGGCTGCGGCAGACGTACACCTGCCCCTGGGACAGGGTCAGGTCCGTGCCCCAGGCGGCGTTGTAATCCGCCAGGGGGATCAGGGTCACATCCACGGGATTGCCGAAGCCCTCATTCGGGGAGAGCACCCCGTCCCGGATGGTCATCACCGAGGACACGGAGCGGTACTCCCGGACGTTGGCGGCGGACATACCGCTGCGGCGGACGGCGTCCGCCACGGCGGTGCGCAGAGACGTCAGGTCCCCGGACTGGCTGGCCCGGTCCGGGAAGTAGGCGGTGATGTTTTCATCCCGGGGATAGCGGGTGTGCAGGGAGTCCTCCGCGCCGAAATACAGGCAGGTGGTGGAGGAGAGCATCACCAGCACCATGGTGCCCAGGATGCAGATGGAGGCCAGGCCCGCGCCGTTGCGCTTCATGCGGTATACCAGGGAGGAAACGGACACGAAGTGCCGCTTCTGATAGTAAAACCGGGGGTTCTTCTGCAGCAGGCGGCACAGGGCCACGGAGCCGGAGATGAACAGCAGATAGGTGGCGGCAATGACCATCAGCACGGCGGCGAAGAACCAGGTCAGGGCCGCCAGCGGCTCCCGGATGGTGACGGCCAGGTAATAGGCCCCGGCCAGCAGCAGGATGCCCAGCACCGCCAGGGCCCAGTTGGCCCGGGGCGGCTTCTCCCCCTCCGCTTGGCTGCGCATCAGCTGCACGGCAGTGGAGCGGCCCACCCGCACCAGGGAGGAGATCAGGATCAGCAGGTAAATGGCCCCGTACAGGCCCAGGGTCAGGAGCAGGCCCCCGGCGGACACCCGGTACACCATGTCCGTGGCCGCGCCCACCATCCGCAGCAGGCCCAGCTCCGCCAGCTTGCTCAGCAGGATGCCCAGGGCCAGGCCCCCGGCCAGGGAGATGCCGCCGGAGAGCAGGGTCTCCCAGCAGAGAATGCGGGCGATGTCCCGCTTGCCCATGCCCAGGACGTTATACAGGGCAAACTCCCGGTTCCGGCGGCGGATCAGGAAGGAATGGGTGTAAAACAGCAGCAGCAGAGAAAACACCCACAGCACAAAGCTGCCCAGATTCAGGATCACCTGCACGGAGCCGCTGCCGGGCAGCGTTCCCTCCGGCAGCCGGGACAGGGCCACAAGAATGTAGAAAAACGACACGGCGCCTACGCCGGTCAGCAGATACGGCACATAGAGGCGGCTGTTTTTCCGGATGCCGTCCCAGGCCAGATGACGGTACAGCTTCATGCCCGGTCACCGCCTGCCTGGAGCATGGTCAGGGTGTCCGCGATCTTCTGATACAGCTGCTCGTCGGTGCACTGGCCGCGGTACAGCTGGTGGAACACCTGGCCGTCCTTGATGAACAGCACCCGCCCGGCGTGGCTGGCGGCCTTGACGGAGTGGGTGACCATGAGGATGGTCTGCCCCTGGCGGTTGATCTGGGCGAACAGGTCCAGCAGCTCGTCGGTGGAGCGGCTGTCCAGAGCGCCGGTGGGCTCGTCGGCCAAGATCAGCCGGGGATGGGTGATCAGCGCCCGGGCCACGGCGGCCCGCTGCTTCTGGCCGCCGGACACCTCGTAGGGATACTTGTCCAGCAGCTCCAGGATGCCCAGCTGGCGGGCGATGGGATCCAGGCGGGCCTTCAGCTCCCGGTAGGGCCGCCCCGCCAGCACCAGGGGCAGATAGATGTTGTCCCGCAGGGTGAAGGTGTCCAGCAGGTTGAACTCCTGGAACACGAAGCCCAGGTTATCCCGGCGGAAGGCCGCGGCGTCGGACTCCCGGACGGCGGCCATGTCCCGGCCGTCCAGCTCCACCCGGCCGGCGGTGGGCTTATCCAGAGCCGCCAGGATGTTCAGCAGGGTGGTCTTGCCGGAGCCGGACTCGCCCATAATGGCCACGTATTCGCCCTCCTCCACGGAGAAGTCCACCTGCCGCAGGGCCGTGACCTGGCTGCCGCCGAAGCGGGTGGTATAGACCTTTTTCAGGCCCGTTACATTGAGAATCTGCATATTGATGCCTCCTTATTGACAGGGCCTATTATAGCAGGCCGGGGAAATGCGCCGCCATCGAATGGGCTTACATTTCCCCGGTCTGAGCTTACGTTTTTGTCACTCGTGGGTGCGGACGTTGATAAATTCCGCACGGAGCTTGGAATAGAGGATGGTCTGGCTGCTGTACAGGCCGCAGTAGCCGGAGAGAAGATAGCTCAGGGCGCAGGCCACGGCAAAATACGGGGCCCCGGCGGAGCCGAACAGCTCCACGCTCAGCAGCACCGAGGCCACCGGGCAGTTCACCGCCCCGCAGAACACCGCCACCAGGCCGATGGCCCCGCCGAACCCGGCGGGCAGGCCCAGCAGGCCCCCCATGAAGCAGCCGAAGGCGGCCCCCACGAAGAACGACGGCACCACCTCGCCGCCCTTGAAGCCGCAGCCGATGGTGACGGCGGTGAACAGGATCTTCAGCAGCCATGCCCAGCCGTCGGCCTCCCCCGCCAGGGCCCGGGCGATGACGTCCATGCCCGCGCCGTTGTAGTCGCCGTTTGTCAGAAGGCTCATGCCGATCAGCAGAACGGAGCCTGCCAGCACCCGGACCCAGGGGCTTCTGAACCCCCGGTCCAGCAGGCGCTCCGTCCAGTGAAGCCCCTTGCAGAACAGGATGCTGACCACGGCGCACAGAATGGCCAGGGCCACCACCGGCACCATGGTCTCCAGCGTCACAGGGGGCATGGCCACCGCGAACCGGGTGGGCTCCACCCCCATCAGGGTGGACACGCCGAAGGCCGCCATGGCGGCGGTGATGCAGGGCACCAGGCCCGCGTAATACAGCACGCCCACGCTGATGACCTCCAGGGCGAACACCGTGGCGGTCAGGGGGGTGCCGAACAGGGCAGAGAACACCCCGCTCATGCCGCACAGGGTGGCAAGGGGCAGGTCCTTCTCCCCCAGGTGCAGCAGCTTCCCGGCCTCGTAGCCCAGGCCGCCGCCGATCTGCAGGGCCGCGCCCTCCCGGCCGGCGCTGCCGCCGCACAGGTGGGTGATCACCGTGGACACAAAGATCACCGGCACCAGGAGAATGGGCACGCTTTCGCCGAAATGCACCGACTCGATGATGGCGTTGGTGCCCTTCCCCTCCAGATGGCAGAGCTTATACAGCCCCACGATGGCAAGGCCTCCCACCGGCAGCAGGTACAGGATCCAGGGGTGGGCCCCCCGGATGGCCGTGGCGTAATTGACGCCGATATGAAACAGGGAGCCGATCACGCCGCCGGCCACACCGATGATGCCGCCCAGCAGCACCCATTTTCCCAGCGCCGCCGGGTATGCTCCCATATGCATTATGGTCTTTTTCCACTTATCCACCGCTTGCCGCCGTCCTTTCCGCCCGTTCCCCCAAAAAATCTTCTTCCTTTTATAGCCAGCTTTTTTCGACAGTCTCTTTATAGCATCTTTACGGTTTGGTGTCAATCCGGCATATCAGCCATTCCCTGTTTCCGCAAAAACAGGGGCCTGCCTCCCGAAAAGCAAAGCCCCCGTCCTGTTTCATTTTGCTTCAGCTGCCCAGATGAAGCGCCTGGAGAAGCAGAAGCCAGCTGAGCCCATAGTAGGTGACCACAGCCACCAGATCGTTCACGGTGGTAATCAGCGGCCCGGAGGCCACGGCAGGGTCCACCCCGATTCGCTTGAAAAACATGGGAATCAGCGTTCCCACGGCGCTGGAGATAAACATGGCCAGCAGAAGCGCCGCGCCGATGCACACCGAAACCGCAAACGCATATTGGGCGGGATATCCCTTGCCCAGCATGATGTAAGCGCCCACAAGCAGCACGGAAAGGCTGCCCAGAATCAGTCCGCTGAACAGCCCCACCCGCATCTCCTTGCAGACGATGCCCAGCTTTTTCCGGGCGGTGATCTCCTTGTCCATCAGCACACGGATGGTGACAGCCAGCGACTGCGTTCCCACATTTCCCGCCATATCCAGGATCAGCGACTGGAACGCCATAATGATCGTCAGCCGGGACACGACCTTCTCGAATGCGCCCACAACGCCTGAAACAACCATCCCCAGCACCAGCAGCGCCAGCAGCCAGGGCATCCGCTTTTTCAGGCTTGCCCGCAGCGGCTCGTGCAGATCCTCCTCCGCGGAAAGGCCGCCCAGCTTCGCATAGTCGTCGCTCATCTCGTCGTCCACCGCTTCCACCAGGTCCCTCAGGGTGATGACGCCGAGAATGCAGTTGGAGGCATCCAGCACGGGAATGGCGCTTTCCGAGTAGCTTTTCAGCCGCTCGATACAGTCCTCCGTGCGCTCGCTGCAGTAGACATACGGGAACCTGTGCTGGATAAGGGGCGCGATAGCCGCGTTCTTTTCTGCAATAAGCAGAGCGCGCAGCTCCACCGTGCCGCAGAAAAAGCCGTTTTCCGCCGTCACAAAGAGCATTTGGATATTATCGTTTTCCTTCGCCTGGTCCATAAGCGCCCGGGTGGCCTGGCCCACCGTCATTTCCGAATCCAGCGAAATGAAATTGGCGCTCATTCTGCTGCCGATCTCGTCCTCGTCAAACGACACCAGCAGCTCAATCTTTTTCCGAAGCGCTCCGTTGAGCAGCCCGATCATCGCTGACCTGTCGCTGCCGGGCAGTTCCCGCAGAATGTCCGCCGCAGCATCCGGGTCAATCTTTTCCAGAATGAAAACAGCTCTTGCCGTGTCGATGTCCTTCAGGAAGACAGCCGCCTCCTGGGGCTCGACATACTTGAAAATACCGGCCAGCTTGTCCGGCTCAATGGAGCGGATCAGCCGCATCCTTCCAAGCCGGTCCATCTGCTCCATGGACTTGGCAATATCGCTGTTATGATAGTTCTCCAGCTGCTCCTGGATCATCTTCGGCGAAAGGTCATCCCTTATCAGCGCCGCGATCTCATCCGCGCAGCCTCCGCTTTTGAGGTTCTTGTCTTCGTTGAACATTGCCATGGTATTACCGCCTTTCAATTAAAATCGCATCGTGTTCCTAATTGAAAGTGAAGCCGGGCAATGTGCTGTCATATCCGGCCTTTATTTACCTGTACGAGCCGATGCAAAGCAAGCGCCGGACACAGCGGCACATTGAATACTTCGCCCGTAACTGTCACCTAAGCTCACTTTGCTCACCTCTTTCTGGAATAAAAGTCGATTGCTTTGTCATGATACCACTGTCGCGCGGTCCTGTCAACCCGGAACCGGACGCTGCCGCCTCTCCCCCTTCTCTCGTTTTTTCTGAGAAGCTGAAAAATTTTCAGGGAAGCTGATTTTCTATGATTTTCCCTGTTGATTCCGGAGAACATTTGCCGTATACTATGAGATGGAAGCAAAAAGATCCCAAGTGCTATCACCTATTACAACAATCAGGAGGAAAAGCAAGATGAAATACGGTCGTACTTTCAATTTCTCCGCAGGTCCTGCCATGATGCCGGAGCCTGTTCTGGAGGAGATCCGCGACGAGATGATGAACTATCGGGGCAGCGGCATGTGCGTCATGGAAATGAGCCACCGCTCCAAGGTGTTCCAGCAGATCGCCGACGAGGCCCAGGCCGACCTGCGCAAGCTGATGAACATCCCCGATAACTACAAGGTCCTGTTCATCCAGGGCGGCGGCACCCTGCAGTTTGCCATGGTGGCCATGAACCTGATGAAGAACGGCAAGGCCTGCTATGTGGAGACCGGCGCGTGGTCCAAGAAGGCCATTGCCGAGGCCAAGAAGTATGGCGAGGTGCAGGTGGTTGCCTCCTCCGCCGACAAGAACTTCTCCTATATCCCCGACTGCTCCGATCTGGACATCCCCGAGGATGCCGACTATGTCTACATCTGCGAGAACGAGACCATCAACGGCACCACCTGGAATAAGCTCCCCAACACCAAGGGCCACATTCTGGTGTCCGACCAGTCCTCCATGTTCCTGTCCCGCCCCTGCAACGTGGCCGATTACGGCCTGATCTGGGCCGGTGTGCAGAAGAACGTGGGCCCCGCCGGTATGGCCGTGGTCATCATCCGGGAGGATCTGATCCGGGACGACCTGGATCCCAAGACCCCCATCTATATGAAGTATAAGACCCATGCCGACAACGACAGCATGTACAACACCCCCAACTGCTGGGCCATCTACTGCTGCGGCAAGGTGTTCAAGTATCTGCTGAGCATCGGCGGCCTGGAGGAGATGGAGAAGCGCAACATCGCCAAGGCCAAGGTCATCTATGACTTCCTGGATTCCTCCAAGCTGTTCAAGGGCGCCGTGGTGCCCCAGGACCGCAGCCTGATGAACATCCCCTTCGTCACCGGCGACAAGGAGCTGGACGCCGCCGTGGTGGCCGCCTCCAAGGAGGCCGGCTTCGACAACCTGAAGGGCCATAAGTCCGTGGGCGGTCTGCGGGCCTCCGTGTACAACGCCATGCCCATCGAGGGCGCCCAGGCACTGGTGGAGTTCCTGACCAAGTTCGAGGCAGAGCACAAGTAACACGCAAAACGGGGGACGGCGTCCCCCTGCCCCCCTATATCCAACAACATTTCGTATTATGGAAGGAGATTATTACGATGCGTATTCTGGTTACTGACGGTATGGATAAGACCGCTATGGCGCAGCTGCGGGAGCATGGCCATGAGGTAGTGGAGCAGTTCTATGAGCCCGATCAGCTGGGCGAGGCCCTGCGCGGGTTTGACGTGGCCGTGGTCCGCTCCAAGACCAAGGTCCGCAAGGAGCACATTGATGCGGCCAAGGGCGGCCAGCTGAAGCTGATCATCCGCGGCGGCGTGGGTGTGGACAACATCGACGTGGACTATGCCAAGGCAAACGGCATCGACGTGAAGAATACCCCCCGCGCCTCCTCCCAGTCTGTGGCAGAACTGGCCATGGGCCATATGTTCGCCTGCGCCCGGTATCTGTCCATCGCCGGTCACACCATGCGCGAGGGCAAGTGGGAGAAGAAGGCCTATGGCAAGGGCGTCGAGCTGGGCGGCAAGACTCTCGGCGTCATCGGCTACGGCCGCATCGGCCAGGCGCTGGGCCGCATGGCGCAGGGCCTCGGCATGAATGTCGTTGCCTATGATATCTTCCATGTGGAGGGTATCGAGTGCGAGACCATGCACTATGTCACGATGGACGAACTGCTGGCGCAGTCCGACTTCATCTCGCTGCACACGCCCGCCATCGACGGCAAGCCCCTCATCAACCGCGAGAACATCGCGAAGATGAAGGACGGCGTCATCTTTGTCAACACGTCCCGCGGCAACAATGTCGATGAGGAGGCCCTGCTGGAGGGCCTGAACTCCGGCAAGATCCGCGGCGCGGGCCTGGATGTCTATGCGGAGGAGCCTGCGAAGAACGAGGCTCTGCTGAACCATCCGAACGTCTCCTGCACGCCGCACATCGGCGCTGCCACGAAGGAAGCGCAGAAGCGCATCGGCCAGGAGATCGTCTCCATCATCGAAAGTATGTGACCCCCGGGCAGGAAGCCCGCTAAATTAAAATATTTAAGGGAGTATGAATGCACATGAATGCCTATGTTGAGCGCGTCATCGAATCTGTTCGCCAGAAGCACGGCAATGAGCCCGAATTTGTTCAGACCGTTGAGGAAGTGCTCTCCTCGCTTTCCCCTGTGATCGATAAGCATCCCGAGTATGAGAAGGCTGACCTGCTGGGCCGCATCGTCGAGCCGGAGCGTATGTTCACCTTCCGCGTGGTCTGGATGGACGACAATGGCGCATATCACACCAACATCGGCTATCGCTGCCAGTTCAACGGCGCGATCGGTCCGTACAAGGGCGGCCTGCGCTTCCAGAAGAACGTTTATCCCGGCATCATCAAGTTCCTCGGCT
>OGES01002259.1_pt1 | contig 13249 bp, 8 predicted proteins | sample 1570711 | NCBI WGS metagenome assembly OGES01 (sample SAMEA2582133, study PRJEB24529) | metagenome | biome: Human gut stool | place: China | collected 2011 | reverse complement strand
GCGTTCATCCGCCGAAGAAAGAGACCATGGAGCGGGTAAAAGGCATCCTTGAGCAATATGGTCATAAAGTGATGTACTAACGGCTCTATATCATAATAACGGTTGCCGTTAAGCAGCCGTTATTATTTACTCAAGTAACCATGCATTAGAAAGGAATCTATGCGCTTACTTATCTTCGCTCTTTCCCTGCTATCAGCCCAATGCGTCTTTGCTGCTAGTGGGTGTGATCTCAATGCCATCGTCAAAAAGGCCTGGCCAGAAGGCGTGCCGCAAGGTAAATCAATAATTATTCGCGGTGAAAGCGATAGTTATTCACCACAGAGCGCAATTTGCCGCGTCTGGCCGGCTCATCCTGAGCTCACGCTGGCGGCCATTCCGCTGATGTCTCACGAACAAACTGACTACGAACATACTGGCGATCTTGAACTTCTGATCCTCAACTCTGCCACTCTCGAAGTGAAACAGCGGTTACGCCTCGTCGACCGTATGAATGATGATTCTATCAGTATTGATAATATTGCTCTTGATACCGCCCGTTGGAAAATCACGCCTACGCAAACCGCTTTTGGTTTACGCATCACTCAGAGGAATCCCTCCAGAGTTGCTCCTTTTAGAGAAGAGGTTTTGTGGCTGTACTCATATGATAACAATCAGATTCATACAGTACTTAATGGTCTTGTGGTTAACAGAACACATGGTGAATGGGATGGCATGTGCGCAGGTGAATTCGATCATATTGAGCGAACTCTGGTCATGGTTCCCTCATCCGGCAATGGCGGCTATGCCAATATCCGGGTGAGTGAAAAAAACGTACATACCACCAGAACCATTTCTAAAGAGAACGATTGCGAAGATATGGAAAAATCGGCAAAGAGACATGGTTATTGCACTTTGATGGCAAACACTACCCTATTCCGAAAAAGCTCGCCCCTCTACTTGATTAACGTCGCCCAAATGAGCTGACGTTTTTCTTAGTTCGTCATGGAAGCATTGAAAATGGACATCCGGAAGATGACTATACGTCTGTTAGTTTCAACAACATTATTACTGGCATCGCAGTGCATTTTTGCCGCCAGCAGCTGTGATATCAGCGCCATCATTAAAAAGGCCTGGCCTGATGCTCAGCCGACTGAGCAGGGGGTCATCACACCGGCAGAGCAATTTATCAAAACACAAAATGACTCGCCTTTTAGCGCTATTTGTCGCATCTGGCCTGCTCATCCCGAGCTCACGCTGGCCGCCGTTCCGCTAATGGAGCCAGAACAACGCGACCATGACCATAATGCCGATCTCGAGCTGCTGGTACTTGATACTGCAACTCTTGAAGTTAAGCAACGTTTACATCTTCCCGAACGTATGAACGATGACGCGATCTATATTAGTAATCTTGCTATTGATACCGCGCGCTGGAAGATAGCGCCAGAGCAAACTGCGTTTGGATTGCGCATACAGAAAACCGGAAGTTCTCGCGTTAATCCCATTAGTGAAGAGGCGCTATGGCTTTATACACTCGATCGCGGCCAGCTTCGCGTAGTGCTGGATGGCATGGTGCTAAAATATAGCGTCGGGGAATTGGATGGCAACTGCGCCGAGGAATTTTCGAATATCATACGCACGCTGGCAATGGGCACCACAAAACATCACGGCTTTAGCGATATAAAAGTCAGCGAAAAGAATGTCGCCTCAACGGCCTGGCTGGACGAAAATAACGAGTGCAGGTCGAAAGATATTCCGACGCAAAAAACATGGACGCTGCAATACGATGGTAAGCAATATCGCGTTCCGGCTAAGTTACACCCAATGCAGTAGCCATATTGTTATATTCACGATTGCACGCATCGATGGGGTCCTCCCATCGATGCCCTGAGGGTATCAGGCGTGTGCCACCGGCGTCGGGTGATGTCCGGCTTTGCGCAGCAGCGTCAGCAGGTAGATAAACGATACGCTGGCGATCATGATAAACAGCAGGTTATCAGAAAAGTTCTGCATCAGCATTGCCGTCAGGGTCGGTCCCAGCAGGCTGCCAATGGTATAACTCATCAGCAGCGCCTGATTCATCGCCACCAGTTGGTGATGTTCGACTTTTTCGCAGGCCCAGGCCATCGCCACCGGATACAGCGTGAAACCGGATGCCCCAAGCACAAACAGCGCCGGGGCCATTGCCGCCTGACTCAGCATCGCCATACAGCCCAGAATGACCACAAAGACCTGCACCCGCAGCACCAGCAGACGGCCATAGCGGTCAGCCAGGCGCCCTACCGGCCACTGGCCGAGGATCCCCGCACTCACCATCACCGCCATCCAGAAGCCAATGCCGGCGTCGCTCACACCCTGATGGTTCAGCCACAGCGGCATCAGGCCATACAGCGAACCGAGGACAATCCCCGAGATAATACAGCCATTGACCCCGTGGCGCGCCTGGCGCAGCTTCAGCATCGGCCAGATACGTACCGTTTCGTGCGGCTCTTCAGCCTGTCCCATAATACGGGTGAACAGCAGCGGCAGGATCGCCGCCAGCGCCAGGCCAGTCACCCACGGCAGGACGCTCATTAAATCGGTAGGTAACTTACTGACCATCAGCTGGCCCAGTACGGTACCGACATAATAGACCATCATGTACGCCGCCAGCAGACGGCCGCGGCTGCGGGAAGTCCCGCTGCAGACCAGCGCGCTTTCCACCACCACCCAAATCATCGCGCAGCCTACGCCGGCGATAAACCGCCAGCTCAGCCACGTCCAGAAGCCAACGGTGATCCCCAGCCCTACGCAGCCGACGGCGAAAATTAACGACGCGAGATAATAGCTGCGGTTAAACCCAAGGCGCTTAATCACCCAACCAGCCAGCAACGTACCGGCCAGGTTGCCGGTAAAATAGGATGACCCCACCATGCCGACCTGCCAGGTTGGCATATTTTCATGGGCGAGCCAGAGCGGGACGAGCGTATTCAGCACCGCTATCGCCAGGGTCAATAAAAGCAGGCCACAGAGCAGCATTTGCACTGGCCGGGTGTAGATGGTCATGGGTAAAAAACCGTGAGGAATGTTCAGATCGCGAGCGCATCATGCCACCGCTAAAAACATTGTCAATCCACCTGAAATCAGGCGTGATGCGGTTTTGCAGGCTACGATAGAAGTTTTTTATCCACAGAATGGGTAAAGGTGAGGCAACAGATAATACACTGTTGTTTTTCTTAATTTATTAATAAATGTCGACGTTGATTTCAGTTGAAAAATTTCATCTATCGACAGCACGTTTTCATCATGCCGGCGTATGACCGCCGGCATGATGACGCCGATTAACTGGCGATAGCCATCCCCACGGTCATATGCAGACCATAGAATACGCCGCGGCCAATCATCTCTCCCGCCAGCACCAGAACAAACGCCAGGCTAAGCAGCGAGACCGCCGGCTTGCGGCCGCGGATCTGCGGCACGCACCAGCAGGCCAGGGCCAGCGCCAGCAGCACCATACGCCAGGCCATAAGCAACCCGTAATCCGGCACCAGAGCGGAGGCCTGCTGGATTGAACTGTGAATAGTAGCGAGTTCACTCCCCTGCATCAGGACCACGACAATACTCGCCAGCAGCGCCAACAAAGTGACCACCGGCAGCAAGCGCAGCGCCCAGCCGTCAACGCCTGCCACGCGCAGCAGCAGGTAGCCCAGCAGCGGACCGCCGATAAACAGCGTCAGGAAGAAGCTCAGCGGCGTCCAGACGGTGTACCAGGTCGGCACCGTGTCGATGGTGTTGTATACCCGCACCATCATCCAGACGAAGATCACACCCAGCACCATGGTGACTATCAGCCACAGGCTACGCAGGCCGGCAGGCAGTTTTTTACACACGGCCAGTAGCCAGCCAATCCCGCCGACGGCGAAGAAGATCGCCCCGCTGGCTATCTCATTACTCAGCGACGAGGCTCCCACGCGATTCAGCGAGTTAAAGGCCCGTAGCGGCGAACCGAGGTGCATTGTCGAGGCGATAAACCCGATCCCCATCAATACCCACAGGCCAAACATACTCCCCACCACGCGCTGCTCCTGCTCGCGAGAAAGATTGCCCGTCATCAGCGCCAGGGCCATGACGATAAACCCGCCCGCGACGCACTGGCCGAAGACCGTAAAGATCATCAGCGGCCATTCATGCCATCCGTTTCCCATCTCACACCTCCTTCGGATTCGCCAGGTAACCGGTGGTATCACCACACGGCCGTGCATTGGCGTTAGGTTTAATAACGATACTCGGCCTGGTAAAGTGCGCCGACGGCAGCGGGGCTACCGCGGCCAGCTGGCCATGCTTAGCGCGCAGCTCGGCAATCGGCCCGAAATCAAGCGCCCGCAGCGGGCAGGACTCGACGCAGATCGGCTTTTTCCCCTCGGCGACGCGCTCATGGCAACCGTCGCACTTGGTCATGTGGCCCTTGTCGGCGTTGTACTGCGGGGCGCCGTACGGGCAGGCCATATGGCAGTAACGGCAGCCAATGCACACCTCTTCGTTGACCACGACAAAACCATCTTCACGCTTGTGCATTGCCCCGCTCGGACAGACCTTGGTGCAGGCCGGATCTTCGCAGTGGTTACAGGCGATGGAGAGGTAATAAGCAAAAACGTTCTGATTCCAGACACCGTTATCCTCCTGCCAGTCGCCACCGGCATACTCATAGATGCGGCGGAAGCTGACCTCCGGGGTCAGGTTCTTGTAATCCTTACAGGCCAGTTCGCAGGTCTTGCAACCGGTGCAACGGGCGGAATCAATAAAAAATCCATACTGAGTTGTCATCGGTTACTCCTTACAGCTTCTCAACCTGGACGAGGTTGGTATGCGACGGGTTCCCCTTCGCCAGCGGCGACGGACGCTGGGTGGTCAGCACGTTAATGCTGCCCGCCTGATCCACCCGTGAAGCGTCCGGGTTATACCAGGCCCCTTCCCCCAGCGCGACAACGCCCGGCATCATGCGCGGCGTCACCTTCGCTTCAATATGCACTTCTCCGCGGTCGTTGAAGATGCGAATGCGATCGCCGTTGGCAATGCCGCGTTGCTTCGCGTCGATCGGGTTAATCCACATCTCCTGCCGACAGGCGGCCTTCAGTACATCGACGTTGCCGTAAGTTGAGTGAACGCGCGATTTATAGTGGAAGCCGGTCAGCTGTAGCGGGTATTTCGCCGTCAATGGATCGTTGTAGTTTTCGAAGCCCGGGGTGTAGATCGGCAGTGGATCGATAACATCCCCTTCCGGGAGTTCCCAGGTAGCCGCGATTTTCGCCAGCGCCTGCGAGTAGATTTCGATCTTGCCCGACGGCGTGGTCAGCGGATTGGCCTGCGGATCCTCGCGGAAGGCTTTGTAGGCCACATGGTGTCCTTGCGGATCGCGCTGCTTATAAATGCCCTGCTGGCGGAAGGTGTCGAAATCTGGCAGATCGGGAATCGCTTTCTGCGACTGCTCATACAGATGGCGCATCCAGCCTTCCTGGGTACGGCCTTCGGTAAACTGCTGCTCCACACCGAGGCGTTTTGCCAGCTCGGTGGTCATCTCATAGATAGTTTTGCATTCGAAACGCGGCTTGATGGCCTGATCGGCAAAGATGACGTAGGACATGTTGCCGCAGGAGGCATCCAGCGCGAAATCCATCTGCTCGGAGGCGGTGCAGTCCGGCAGCAGAATATCGGCGTATTTCGCGGACGAGGTCATATGGCAATCGATGACTACGATCATCTCGCACTTCTTGTCGTCCTGCAGGATCTCGTGGGTACGGTTGATCTCTGAGTGCTGGTTAATCAGGCAATTTCCCGCATAGTTCCAGATCATTTTGATCGGCACGTCGAGCTTATCTTTGCCACGAACGCCGTCGCGCAGCGCGGTCATTTCCGGACCACGCTCGATAGCGTCGGTCCACATAAACATCGAGATACTGGTCTGAACCGGATTCTCCAGCGTCGGCATGCGCTCAAAGGGCAGGCTGTAAGAGCCCTCGCGCGCGCCGCTGTTGCCGCCGTTGATCCCGACGTTACCCGTCAGGATAGCGAGCATCGAGATAGCCCGGGTGGCGATTTCGCCGTTGGCGTGACGCTGCGGCCCCCAACCCTGGCTGATATAGGCCGGTTTGGCGGTGGCAATTTCGCGCGCCAGTTTAACAATGCGTTCGCGCGGAATACCGGTAACCGTCGAGGCCCACTCCGGCGTTTTGGCGATACCGTCCGTGCCCTGGCCAAGAATGTAAGCTTTGTAGTGACCATTGGCTGGCGCATCGGCGGGCAGCGTTTTCTCGTCGTATCCCACGCAGTATTTATCGAGGAACGGCTGATCGACCAGATTCTCGGTGATCATCACCCACGCCAGACCCGATACCAGCGCCGCATCGGTGCCGGGGCGAATCGGGATCCATTCATCTTCGCGTCCGGCGCCGGTGTCGGTATAACGTGGATCGATAATGATCATCCGGGCATTGGATTTCTGCCGCGCCTGCTCAAGGTAGTACGTCACCCCGCCGCCGCTCATCCGCGTTTCGCCGGGGTTATTGCCGAACAGCACCACCAGCTGGCTGTTTTCAATATCCGATGGACTATTGCCGTCGGCCCAGCCGCCGTAGGTATAATTGAGGCCCTCGGCAATCTGCGCCGAAGAGTAATCGCCATAGTGGTTCAGATAACCGCCGCAGCAGTTCATCAGACGGGCAATCAGCGTTTTTCCTGGCGGCCAGGAACGAGTCAGCGTGCCGCCGAGCGTACCGGTGCCGTAGTTCAGATAGATGGATTCGTTGCCGTATTCTTTAATCAGCCGCTGCATATTGCTGGCGATAGTATCGAACGCCTCTTCCCAGCTGATTTGCTCGAATTTCCCTTCCCCGCGTTTGCCAACGCGCTTCATCGGGTACTTCAGGCGATCCGGGTTATAGACGCGGCGGCGCATCGAACGCCCGCGCAGGCAGGCGCGGACCTGGTGCAAACCGTCATAGTTATCGTCACCGGTATTATCGGTTTCGACGTATTTAATCGCGCCGTCCACCACGTGCATGCGCAGCGGGCAGCGGCTGCCGCAGTTGACGGTACAGGCACTCCAGACCACCTTCTCGTTGGCGGGTGCCGGCGTATCGGCGGCATGCGCCAGTCGGGTAAAGGGTAATGTTAGTGCGTTGCTGGCCAGCGCCAGGCCGCCTATTGCCGTGGTTTTCATCAGACCACGGCGGCTTACCTCAGCAGCCAGTAAAGCATCGGGGGCTTTAATTTTCATGGATACTCGCTTTGGTTGCTCACAATAAACTGAAAAGCGCTATATAGTCATATATATATTGCTTTGAAATATTATTGGTTTTTTATGCTGATTTAATCCAAAGGGAGTATCACTGCATTCGTAGAATGGATTATTGCCCGGTATCAATAAGGGCGTAAAAAAAGCGCCCGCAGGCGCTTTTAAAAGAGAGGAAGAAAAAATTACCCGATATATTCGAGGCCACGCATATACGGGCGCAGAATTTCCGGGATCTCAATACGGCCATCGGCCTGCTGATAGTTTTCCATCAGCGCCACCAGGGTACGACCTACCGCCAGACCAGAACCATTCAGAGTATGAACGAGGCGAGTCTTCTTGTCGGACTTGCTGCGGCAGCGGGCCTGCATACGACGCGCCTGGAAATCCCAGACGTTAGAGCAGGAAGAGATTTCACGGTAGGTGTTCTGCGCCGGAACCCACACTTCCAGGTCGTAGGTTTTGCAGGCGCTGAAGCCCATATCGCCGGTGCACAGCGCGACCTTACGGTACGGCAGAGCCAGCAGCTGCAGCACTTTCTCGGCGTGACCGGTCATCTCTTCCAGCGCGGCCATGGAGTCTTCCGGACGCACGATCTGCACCATTTCAACTTTGTCGAACTGGTGCATGCGGATCAGACCGCGGGTGTCGCGACCATAGGAACCGGCTTCAGAGCGGAAGCACGGCGTATGGGCGGTCATTTTGATCGGCAGGTCGTCTTCGTCGATGATTTCATCGCGTACCAGGTTGGTCAGCGGCACTTCCGCCGTCGGGATCAGCGCGTAGTTGCTGCTGTCGGCTTCTTCTTCCAGCGGACGAGTATGGAACAGGTCGCCAGCGAATTTCGGCAACTGGCCGGTGCCATACAGCGTGTCCTGGTTCACCAGGTACGGGACATAGTTTTCGCTATAGCCATGCTGTTCGGTGTGCAGATCCAGCATGAACTGCGCCAGGGCGCGGTGCAGACGGGCCAGCTGGCCTTTCATCACCACAAAACGCGAACCAGTCAGCTTAACGGCGGCGGCAAAATCCAGCCCCCCGTGCATTTCCCCCAGCGTCACGTGATCGCGCACTTCAAAATCGAACTGGCGCGGCGTGCCCCAGCGGCTGACTTCAACGTTGTCGTTTTCGTCACGGCCAACCGGCACATCATCATGAGGAATATTCGGGATCGCCAGCGCGATATCGCGAATTTCCGCCAGCAGCGTTTCCAGCTCGGACTTTGCAGCATCCAACTGTTCGCCGAGTTTGTTCACTTCCAGGCGTAATGGCTCGATGTCTTCCCCGCGCGCTTTCGCCTGGCCAATGGATTTCGATCGGGAGTTACGCTCCGCCTGCAGGTTTTCCGTTTGCACCTGCAGAACTTTACGACGCTCTTCAAGCGCGCGAAGTTTATCTACATCCAGCTTAAAGCCCCGGCGTGCCAGTTTTTCTGCGACTGCGTCTGGCTCGGTACGCAGCAGATTGGGATCGAGCATGCTTATCCTGTGCTTATCGAATTAAATAAAGAAAAGTGGCCGCAGACTACGACCACGGAAATAGAGTAATAACCTTACCGCAACGCCTCAATTAGCGGTAGCGTTTTATCGGGCTATTTTGATCCTGTTCAGCGAGCCAGGCGAGCTTTTCGCCAATTTTGCCCTCAAGCCCCCGGTTTGTCGGGTGATAATAGCGCGTTTGCGCCATTTCCTGCGGGAAGTACTGCTCGCCGGCGGCGTAGGCGTTGGGTTCGTCATGAGCGTAACGATACTCCTGTCCGTAACCCATCTCTTTCATCAGCTTCGTCGGCGCATTGCGCAGATGCACCGGAACGTCGTAGTCAGGACGATCCCGCGCGTCGGACAGCGCCGCTTTAAAGGCGGTGTAGACGGCGTTACTTTTCGGCGCGCAGGCCAGATAGACAATGGCCTGGGCAATCGCCCGTTCGCCTTCCGCCGGCCCGACGCGGGTAAAGCAATCCCACGCCGAAATGGCGACCTGCATCGCCCGTGGGTCGGCGTTGCCGACATCTTCCGAGGCTATCGCCAGACAGCGGCGGGCAACGTACAGCGGATCGCCGCCGGCGGTGATGATCCGCGCATACCAGTAAAGTGCCGCATCCGGCGCGCTACCGCGCACCGACTTATGCAGAGCAGAAATCAAATCGTAGAACCGGTCGCCTTTGTTATCAAAGCGCGCGCTGCGCTCGCCAGCGATCTCGGTCAGCAGTTCCGCCTTCAGCACCCGCTTGCCCGAGTCATCGCTCTCGGCCATATCAGCCATCATTTCCAGGGTATTCAGCGCCCGCCTCGCGTCGCCGTTCACCAGTTCGGCGATGGCCTTGCGGGTCTCTTCCGGCAGAATAATATCCTGCCCCCCGTAGCCGCGGGACTTATCGTTCATCGCCTGGTCAAGCACCCGCTCGATATCGTCGGTGGTCAGCGATTTCAGTAAGTAGACGCGGGCGCGGGAGAGCAGCGCTGAATTAAGCTCAAAGGAGGGGTTTTCGGTGGTCGCGCCAATAAAAGTGATGGTGCCGTCTTCAATATGGGGCAGAAAGGCATCCTGCTGGCTTTTATTAAAGCGATGCACTTCGTCAACAAACAGGATGGTCCGCCGGCCGGCGTTGCGATTTTGCCTCGCGCGCTCAATAGCCTCGCGAATCTCTTTCACCCCTGAGGTCACCGCCGAGATCCGTTCGACATCGGCGCTGGCGTAGCGGGCAATCACTTCCGCGAGGGTGGTCTTGCCGGTGCCCGGCGGCCCCCAGAGGATCATTGAATGCAGATGCCCGGCTTCAATCGCCCGCGGCAGGGGTTTACCCGGCGCCAGCAGATGCTGCTGGCCAATATACTGCGCTAAATTTTCTGGCCGCATGCGAGCGGCCAGAGGTTGAAACGCGTTGTCGGAAAAATCGAGCGACAGATTGCTCACTTTCGCCTCTACTTACGTTGATCGTCCACCGTCACCCCTTTCGGCGGCGTAAAGGTGAACTTAGATGCGTCGACGGCGCCGTTCTGCTGCGACTTCAGCTGATAGCTGCTGCGCTGGTCATCCTGCTCGACGGCGCTGAACTGATGGATGGTGCCGTCCCGACCGACGTTGATCGTGAACTGCTTCAGGTTACCGCTGCCGCTTTTCGGCGTCAGCACAAAATCATCGCCGTTTTGTTTGATATTGTACTGCTGCCAGTCACTGGACTGGTTGCGGGCAATCAGCATAAACGGCGTGTTGCTGGTAGCATCTTTCAGCCAGGTCGCCGTAGCCTGCTCAACGAACGGGTTGTAGAACCACAGCGTTTTGCCATCCGAGACAAGAACGCTTTCATCTGGCTGGGTCATATGCCAGTTAAACAGGTTCGGACGTTTTACCCACAGGTCGCCCTGTCCGTCCTGGACGGCGTTACCGCTGCCGTCGGTGACTTTCTGCGTGAAGCTGGCATGGAAGCTGCTCACTTTATCAAGACGGCTTTTTAAGTCACTGGCCGCATCTGCCCAGACCTGGCTGACGACCATACCAGACAGTAATGCACAGGTGATTGCGAGTTTTTTCATTGTTATTCCTTAATGTGCGTCACTCCCGACGCGGGAGCCTCTTCTGTCCCTAATGTAGGACCGCCGACGGCGGCGGAACAGAAGAATTGGCTGATTTTGCGCTTATTTACCCAACTTTGCACTCATTCAAAGGGCGGCGGCGCCAGCACTTCGCGGTTACCGTTATGGCCCTGTTCGCTGACGATCCCCTGCGCTTCCATCTGTTCGATAATGCGTGCTGCACGGTTATAGCCAATGCGGAACTGACGCTGGACCCCGGAAATCGACGCTTTGCGCTTCTCAGTCACAAAACTGACCGCTTGATCGAACAGCGGGTCCAGCTCTTCACCACCGTCGAAACCACCGCCGCCGCCTTCGCTTTCGCTGTCGGAGGTAATGCCATCGACGTACTGCGGACGGCCGCGGGCTTTCCAGTCCTGAACCACAGCGTGGACTTCCTGGTCGCGTACAAATGCCCCGTGGACGCGCACCGGCGTGGTAGAGTTCGGTCCGGAGTAAAGCATATCCCCCATACCCAGCAGCGATTCCGCGCCGCCCTGATCGAGAATGGTACGCGAGTCAATTTTACTCGACACGGTAAAGGCGATGCGCGTCGGAATGTTGGCCTTAATCAGGCCGGTAATAACATCTACCGACGGACGCTGCGTCGCCAGCACCAGGTGGATCCCCGCCGCACGCGCTTTTTGCGCCAGACGGGCAATCAGCTCTTCCACCTTCTTGCCGACGGTCATCATCAGGTCGGCGAACTCGTCCACCAGCACCACGATATACGGCAGTTTTTCCAGCACCGGATGTACGGCATCCATGCTGTCGCCCGGCTTCCAGTACGGATCCGGAATCGGACGCCCCATGCGCGCGGCCTCGGCGATCTTCTCGTTATAGCCCGCCAGGTTACGCACGCCCAGCGCTGACATCAGCTTGTAGCGGCGCTCCATCTCGTTGACGCTCCAGCGCAGCGCATTGGCGGCGTCTTTCATGTCGGTGACCACTTCCGTCAGCAGATGCGGAATACCTTCGTAGACCGACAGCTCGAGCATTTTCGGGTCGATCATGATGAAACGCACATCTTCCGGCTGCGCTTTGTAGAGCATGCTGAGGATCATGGCGTTCACACCGACTGACTTACCGGAACCGGTAGTACCGGCAACCAGCAGGTGCGGCATTTTCGCCAGGTCAGCTACCACCGGGTCGCCAGCGATATCTTTACCCAGCACCACGGTCAGCGGCGATGGGTTATCGCGGAACTTGGCGTTGTCGAGCACTTCACGCAGATAGACGGTCTGACGCTTTTTATTCGGCAGCTCAAGACCGACATACGGTTTACCCGGGATCACTTCCACCACGCGCACGGCAACCGTCGACAGCGAACGCGCCAGATCGCGTGACAGGTTAGAGATTCGAGCCGCTTTGACGCCAGGCGCCAGATTCAGTTCGAAGCGGGTGATCACCGGCCCCGGCGAGTAGTTCACCACATCCGCTTTAATGCGGAAATCGGCCAGACGTGCTTCCACCAGTCGCGCCATCTGCTCGAGAGCAAAGGTATCCACCGGCTCGACTTCACTGGGTGGTGGGGTTAACAGATCCAGCGACGGCAACGGCGTGGTCGGTCTTTGCAGCGGACGGCTATCGCCATTGCGCATCAGCAGCGGGTGGATCAGGCTCTCCTGCGGCGCGGGCGCGGCAGGCTGATGCCCCTGCGGGACAACCGGCTGTTGCTGCTGCACGGGCTGCGGTGCAGTCTGGTAAGGCTGCGGCGGCACTGGCTGAGGGTGTACCGGCTGGTGCTGCGCAGGTTGATAACCCTGTTGCGGAGCGGCGGCCGGTTGTTGATAGTGCGGGGCCGGTTGTTGCGGCTGGACTTCCGGCGTCGGCGTAAACAGCGGCTCGCTCGGACCCTCATTGACCAGCGTTTTCATCGGCGAGAATTCATAATCCGCCGGCGAGAACGGATTAGCGCCCGGCGGCTGCTCAGCGGCGTAGCGCTGCTGCTGGGTGGCGGCAAACTGGCGCGCCAGCTCCGCTTCCGCCGCGGTGTCGGCGTCATCGTCATCAGTCGCGTTATCGTCTTCCCAGCGATGGCCATAGCGCTGCTGCTGGGTGGCGGCGAACTGGCGAGCCAGTTCATCCTGCTCCATAGCATCCGCTTCCTCATCCGAGAGCAGCTCATCGTCATAATGGGGGTCGCGCTCCGCCTGCCGCGCACGCTGTTCCGCCTCCCGTTGCGACGGTAGCTTGATGCCGTAAGAGGCCAGCTCCCGACGCGTCGGGACACGAACGCGGTTTGGTCGCGGTAGTTTTGGACCAATACCTTCTTTCACCTGGACCCGCGGTCCGCTGGATGCCGGGCTGAACAATGGCGCAGCCGCAGCGGATGCGGCCGTCGCCGAGGTTGCCGCCGCCGCGCCGCCGCTGGCGGCGGTAGCCTGATGCCCCCCAGCCGCTACCGCAGAGACTACGGTTGTCTCCACTGGCG
>OGES01002258.1_pt1 | contig 13251 bp, 5 predicted proteins | sample 1570711 | NCBI WGS metagenome assembly OGES01 (sample SAMEA2582133, study PRJEB24529) | metagenome | biome: Human gut stool | place: China | collected 2011 | reverse complement strand
GGTTCCGCGTCCGCCGCATCTGGCGCAACGTCGCAGCCGCGGCCGCCGTCGTGCTGCTGGCCGCCGGAACGAACTACGTCGTGGTGAAGGATTACCTGCGCACGAAGATCGAAACCAACATCGTCACCTCGGCCCACGACAAGGGCGAGTACGTACTGCCCGACGGTACGCATATCTGGCTCAACGCCGGGAGCGTGCTCCGGTACTACGGCGACCTGACGGGGCGCCGCAGGGTGGTGGAACTCGACGGCGAAGGCTTCTTCAAGGTCCGGCACGATGCCGACCGTCCGTTCATCCTGCAGATGGAGGATATGAACATCGAGGTGCTCGGCACGGAGTTCGACGTGATCAACTACGCCGAGTTCGCGACCACGGAGGCCATTCTCTGCAACGGCAGCATCCGCGCCTACGGCGGCCGTCTGCCGGCGCCCGTGACGCTGAAACCCGGCGACAGGCTGGTGTTCGACAGGAAGGAGGGGCGCGCCTCGCGCTCGCGGGTCTCGACGCGCAACTACTCGCAGTGGATGGGCGGCCCGCTGTCGTTCGACGACACCTCGCTGGCCGACATTCTCACCAACCTCGAACGCTGGTACGCCGTCGAGATCGACGCTCCCGAGGCGTGGACCCGGCAGGTGCGCATGTCGTTCAAGCTGATCCGCAACGAAAGCATCGAGGAGATTCTGAAAGCCATGTCGCTCGTCGTGGAGATGGACTACGTCTGCGCAGGGCGGCGCATAACGATCATTCCCAAACAACCGAAAAATTCCTAAAAATTACGCGCCTATGTAAAAAGGACCCGGACTTTCCCGCTTTCACTTCCGGAACGCAGAATCCGTTCCGGCCGTTTCGACCATTACCTAAATTACAAACCCATGCGTAAACTTATCCAAGCTAAAATCCTTGGTGCAGCCCTGCTATTGCTTTTTCTGACCACGGGAGGACGGGCGCAAACTCCCCCCCCCACGGTTAGCATTGCCAAGGAAAACGTCTCTGTCGAACAGGTTTTGAAAGAGATAGAGCGACTGACCAATTACACGTTTTTCTACAATAACGGCGACTTCGACCTCAAGCGGATCGTGTCCGTCGCGGCCGTGCGCAAGCCCGTGTCCGAGGTGGTGCGGCAGATGCTGCCCGACTGTTCGTGCCGTTTCGAGAACCGGAGGATCATCCTCGTCAAGGACGCCGCGCCCCAGCGCCAGACGGTGAAGGGCGTCGTCAAGGACGAGAAGGGCGCGCCCGTGATCGGCGCCACGGTCCTCGTGACCGATGCCGGGCAGACCCGGGGCATATCGACCGACATGAACGGCAGCTTCACGCTCACCCTCCCGGCGCTTACGGCCGAAGCCATGCTCGAAGTGTCGTTCATCGGCTTCGACACCTACAAATCGGCGGTCGGAAGCCGCACGTTCTTCGACGTGGTGCTGACCTACGCCCAGCAGAGCATCGACGAGGTGGTCGTGGTGGGATACGGCGTGCAGAAGAAGGCCAACCTCACGGGAGCCGTGGCCACCGTGTCGCAGAAGGAGCTGAAAGACCGTCCCGTGTCGAACGTGGGCCGCGCCTTGCAGGGCGTGATCCCCAACCTCAACGTGACGCTCTCGTCGGGACAGCCCGGAGCCGGAGCGACCTACAACATCCGCGGTACGACCTCGCCCAACGGCGGCAGCCCCCTGGTGCTGATCGACGGCGTCGAGACCTATCCCGACCGCATCAACTCGAACGACATCGAGTCGATCACGGTCCTGAAGGACGCTTCGTCCGCCGCCATCTACGGCGCACGCGGAGCCTTCGGCGTCATCCTGATCACCACCAAGAGCGGCAAGTACAACGAGAAGGCCGAAGTGTCGTACAACGGCTATTTCTCCGTCTCCAGCCCCACGACCTCGACCGACTACGAGACGCGCGGATACTACTCGGCCAAGATCGCCGACTTCTTTATGATGGCCACGCAGAACACCCCCTACACCTCCTACACCGAGGCCGACTACAAGGCTCTCTGGGAGCGGCGCAACGACAAGACCGAGAACCCGGCGCGTCCGTGGGTCGTCACCGACAGGCGCAACGGCCGTCAGCAGTACGTCTATCTGGCCAACTTCGACTGGTACAACTACCTCTACGACGACAGCCGCCCGACGTGGGACCACAACATCAACATCAAGGGCGGAACCAAGGCGCTCTCCTACATGGTCAGCGGACGCTATTACCAGCAGAAGGGCGTCAACCGCATCGAGCCGGACATGTTTAAGTCCTACAACTTCCGCGTGAAGCTCCAGGCCGAGATCAAACCCTGGCTGACCATCGCCAGCAACACCAAGTTCTTCCAGTCGAACTACAAGTATTACGGTTACGAGGACGAGTATAACAACTTCCGCAAACCCACGCTGCACGCCCTGGCGTCGTTCGTGCCGGTGAATCCCGACGGTACGGCCGTGTCGCACACCTCGATGACCCAGTCGTCGACCCACTACCTGATGGACGGTTACAGCGCCATGATGCAGAAGGGCAAGAGCTTCGGCAACAAGAAGACGCAGGAGATCACCACGACGTTCGAAGCCACGTTCAAACTGCACAAAAACTTCAACGTAAAGGCCGACTTCAGCTATACGCAGGGATACCTCCACAACGACTACCGCAGCGTCAATGTCCAGTATTCGCAGTATCCGGGCGAGGTGATGACCGAACCCGAAGGAAGCTTCCCCAACAAGTACAAGGAGGTCGTCTGGGACCAGAACTACTATGTGGCCGACGTCTACGGAACCTACAACAAGACCTTCAGCGAGAAGCACAACCTGACGCTGATCGCCGGTTACAACTACGAGGCCAAGTATTACCGCGACCTCACGGCGGCCAACGACGGACTGCTGTCCGAGGACCTCTCGGACTTCAACCTCGCCAAGGGCACGACCAACTTCACGCTCAACGGAGGCCGCAACGAATACGCCATCATGGGCTGGTTCTACCGCGCGGCTTACGATTACAAGGGCAAGTACCTGGCCGAAGTCAACGGACGCTACGACGGTACGTCGCGTTTCCCGCGCGGCAAGCGTTACGGCTTCTTCCCCTCGTTCTCGGCGGCATACCGCATCAGCGAGGAGGCGTTCTTCGAACCGCTGCGCAAGACGGTCGACAACCTCAAGATCCGACTTTCGTACGGTTCGCTCGGCAACCAGCAGATCGGTTACTACGACTTCATCCAGACCATCACGACCAAGGGCTCGATGGGCGACTATTCGTTCGACGGTACGATTCTCGGCCAGCACGCCACGGTGAGCGATCCCGTGTCGGGCAACCAGACCTGGGAGAAGGTCATCTCGAAGAACCTCGGCGCGGATCTCAACATGTTCAGCAATCGTCTCTCGCTGACGGCCGATTTCTACATCCGCGACACGAAGGGCATCCTGGGCAAGGGCAAGTCGCTGCCCTCGATCTACGGCGCCAACGAACCGCAGGTCAACTCGAACAACCTCCGTACGAAAGGTTACGAACTGGTGCTGGGCTGGCGCGACTCGTTCAAACTCGCCGGAAGCACCTTCAGCTACGGCATCACGGGGACGTTCTCGGACTACACGGCCGAGTACACCAAGTGCGACAACCCCTCGGGGCTGATCGGAGACCCTTATGTGGGCAAGAAGTACGGCGAAATCTGGGGCTATAAGGTCGACGGGCTGTTCCGCAACGACGAGGAGGCCGCCGAGTACGCTTCGCGCGTGGACCTTTCGAAGGTCGCCGCAGGATATTATTCCGCGACGGGAGCCTATGGAAAGGGCGTTCGCGGAGGCGACATCAAGTACCTCGACCTGGACGGAAGCGGTATCGTCGACGGCGGCAAGGGAACGCTGGAAGACCCGGGAGACCGCCGCGTGATCGGCAACTCGTCGCCCCGCTACCAATACGGACTCACGCTCAACCTTTCGTGGTACGGATTCGACCTCTCGGTGTTCATGCAGGGCATCGGCCGGCTCGACTGGTATCCCGGCGCGGACAACCTGCGCTTCTGGGGGCCGTACAGCCGTCCCTATGCGACCTTCATTCCGAAGAATTTTATGAGTCAGGTGTGGAGCGAGAGCAATCCCGACGCCTATCTCCCGCGCGCCCGCGCCTATACGTCGCTCAACTCGACGCAGGGCACGGCCTACTATACCAACGACCGTTACCTGCAAAATCTGGCCTACTGCCGGCTGAAAAACCTCACCCTCGGCTACACGATTCCCAAGCGGCTGACCTCGAAGGTCGGCATCAAGGAGTGCCGTGTCTACTTCAGCGGCGAGAACCTCGCCACGTGGAGCGCCCTGAAAAACGATTTCCTCGATCCCGAGCAGGCTGCCGCCGATTCGGACAAGAAGTCGAACGTCTATCCCTGGTGCAGGACCTATTCCGTGGGTCTGAACTTAACCTTCTAAAGCGATTGCCGTTATGAAAAAATACATTCTTTATATACTGACCGGTGTGGCGGCGTGCGGACTTTGCAGCTGCGAGGACGCGCTCGACCGCTACCCGAAGGACCGGCTCACTCCCGATAACTTCTTCCACACGGAGGAGGAGTGCCTGCTCTACACCAACGATTTCTACACGATGTTTCCCTCCGCCGGGACCATCTACGGCGAGACGGCCGACATCATCGCCAAGACCACGCTCACGAGCGAGGTGCTGGGCAACCGCACCGTGCCCGCGACGGCTGGCTCCTGGAAGTGGGAGAAGCTGCGCGACATCAATTTCTTCCTCCAATACTCCTCCAACTGTGCCGACGAGCACGTGCGGCTCGAGTACGAGGGCGTGGCGCGCTTCTTCCGGGCGTGGTTCTACTTCGAGAAGGTGAAGCATTACGGCGACGTGCCCTGGGTGGACCGGCCGATCGACGCCAGCGATCCGCTGCTCTTCGAAAAGGGCCGCGATCCGCGCGAGATGGTGATGCAGAAGGTGATCGAAGACCTCGATTTCGCCGTTACCAACCTGCCCGTCGAAAGGTCGGTCTACCGCGTGACGCGCTGGGCGGCGCTGGCGCTCAAGAGCCGCGTCTGCCTGTTCGAGGGAACCTTCCGCAAGTATCACGGGCTGAAGGACTGGGAAAGCTATCTCACGGCCTGCGCGACGGCGTCGAAGCGCTTCATCGACGAGAGCGGATACTCGGTCTACACGACGGGAACGACGCCGTATCTCAACCTTTTCTCGTCGCTCAAGGCCCTCGACACCGAAATCGTGCTCGCCCGGGCCTACAACACGGCTATCGGTCTGAAGCACGACGTCAACGGCTACCTCACGAGCATCACGATGGGACGCCCCGGCCTGCTGAAGAACATCGCCAACATGTATCTGATGAAGGACGGCACACCCTTCACCTCGCAGCCCGGCTGGGAGACGATGCAGCTCCCCGAGGAGAGCAAAAACCGGGACGGCCGCTTCGCACAGACGGTCCGCACGCCCGGGTACAAGCGCATCGACGACACGGCGCTGTCGGCCCCGAACCTTGCGGCGACGATGACCGGATACCAGCTGGTGAAGTACCTCCAGTCGGCCAAGTACGATTCGTACAACGCTTCGACGAACGACCTGCCGCTGCTGCGCGCCGCCGAGGTGATGCTCAACTACGCCGAGGCCAAGGCCGAGCTGGGAACCCTCACGCAGGAAGACATCGACCTTGCGATCAAGCCGCTGCGCGACCGTGCGGGCGTCGCCAACCTCTCGCTCACGAAGGCCAACGCCTCGCCCGACCCCTATCTGGCTTCGCCGGAGACCGGCTATGCCAACGTGACGGGCGACAACAAGGGCGTGATCCTCGAAATCCGCCGCGAACGCACCGTCGAACTGCTGATGGAGAACCTCCGCTACTGGGACATCATGCGCTGGAAGGAGGGCAAGCGTTTCGAAAAACCCTTCACGGGGCTGTATTTCCCCGGCACGGGGTCCTACGACCTGAACAACGACGGCGTGGACGACGTCTGCATCTGGTCCGGCTCGAAGCCCGCGACCTCGGCCCCGGCGGTCTACGAACTGAACAAGGAGATCTTCTTGAGCGGGGGCGACAGCGGCTACATCATTATCCATACGGATTACGCCCGTTCGTGGAACGAGGAGCGCGATTACCTCTATCCCGTGCCCACCGACGACCGGGTGCTGACCCAGGGCGCCATTACGCAGAACCCCGGCTGGAACGACGGCCTGAATTTCTAACCTGAAAAAAAGAATGATTATGAAAATCAAGCGATTCATACTGCTCGCCTTCTCCGGCTGCTGCCTGGCGCTGTCCGGGGCGGCCTGCTCCGGGCTGGAGGGCGACAACTCCGATTTCGATTTCGGGGACATGACCTCCGACGAGCCCGAAAACCCCTACGACGGGCAGGGCTACGACCGCCTGCCCAATTCGGTCCGGCTGGCGACCTACAACACCCACCGCTGCGAGGGATGGACCCAGAACTCCGGGACCGACCGCGCGAACTACAACAACACGGCCAAGGTCATCTCGCTGATGGACCCCGACGTGATCGCGTTGCAGGAACTGGACAAGAACACCACGTGGCATCAGACCGACCAGTTGCAGGAACTGGCCGACCGCACGGGGATGCGGCCCTACTACTGCAAGACGATCAGCTACCGCGGCGGCGACTACGGCATCGGCATCCTCTGCAAGACGGCGCCTAAAAACACCTATGCGGGCGATCTGCCGGGAACCGAGGCGCGGAAGTTCTTCCTCGCGGAGTTCGACGGCTACATCTTCATCGCCACGCACTTCTGCCACCAGAGCGATGAGAACCGCCAGCGGTCGTTCGAGATCATAACCGAGTATATCGCCGCCAACTACGCCGCCTATACCAAGCCGATCTACCTGGCGGGGGACCTCAACACGTCGAAGCTTCCGGCAGCGGCGCTCGAATCGTGGAAGATCATCAGCTCCTCGGCCAATACCTTCGTGAACACCTCTTCGCCGTCGCGCATCGACTATGTGCTCGTCTACACGGGCAATTCGCCGTCGTACGAGGTGCTGCGCACCGCCGTGCCCTCGTACGAGGAGATCAACGTGATGACGGTCTCCGACCACCTTCCCGTACTGGTAGACCTCAAAAAGTAAGCGATTATGAAAAACAGACTCTTGAATAGCTTTTTCCGGGCGGCGGCGGCCTTCGCGCTGCTGCTCGCGGCCGGAGCGTGCAAGGACGACGTGGCGCTGCCGATGCAGCGGGTAGCGCTGAACACGCACGCGATTCTCGCGCCGTCGTTCGCCACGACGCTCTCGTTCGACGTCGAGGCCAACTGCGACTGGACGATCTCCGTCGCGGGCGACGACACCTCGTGGGCCGAACTCTCGCAGACCGAGGCCACGGGCATGGCGACCGTGGCGGTGTCCATTGCCGAAAACAATACTTCCGGCTCCCGTGCGCTGACGATACGCGTTGCGGCCAAACGGAATGCCGCGGTCGTGGAGGAGTTGTCCTTCGTGCAGGCTTCGGCGACGGCCGAGGGGTATCTCTCGATCCCCGATCTGCGGAAACTGGCCGCTGACGGCGACTACTCCGTGACGCAGGACGTGAAGATGCGCGGAATCGTGGTGTCGAGCGTCCAGGACAATAACTATTACGACAACTGCATCGCGCTCCAGAGCGCCCTGAAAGCCAACTGCGGCATTACGCTCCGCACCGACGAGGTGCTCTACCGCAAGCCGGGCGAGGAGCTGGAGATCGACCTGAAGGGGGCGGTCGTCGGGGTGAATCCCGAAACCGGCGTGATGGAGGTGAAACCCGCCGCGGACGACAAGGTGAGCCGCACGGAGACGACGCAGGTGAAGATCGAAGCCTTGAAGATCACCTACGAGGAGCTTCGGTCGGGAGCCTACGAGTCGATGTATGCAGGCATTTATTCCCAGGTCTACGTGCCGGAAGGCGGTTCGCTGAACGGTATAACGCTCAAGGACGATCTGTCGATGCAGGACCCCGACAACAACCGTTTCCGGCTGGTGGCTTCGCAGGCTTCCTCGTTTGGCATTGATCCTGCGCCGACGGGTAGCGGAGTGCTCAAGGGAATCGTTGTGCCGCAGGACGGCGCCTATGCGATCCGCCCCTGCACGGCCGGGGACAAGGAACTCACCGGGCTGCGCTTCGGCGCCCAGGTTGGAATCAGGCTGCCCTATGTCTTCTCGTTCTACGCCGCCTCGCAGGCCAACAAGGATTGCAAGTACGTGACGGTGACCGATGGCACGTTCGACAAATTGGGGGCAGACTTCAAGGTCGAGGACAAGGATGTAGCCAAATGCGTCGTGCTGACGACAAAGGTGGCCCCGACGTCGAACAGCAGCCATTTCCGGCTGACGCACTGGGCCGATGAGGCCGCGCATGACAACATTCCGGCCAAGTCGATGGTTTACGGTCAGGACTCCTATTTCCTGCTGACCGTGCCTTTGGCCGAGGATATGCCTGCATCGTTCCGCATCTCATTCGGTATGTCGGGAACGGGCGGCGCTCCGAAGAACTGGGCGGTGGCCTATTCGACCGACGGCACGGAGTACGTCACTCCCTCCGACGGCTCGACAGCCATCTCGATTCCCGGGGCGATTGCGAGCAGCGGCTATTTCTATTATTTTACGGTGACCCTGACGCCGCAGTTGCGGCTGATGAAGGGCCAGACGCTGCTACTGAAACTTTATCCGACAGACAACGTCAGTTGCAACGGCGGTACGGCTGGATACAATTCGGATTCGCGCCTGCATTCGTGCGTCGCGATTGAGGCCGTGCCGAAATTCAGTACACCGAAACCGGTCGGAGCGGTTTATTTCGAGCCTTTCGACGGGTTGACCGAAGGGTTGGACTACCTCTACGGCGATAAGTTGGCTGCCATGCTGAACTATTGCGGCAGCGACATCTCGGAATGGGACGCCGTGCTGAAAAACGGACTTTCGGGCACCAACGTTCATCAGCGTCCGGGTTATGCCCAGATCGGTTATGTCGAGTCGCAGGCCGTGAAGCGGGCAGAGTATGAGAATAAGGCGGGGGCACTGCTCACGCCGGCGCTGAACGCAACGGGCGATCTGAACCTCTCTTTCCGCGCGATGGCCTACAAGACCTGTTCGGATCGCCCCAAGGGTAAGGCGACCGAACCCAAGGACAAGAAGGGCGATCTGACGGAGATCGTCGTCGAGGTGATCGGCGGCGGAACGATCGACGGCGCGACGAAGAAGGTCGTGTCGGGACTGGCGACCGATGCGTTCAATACCTATTCGCTGACGATCGACGGCGCGACGGCCTCCACGGCCCTGCGCTTTACGAGCGAACCCGCTTCAGGCGAGTTCTCGCGCTGGTTCATCGACGATATTTGTGTGACGAAGTAGGGGTTGCCCGATGATTGAAAAGCGTCCCGGAGCATTCGCTCGGGGACGCTTCGTTACAGGCCGGATTGCGTCCGGTCAGTTCTCCGCCTTGGTGGTGACGGTGAAGAGCTGGCGGCCGTATTCGTCGGTGGCGGTTATCCGGATCTCGGCGGACGGCGTTACGGGCGTGTATTCGAGCATGTGGTCGGTGCGGTATTTGTCGAGGAAGCTGAACGAGGAGATGTCGTTGCCGCAGGCGTCGTGGACCGTGACGTAATAGTCGTCGTACTCCCGGACCGCCTTCAGCTGCGAGGCGGGAACCGCGGCTCCGTTTTCGCGGCATTCGAATTTCCACGTTGGATGCCAGTCCCAGACGTTGAGGCGCACGACCGGCCTGCCTTCGGCGTTTTTCAGCCCCGAGTTGTAGACCCGGCAGTATTGCTCGTCGCTGTCGCTGAAATTCACGCTCCGCCGCTCCGTGATCGTTCCGCCGCTGAAATCGTAACGGGTGAATGTCGCCGGGGCGCCGTCGTGGCAGAGCGGGAAATACCACCATGCGCCGCATACGCACGGGTGCGTGTACTCGGTCACGCTCATGTCGCTGCGCGGTACGGTGACCGTTTCGGCGATGTGGTTGTGCCCCGACCAGATCGTGACAGGCAGCTGCTTGTCCTTGTAGATGTCGAGCAATTCGTCGGCGTTGTCCATCGGGTTGGGCGACGAGGCCCCCGGGTTGCGGCGGAAGGCCGGGCAATGCCACGCGATTACGATGCGCTCGACGTCCGACGGCATGTAGTCGGCGTCCTTCTGCGCCCAGTCCATCTGACGCCGGTTGAGGCGGACGGCGAACGACCGGTCGCCGCCGGTGTTGACATACTGCGTATTGTCGAACACGACGTAGTGCACCTTGCCGATGTTGACGGCGTAGTATGTCGGCCCGAGCGCGGAGATATAGGCCAGTTCGGCCGCCGAATCGTCGTCGCCGGCGATGTTCTGCACGGCCATGTCGTGGTCGTGGTTGCCGATGGCGTGGAAGGTCTGGATCGGCATGCCCCCGCGTTCGCAGACGTTGACGAAATTGGCCAGCGTCGCCTTGTTGGCATTGGTCCAGTGCGACTCCTGCGTCATGTCGCCCAGATTCATGCCGTAGACCGGCACGCCTGCGGGCAGGGCTTTGACGTAGTCGCGCAGCGCCTTGAGGTAGGTGCGGCGGAACGTCGTGGAGTCCAGTTCGCCCTTCGGGGGACAGATCGACGGCGTGGCCGACGATGTGGTCTTGATCATCGCCCGGTTGCGGATATGCATGTCGGCCGACACGATCATAATGTGGCGGTCGTTGTTCACCTTTTTCAGCGTGAAGTCGTGCCGCTGCACCTGCTCCACGCTCGTGGGAGCGGTGACCCTGCGGTAGAAGCGGGGGATGAACCCACGCGTGGATTCGACCTCGTAACCCGACGGGACGGTCAGGTAGACCAGTTTCGACTTGTCGGACGACGTGCGCAGCCCGTAGGCCCCCTGTTTGTTCGTGCGCGTCATGTTCACGCCGTCGGTCACGACGACGCCCTGCACGGCGGCGCCGGCGCACGTCACGACCCCGCGCACGGTGGCTTTCGGGTCGATCTTCGACCAGTCGACGCCGTCGTCGGGCGAAGGGGGCGGATCGACGGGTTTTTCCTGTTCTCCGGGATCGTCGCCCGAACCCGAACAGCATATGCCGCCGGCGGATATTGCGAACAGGGCGGCCAATAAAAGCAACAGTTTTTTCATGGTTGCGGTTTTTGCGGTTTGCGGCATGGAACGGCTTTCGGGAAAAGCGGGGAAAGGACGGTCGTCCTCTCCCCGCTTCGACCGTTCGTTACACGCCGCTATTTGTTATAGCGGATGGCGAAATATTCGAGGCTGCTGGCGTGTTCCGCGGCCAGGGCAGCACCGCTGGCGCTCTGGTTCAGGCGCGCGTTGGCGTAGTCGGAGCCGTCGCTGCAGAGGTCGCTCGTCGGGCGAAGCCGGATGTAGACGTTTTCGTGGCCGAGAATCTCCTGGGGAAGTTCGAAGTCGATGCTTTTGTAGGCCACGCACGACGAATAGAGCGTGTTCGCCCAGACGGAAACGTCGGGGATGGTGTATTCGCCGATCAGATTCCACTGCGAGTCGTCCTTTGCGGCCTGCGAATCGGTCAGCGACCATTCGGCACACCAGAAACGGGGCGAGAAGAAGCTCTGCTGCGTGTTCATAACGGAAATCTGCATCGAGATATGCGATGTCGTGATGCCTTCGGTCGAGAAGTTGATCAGCCAGGCGTAGGGGCGGTCGGTGTCGTCGTCCCACCAGAAGTGGTTGGCGAAGGCGGTGTAGCAGGAACCGTATACATTCCCCTTGCCGCGCATACCCGTGCTGCCGTTGTAGTTGATTTGCGTGGAATTCGTCGCAATCTCATTGTTGCCCGGCCAGCCACCCGTGCCGTTTGCCGCGTTTTTATCCTTGGCATAGGGACCGCACCACTCCAGCGTTCCGTCGGGATTGCGGCTCACCAGATCGTCCATCAGCGGATTCCAGCTCTCCTTCGCGGGGTCGATCACTACGCCGATGCCGTTCTTGTTGCCGAAGTTGGCTCCGAAGATATAGGAGGCATTGTTGCCGACGGGACCCAGGTATTCGTAGGTTCCGCCGCCCCACATGTGCTGCTGGAAGGTGGCCTGCAGGTACTCTTTGCTGGCGGAGCCGGTGTACTTCTCCTGATAGGTGTGCGTCAGGTAGCCGTTCGTTCCGTAGGTGGGTTTCTGGACCTTGTTCTCCAGGTCGGGATTCCAGTAGCGGTACTCCGTCAGCAGGGCCGAGAAACTGTCTTCGACGCTGTTCTGCATGTTGTCCCAGATGTCGCCCTTGGTCTGGTGGCGGATCTGGTAGCGGCCGATGAAGCCGAGCGTCGGATCGTCGTCCATTTCGGCCGGGTCGGCTCCGTCGCGCCATTCGAAACGCGAGAAACGCTCGTGGACGATGACGCCCGAAATCTTGCCCGAGCCGTAGGGCAGGCGCGTGCCGTCGCTGCGGTAGGCGCAGTTGGTGTTGGTCAGCATGTACATGTCGTCGCCGTTGATGTCGCGCACGAGCAGCGGGTATTTGCTGATGCGGCTTGCGCCCGTGCCGATCGCATAGCCCTCGTTGATGGGCGTGATCGCGCCTTTGCGTACGGGGAACTCGACGTCCTTCAGGGTGACGTAGGTGTAGATGTCGTCGTCGGTGAGCTGGCTCATCCACTTCTCCTTCACGGGAACGTCCGATGCCGAACCCGCAATGCGCGAAATGACCATCGCCTTGGTGACGTTGCGCAGTTCATAGCGGTCGGGGGTCTCGACCAGGTAGCCCGAGGCGCCCTGAATGAGGATCTGCACGTGGTCGTACTGTTCGAAGACGTTGTCTTCGGCCGTGGCGGTCTGGACGGCGATGCCGTATTTGCCGTCGTAGGTTTCGAGGTAGACGGTCCGGTCCGATATGCTGTAATCAATCTTTGCGGTCGTGCTTTGCGTGTTCTCACCCGCATTGTGGTTCTTGGTGTTGCTCACCACGATGCCTTCGAGGATGACGTAGTCTTCGACCTTCTTGTTCATGGCATACGTCCGGCGGAACTCCTCGAATGTGATCTGACGTCCGAGGGTCTCCTTCGCCGTGCGCTGCAGGAGGTTGAATTCGACGGAGACGGTCTCGTCCCAGCCGTCGGTGAAGGAGAGCGACACGGCAGCCGAACGCGGGATTTCATCTGCGGCGTTCGCCTCGGTCGTGATGGACAGACTGCGCTTTTCGCTCTCGGAATCCACGATTTCGAGACTCTCGATCCAATCGGCGTTGTCGGCCTTGGCATACTCGATGTCGACCGTGATCTCCGAGAAGGGAATGTTGGTCTCGATCGGCGAGACGTTCTCGCCGCCGGCTCCGGCGACGATGACGGAAGAGTTGGCGAACTC
>OGES01002256.1_pt1 | contig 13255 bp, 10 predicted proteins | sample 1570711 | NCBI WGS metagenome assembly OGES01 (sample SAMEA2582133, study PRJEB24529) | metagenome | biome: Human gut stool | place: China | collected 2011 | reverse complement strand
TTCAATTATTTCAACAACTTAAAGGTAGTTATCGTTGACAGAGATCCTAGAGATCACTATATTGATAATTATTTTTATTGGAGAGAGGGATGGATCCCTTTAGATTTAGATAAATATATTGCCCTTTATAGAGGTATACGTAAAAAACTCTTATCTGAACAGGAAAATCCAAATGTACTGAGAATAAAATTTGAAGATGCCATTTATCACTATGACGAATTTGCAGAACAAATCAACGCATTTCTCGATTTAAAAAAAGAAAATCACCTTTTCCCCAAACGCAATTTTGATCCTGCAATATCTATAAAAAACACTTGTTTATGGAAACGTTATCCCGTTCCTCAAAGTGTTTTAGAGAAAATAGAAAGAGAGTTACCTGAATTCTGTTATTCATTTGAGAGATCTTAATACCCAAGGTTCTTTCATGTAATTATTTATTACCCTACTAAAAAGTAGATTCAATTATTTTCAGAACGTTCAAAATAAAAATATATGCAAGCAATTATTCTGGCAGCAGGAATGGGGAAAAGACTAGGAGAACTAACCCAAAATAACACGAAATGCATGGTTAAAGTTAACGGTGTTACTTTAATCGATCGCTTAATGACTCAACTCTCCGAATTGAGTTTAAAGAAAATCATCATCGTCATTGGGTATCAAGGAGAAAAACTACGTTCTTATTTAGGTGAGAATTATTTAAACACAAAAATAGAATACATCTACAATCCTATATACGATAAGACCAACAACATATATTCACTTGCATTAGCCAAAGAATCATTACAAGAAGATGATTCTCTTTTAATTGAATCTGATTTAATATTTGATGATTCATTGTTCAGAAAAATAATTGATAATCCATATCCTGATATTACATTGGTAGACAAATATGAATCTTGGATGGATGGTACAATGGTCACGCTGGATGAAGAAAATAATATTGAAAATTTTGTCTCCAAAAAAGCATTTAAATATTCAGATGTACATAATTATTACAAAACTGTCAATATCTACAAATTCAGCAAAGAGTTCTCAAAACACAAATATGTTCCCTTTCTAGACGCCTATTGCAAAGCTTTAGGACACAATGAATATTACGAACAAGTCCTAAAAGTCATCTCTCGTCTAGACGACACTCATTTAAAAGCATTACCATTAAACGGGGAAAAATGGTATGAAATTGATGATATACAAGATTTAGACATTGCAGAAACAATTTTCGCACCGAAGGAAGACCTATTAATAAAATATCAGTCTAGATACGGTGGATATTGGAGATTTCCATCATTACTGGACTTTTGTTATTTAGTTAATCCATACTTCCCACCTAAAAAAATGAAAGAAGAATTAAAAGCCAATTTTGACATATTATTGACCGAATATCCTTCTGGAATGAAAATAAATTCTTTACTTGCAGGAAAATACTTTGGTATAAAAAGTGATTACGTATGTATTGGGAACGGAGCTGCAGAACTAATAAAAAGTCTAATAGAGAAATTACATGGGAAAATTGGAGTTATATTTCCCACGTTCGAAGAATATCCCAATAGGAAAAAACAGGAAGAACTCGTTACCTACATTCCAGATAATCGTGATTTTTCTTATACCGCAAAGGACATCATGAATTATTTTGCAGGAAAAGATATTCAGACATTACTATTAATAAATCCAGATAATCCTTCTGGCAATTTTATACCAATGGAAGAGGTGCTAGAACTAGTCGAATGGACAAAGAAAAAGAATATTCGATTTATCGTAGACGAATCTTTTGTTGATTTTTCTGAAGGTTATCCCAATAATTCATTACTACATAATAAAATATTAGATGACTATGGTCATTTAGTTGTAATAAAAAGTATTTCAAAATCTTACGGAGTTCCAGGACTTAGATTAGGTATACTAGCATCAAGTGATAAAGCATTAATTGCATGGATTAAAAAAAATATTTCCATTTGGAATATCAACTCGTTTGCAGAATTCTATATGCAAATTTTCGGTAAATACGAACAAGACTATTCAAACGCTTGTTCAAAATTTATCACCGAAAGGAAACGTTTTCTATCTGAATTGCAACAAATAGATTTTTTACGTGTCATTCCATCGCAAGCTAATTACTTTCTATGTGAAATTGTAAAAAAATACACATCAAAAGAATTAACTAGATTATTATTAAAACACTACAATATACTAATCAAAGATTGTAGCACTAAATCAGCTTTTAATTCATCCAACTATATCCGTATTGCCATTCGAGACACAAATGATAACAACGCATTAGTAAATGCCTTAAAAGAACTTCAAGCAATATAAACAAATTATATCACTTACTCAGTAGACAAATTATAATCTTACATTTAGAGAAAACATACAAAAATAAAACTAGAACATGAGCACACAATTACAAATCAACAATTTAACTGATTGCATTTCAGTCCTTATACAAAAGAAAAAAATCATCCTTTTTACCGTGGGAATTTTTATTATAATAGGAATTGGGACATTTTTCAAGATGAAAACACCTCCTTACTATTCTGCACACTGTTCAACCCTCGTTTTATTCAATAATATAAACAATGATAAAGGATTAGTTATTCAAAACAACTTTGGATTAGATAAAAAAGAAAATATCCTTCCATTACGATTATATCCACAAATTGCACATAGTATCCCATTTTTAGTTCAATTAATTGACTCAAACTCCATCACTGATTCAACTTTATTACGATCCGAAGAACTAGAAAATATTATACAGCTTAAAAGTCATTTCAACATATCTGTTGATGAAGCTAATCAAACCGTTTTCATTGAAACAAATATGCCAACTCCTATGGAAGCCGCTCGTCTAGCTCTAAAGGTACAGCAAACCCTATGCAATTATTTAATAAATTGGTATTCAAAACAACAAGAACTTGCTATAGTATTATTACAAAACAACATAAATGAGGTATTAGAAAAAATCATTCAAAAACAACAAGAACTACAAAGATTAAACCTCTTAAAAACGAAACAACATTCTATATCAACTCCCGATCTAATAAGATTAGAAACTGAATATCAAACGCTAAATACACTAAATACAACACTAACCAAACAATTACAACAAAAAAAATTAACCCAACAAAATCTGTCAACCTACATCACGACAATAGATCCTGTTGTTATACCGAATTCTCCTGTTAATTCTTCTAGAAGCGTAACTTTTTACATTGCCGTATTTGGATTATTAGGATTGCTTGTCAGTTTATATATTGTAATTATTCATCCAGTCATAAATTCTTGGAGCAATAAAAACGAGTAAAGGAACATATTAAATAAGATTTTAGCCCTCACAAAATGTCATTTATAAGTAATTCTATAAAAGAACAATTCAAAAAACGCAAATATTTCTTCGAATCTTTATTTTGGGGGACTTTGGCTGGTATTCTCAGCCAAGGTTTAAATTTTATTGCTAATATTCTCATCGCTCGAATATTAGGAAAACAATTACTGGGAGAATACACACTATTCATTTCCGCAAACGCAGGCTTACATACTTTTGGTGTTATTGGACTCAATGTCATTGCCACCGTTCTGGTTGCCAAATATCTACATGATAAAGGAAAAATAGGAAGACTGATCCCTGCTATTTATATTATTGTATGTAGTGCTTCTCTGATTGTTTCTTTTGTCGGAATAATTCTTCAGTATTTACCTGTTGAGTTTAAAATATGGGAAACTTCCTCCATACTTACCCTTATTGCTGCAATAATTTGGTTCCTAACAAGTGCTTTAGACTTAGTACAAGTTGCAATCTTATTAGGCTTTAAAGCATTCAAAGATGTCGCAAAAGTTAGCCTTTTAAAAGGAATTATTTCCATAGCAATTACTTATACTTTAGTTGCAAAATATGGTGTACAAGGCGGAGTTTTGGGAAATTCAATTAGTTTCATTTTAAGTTTAATCTGTAATTATTACTTCATTAGAAAAAATTGTCAGAAATATACAATCACACTAACTTGGAAACTCTCTAACTCTGTTTATTCTGAAATTTTCAAATTATCAATTCCTATTTTTAGCGCCGCAATATTTGTTGCACCAGCACAATGGTATGCAAATTATATTATTTATAATACACAAGGAGGAGAAAATGCTTTAAGTATATTTGCTATCGCCTATCAATGGTTAGTCTTAATCCAATTTTTCCCAACTCAAATATCACGAGTAGCATTACCATGGCTCACTTCAATGCAAGAAACAAGAGATTACAAAAATACCGAAAAACTTGGTTTATATTTTAGCCTTGGAATCGCCACAGTAATCGTAATCTTATCACTTATTTTTTCACATTTTATTATAGAAAATTTATATCACTTTGAATACATAACATCCCATGTCGTGTTTAAAATCATTTTATTCACAGGATTATTATCAACTATAAATTTATACCTTGGTCAAACAATTATTGCCCACGGAGAAACCTGGATAAGAACAATTGCCGATGTAGCAATCGCCATAACTTTAATTATTACTGTTCATATAATTAATCAGCATGAAGTTATTTATGCTTTACCAATAAGTTATTTTTCTTCATTTTTAATGGGAACTATTGTTCTCTGTATATTTAAATATAAACTTAAAATATAATACAATGAATTCTATTTGTACTGTTTTATGTTTCTGCCTATTTGTCTTTTTTCAAATAATTTCAGGTCATTTTCTTGCAATAGAGTCTGGCGTTGTATGTTTCTATTTACTTGTTTCCAACCTCAGTTATCACAAGTTCAACATTAATTTCAAATATTTATTTGCACCTCAAAACTTTGCTTTTATTATATTTTTCTTTCGACTTTACATTATACCTTGTATTGCTATATTTTACGGTTATCCAAGTGTCGGAGGATACAATGAAGACTTCACACAAGAAATGATACTTCAAAGTTATATCATCTTACTCTTCATGTATATATCCTTTATAAGCGGTTGGACATATTTTCAATTAAAGCCTAGAAATAACGTATATAAATACAAAATAAATCACAAGCAAATTTATATTGTATCCTCCATTTTTCTTTTATTTGGCATATTCTCATTAATTATATATTTTAGAGATATAAACACCTATCTTTCAAATATTTATTTATCTGAAACAGAGGAAATTGTTGGTTTTAAAAATAAAATTATTCAGTTATGTTCTATTTGGGCTAAATTTTTCCTTCCTTTCGCTATATTAGGATACTTAACACTTATCTGTTTTAATAACAAAAACATCGTCTTCAAATTTTGTATACTTTTTTTATCTGCCATATTGATATTATTCTTTTCCCTAAATAGTAATAGACAAAGTATGGTATACCCCTTACTAACTTTATTTGCCGCATTTACTCCGAAAATCATAAAAATCAAGCCTATTCCAGCAATATTGTGTGGTATTATTTGCCTATATTTTCTAATCGCCTTTGCAGATATACGTACATCACCTAATGCTTCTACAACAGCATACTCCATACAAACACAAGAACTAGCTAAAACAATTGAACTATATGCAGGAGGAGCACACATGATCACCCCAGTCATTGAGAATAATGAGTTCAAATGCACTATCATCAATTCATTTTTCCATAGCCTCCCTGCCATCGGAAAACTATTTAGAGATCATTCTGGTTTGACTATTTACAATCAACTATATTTCGGATTTAGTGGAAGAAGCGATCTCGTTTTTCATACACAATCTGAATGCTACATGAATGGTGGATACATTTTAGTCATTCTCTTCTTCATTTTAATCGGATATTTTTATGCCTACTTAAATCATATATACATACATAGCATGGACTCCCAACTTCTTTTTCGTGCGACAATTTTTTACATTGCGATATTATTCAATTCATCCATTTTACAAAGTTTCCAAGTAATGGGACAATTTCTATTTTATAATGCTATTCCTGCTTTAATTATTCTATTTTTGTATCGGAAAAATATCAGATAAATTCTCATGAAAAAAATATTAATTATTCCCTTCACAATGTCAAAAGGAGGAGGAGCTGAAAAAGTCCTTTGCATCCTACTTGAGGAACTTTCTAAATACTATCAAATTGATTTGATTGAAAGATTAGAATGTTCAACACTCCAGTATACATTACCCACCAATGTACACAAACTGAAATCCATGTCATTTTCTGATAAATATTTACGAGAAAATAATAAGAATCGTATTTGGGGATACATACATCGAGTTTTGCTATCCATAATGATATTCATATTTCCTCGAGCAGTATATAAATATTATATCAAATTTTGTAATTATGACTATGAAATTTCATTTAATTATTTATATACCTCTTACTTAATAGCCAACAGTCCCAACTCTTCTTCAAAAAAAATTATGTGGATTCATAGCTCAATTGAAGACTTAAATTGGCGTACATACCATGGTTTAAAAAAATACATGATTAAAGCATTATTCAAAATGCAAAAAAATGCTTTTAAAAAAGCAGACCATATCGTTCCTATTTCTAAGAACACCCAACGCTCTATAGAAAAATTATTCCCCACGGTAAAATTTAAACTCACTCTAATTAATAATGGTTATAACTTTGAGCATATAACAACGCTTTCAAATACCCCATTATCCATCCCCAAAAACGAAAAATATAGGCTAATATCAATCGGGAGATTAGATAAAAATAAAAATACCATTTTGCAACTAAAAGTTTTATCCCTTTTAATCCAAAAAGATTTTCCTGCAGAACTGATTATTGTTGGAGAAGGAAGTGAAAAAAATAATCTTGAATTATACATTCATAACAATAATTTAAGCAATAATGTTATTTTGACCGGATTTCAAAACAATCCATATCCACTATTGAAAAGCTCTGATTGTTTATTAGTATCTTCTTATGCTGAAGGATTTCCCACTGTTATCGTTGAAGCATTATGTTTGGGAGTTCCTGTCATAACGACACCTGTAGGCGGTACAGAAGAACTCATTCAAGAAGGGGGGAATGGCTATATCACAAATTATAACCCAGAAACATATGCTCAATATATAGAAAAATTACTATTATTGCCCCAACATAAACAAGATATACAAAATAGTGTAAAACATTTAACTGCTCAACAATGGGTTAATTGTATCGAGAAATCATTATTTAAGAACTAACCATGGAAATTACTATTGGAATCCCATTTTATAATTCATCTAATTTCATTGCCAAAGCAATTCAATCGGTATTAAACCAGACATTTGAAGATTTTGAATTAATCATAACAGATGATGGTTCTACTGATGACTCCCTATCAATAATTCAACAATATAATGATCCTAGAATCATCGTACTTTCCGATAAAGAAAATAAAGGGATATCCCATCGATTGAATCAACAAATTGCGCATGCAAAAGGGAAATATTTTGCTAGAATGGATGCAGATGATTTAATGTTTAGTGAAAGATTGATGAAAGAATATGAATATTTGCAGCAACATCCTGAAATAGACGTAGTTGGTAGTCAAGCCATTGTCATTGATGACGAAGATCATATTATTGGACTACGTAAACCTAAAAATTTTTCATGGTTGACAACATTGCAAAATCCCATATTCATTCATCCTACAGTCATGGGTAAAACCACTTGGTTTCGTAAATATGGATATATTGATACCCTCAAAGGAGTTGAAGATTACGATCTATGGGTAAGGAGTTTTCATCACTCTAAATTCCATATTTTAGACGAACCTTTACTATTTTATCGAGATCCATTAAAATTAAAACTTGACGTTTATCTTTTTAGGAACAAGCAAATTAGACAAGCATTATCAATAAATAGTAATTTAATAGATAACAAAACTCTTATAAAAAAATTGAAATTCAAATCCTATTTAAAATGCATTCTATATAGAATTCTCCACTTATTAAAATTAGAACATTTACTCATCAATAAACGCAATTATAAAATTTCTCCCCAAGAACAAGAAATATTTTATCGTGAATTACAAAAGGTCAAAAGAGAATCATAATGCGAATTATCCATATTATAACACGTTCAACCCTAGGAGGGGCACAGTCTGTTGTCATCAATCTAGCAAACCAACAAGTAACAGATAATAAAGTATTCGTTATTTCCGGTTCTGATGGTAACGCATGGGAAGCATTGCATCCTAATGTACATATCCTCAAAATCAAACAACTAAAACGAGCTATTTCACTTTTAGATATCATTGTTATATTCAAGTTATTATTCTATCGTTTCCATTTAAAACCAGATATTATTCATCTACATTCTTCTAAAATTGGAATTTTAGGACGTCTATGCTTCCCCAAAAAGAAAATTATATATACAGTACATGGCTTTGACACAATACGCATTGCTAACAAATCTTTTTTATGGCTTGAAAAATTACTAAAAAAACGAGCAGCACAGATCGTTGCAGTAAGTCGTTATGATTTCGAAAATTTAAAAGAAGAACATATTCAAAAAAAAATATGTTATATATACAATGGAATCGAAGATAACACCTTACAAACAGAAGGTATTTCTGCCCCAATCGCACGAAAATTCCAAAATTTAAAAAAACGATATGACAAACTTATTTTGTGTATTGCAAGAACAGAACCACCTAAAAGACTAGATCTATTCCTTGATATTGCCGAGCAATTACCTAATTTTGCATTTATTTGGATTGGCAATACTAGTAATATTCAATGTAAACATTCGTCTAATACGTATTTTTTAGGTAGCGTCATAAACGCATCTTTATATATTCGATACTCAGATTTGTTCATTTTACCTTCTAATTTCGAAGGACTTCCAATTTCTATTATAGAAGCATTATCCTATAGTAAACCAGTCATAGCATCAAATGTTGGCGGTATTAAAGAACTATTATCTACTGGAGCAGGTTTTACAGTTCAAAATTCATCACAAGCATTTAAAGAAACAATACTTCAATTAACCACTAATCCTCAACTATACTCTCAATTATCCACACAAGCAAGATGTACATTTTTAGCTGATTTCACCGTGAAAAAAATGGCTGATACATACAAACAATTATATCAAAAAATATATAAAAGAAACAACGGTCGATGTACAAATTCTTAATTCATCTTTTTTCAAAACAAATAGGGGTATTGCTTCTTTTTGTGTTTATATACTTTAAAATAGAGTATATGCATTTTTGTGTTTTTACAGAAAAATGGACAATAAATCCTATTGGTCTTTTGGAAAACATTAGTACTGCAATTATTGATACATCTCTCTTGTTATGTGTATTTATACCCCTCATCAGTTGGAGCAGCAAAAACATATCTATTTTTTTGCTCATAATCATTGATATATTCACATTAGCAAATATTTGGTATAGTCGAAACTTTCACGCATATATTCCGATATCTTTATACTGTGAATTCAATAACTTACACGGTTTGAAAAATAATATTATCGACAGTATTAAAGTTCTAGATTGTATTATCCCCATTTCAACAATAATTTTTACAATCATCACTCAACGCATATTGCATATAATACCACCTAAATGTCAATGGAAAGTATTTTTAAGTTTTTTAGGTTTAGCCATACTATTAACAGGACTCTTCTTTTGTTCCACCTTCCTAAAATCTTATACATTAAAGGACAAATTTATCTCCCCATACATGTATTCTCCGACAGAATCAACTTTCCGGAACGGGATAACATATCATTTCATCATGGAAATAAAGACGATTGACACAACAAAACAATTTTCAAAAGAAGATCAAAAATTTGAATCATTATTTTTCGCCCCATCTTCAAATATACAACCTATAAATTCATCAAATAATATAATCATTATTATTGTTGAATCGTTCTTATCATATGCTAATGATCTTTATTTCAATGGAAAGGCAATAACACCTAATCTTAATCAACTAAAAAAAGAAAATACATATTATTTTTCACATATACTCCCTCAAACAAAGTCGGGAGAATCAAGTGACGGACAAATAATTTATCTAACAGGACTTTTACCCCAAACAAATAAAATTACAGTAGTAAACTATTCTGATAACCAATACATATCTTTCCCCTATCTCCTAAAGCAACATCATAAGATTCAAAACAGTCACATGATCATCCCAACAAATTCAAACTTTTGGAGACAAAATAAAATGTGTGCAACTTATCAAATAGACTCTCTATTTTCAAGAAATGATTATCATTCTTCCAATATATGGTTAAATGATGAAGAGGTTTTCGAACTTGCAGCAACTAAAAATTTAACAGCACAACAACCATTTTTGTCTATTATCTTAACATCATCGACTCATTCTCCTTATAACGAAACAGTAGAAGTCCCCGAACACTTTGATTTCCCACAAGACTATTCATGCGAACTAAAAAATTACTTAACAACTCTTCATTACACAGACAAACAAATCGGCAAATACATCCAATTTTTAAAAGACAATAATCTATATTATAATTCAATGATAATTATTGTAAGTGACCATGAAGCCCATGCTTCTAATCTAAATCTATCTCCGAATCAAGAACATATTGCCAAAGAAATTCCCCTCTATATTATTAACCCTCCGCTTGAAATCACGAAATCACCTCATGATACAATCCAACAAATAGATATATTTCCCACTCTCCTTGATTTAACAGGAATTCAATCACCTTGGCGAGGCGTAGGAAGAAGTTTATTAATGCCAGATTTTATAGCAAATTCGCCACATGAAAAAGAGCGTAGAAAAAATGCCCAAAAAATTTCAGATATAATCATTCGTAGCGACTATTTTAAAACACACCAAATAATAAACAAATCTTACCCCAATCAAGCAGTAATACTCTCCCAATAATCCCCCTCCACTGAAGATCGTTCGAAGTTCCTTCGCCGCTCAAATATCACAGCACGAAGGAGCTTCGAACAAACGTAAGCATTCAAACAAATATACATTGTACACCTTGGTGTTTAGTTGTAATTTTGCGCTCACAATAACAACCAAACACCAAGTGCAATGAATAGATCAGAATTTGAAGAATTAGAATTGCAGGTGCAACAAAGCGGCCTGCCGTTGACGTCGTACCTACAACAAATAAGTGTAAGTTATTCAACTTATCACTATTGGCATAAAAAATGTTCAGTTGTAAGGACAGTGTCAAACTAAAGTTGGCTCCAATCAGTTTTAAATAGGTAGCCACGGAGTTTTCCTTGGGAGGACAAGTGCCCCAGGGCGTGGCTCTTCTGTTTCCGAATGGTCTTCGTACCCACTTCGGAAACGGGTCTAAGAAGATACTGATGGAACTGTTGACCGAAAGTCTCGAAAGTGAACATGTTTAGCCTGAACGACACGAACCCAAGAAATTACCTGAATGATATCATCGCCCAGATGCCCTATCATAAAAAGGCAACCCGAGAGAAACTCTTGAATCTACTTCCACACAAATGGAAGTTAGAACATCCGGAAAGTGTATTGACAAAACAAAACGTGGAATCTGGAAACTAGTGCTGACTGCAACATATACTGATTCAGCGCTATCGCCACATATAGGTTCAACAAAACAATAGTGACTGTAACTATTAGATTCATACTGACAGTCGCTATTGTTGTATATCAAGGTTTAATACCTGTAGTTTACCGAATGCTTACCAAGATTCTTCATTAATTATTCTCTTAGAATACACCTTTTTCCTTACGTTCAACCACCTCTCAACCGTTACTCCCCACATCCAAAATCGTTATCCCGCCGCCACGTGACGGGTGCATGACATAAGAGAAAGCGCCCTGTAAGAACCGAGAAGTAGTAAAACCATTGAATTAAGGTAATATTACCCTAGAAACAAACATAGCAAGTAAAATTACAGCCAAGAAAATATAGTGTAACACAAATTCAACCCAAATTAAGAAGTAATATAACCCAAATAATCCCACATATTCAGAGATCATTCGATGCTTACTCAGAGCTTAGACATGCCGTAATGTATGAGCCACGAATAATCTTCGAATGAGCTTCGAATAAGGGGGATTATTTCCCTAGGATTTCCTTAGCTTCTCGACAGGTTCTCATTATAAACCTAGTTCTACGTCAAGAGAAACATTTTACCCCCCCTCCGCAAAAAAGGTAAGAATCACAATGATTTAAGCATAGCTATATATCACAACCTGCCCACAACCTTGGTTCCCGGTTCAAAAAACATAATATCATTTTCCTTGGTTTACATGAATATAAATATACACTTTTCCAACGAATGAGTCATGTTAAAAATACACTTTTCTTATATTTTACAGGATAAGCAATCACACTTTTACCCTTGCCACACATTCTATCAAATATGGAATACGAACCACAACCCGCCGTTCTCCGGCCACCTCGATCAACTCACCCTGTACCCCGGCTAATTCACCTTGGGGCACTCGTGTAGCAGATCCTACGGTTAATCCCTCATTCACGATTTCAAGCGTCTCTGCCCGTTCATTCAAAATTTTGAAACTATCTAACTGCTCGTCCGAAATCACAACCGGAACCCGTTCCTTCTGTAACAACGCAATCACGCCCAAAATTGATAACACGGAAGGTAAATTCGTTTCAGAAACACGGACAAAAATACACCCCGTAATCACAGGAACTTCCAATCTTTTCACCAGCCCGTCCCTCACAAATTCAACCTCCCGCATAGGTAAATAATTCTCGATTCCTGCTTGCTCCAAACGCTCTTTCACACGTTTTTCCGCCCGAGAAGCAGTGAAAACTGCATACCAATTCGTCTTCTCCATTATTCTCTGACTTCTAAATTTTCGGATACCTGAATTTTATTTAAAACCTCTTCCATATGATGCTCTACACCTTCCTCTTCCATCTGGAAATCAATAGATTCATAGATTGAATTTTTCGATTTAAACTCAGGAACGATACATTTCATTTGTTTCACCACAGCAAAATTATCTTTTGTCTGCAAAGCTATATCAAGAGCCTTTATCGCATCCGTAACTTCACTATAATTATATTCACGTACTTTGGCAATCTTTATTCGCTCATGCACGGTCGGCAAAGTCGTCTCCTTCACGTTAAGCACCTCCTCGTACAATTTCTCTCCCGGTCTCAAACCGGTAAAGACGATATGAATATCTTTCCCAACTTCATAACCGGAAAGTTTAATCATTTTACGAGCCAGATCGACAATCTTAACGCTCTTACCCATGTCAAAAACAAATATTTCACCGCCATTTCCCAACGCCCCCGCTTGCAAAACGAGCTGACATGCCTCGGGAATGGTCATGAAAAAACGAGTTATTTCC
>OGES01002254.1_pt1 | contig 13285 bp, 10 predicted proteins | sample 1570711 | NCBI WGS metagenome assembly OGES01 (sample SAMEA2582133, study PRJEB24529) | metagenome | biome: Human gut stool | place: China | collected 2011 | reverse complement strand
AAATACCGTACCAATTTTTATATACCACACTCCTTAACCCATGCATAATCCGGCATATTCAAACTGGTATGCACTCGATGCATGGGTTAAGGAGTATGGTATATTAAACGGTATTGCGCTTACTGACACCATAACAACAGACTGCTTCCTGCGTGATTTTCAGCTCACCTATGCGACACTTTTTTCGGGAGTGCGTCATGATAGCGGAGATCCGTACGAGTGGGGAGACAAGATGATAGCCCACTACAACAGTCTGGGAATTAATCCAAGGACAAAGACACTTTTGTTCAGCGACAGCCTGGATTTTGAGCGTGCGACTGCATTGTATGATTATTTCAAGGATAAGGCAAAGGTTGCATTCGGTATAGGAACCTTTATCAGTACCGACACTGATGAGGAAGCACTCAACATAGTTATGAAGACCACCAAGTGTAACGGCATGGATGTGGCAAAGATTTCCGACGTGGCAGGCAAGGGTATGTGCAAGAATCCGGATTATGTCGATTACCTGAACAGGTGTATTGATTACAGGATGAAGAATGATAAATGATAAATGATGGCATGAGGGGGCAAAGATATTTTGCCCCCTTTAATTATGTGATTGAATTGCAAGAAATGTGTAAACATAACAAAAAATATATAAAATATCAGACAATTTAAAATAAAAATGAAAATTAACAAAAAATATATTGACAAATAGGTGAAATTGGTGTAATCTTAAATCAACAAAAAGAGATACGAAAGGAACAAAAATAAAACACAGGAGGTACAGTCCAATGGGGATTACATAATTTAAGTCAAAGTACTATAAGGATGATTGAACGGAATATTTAAATCTGTAGGGCGAGCCGAAGAGCAGTAATCGCACAGATATATTAGCAAATAAATAATATCGTTGAAAAAGTTCTTGTAGATTAAAAGTGAAAGATAGAATCTCTCATAAGAGTTTACATAGATAATGTAACCAAAAGGAGTGATTTTATGAAGAAGGGTAGAGGTCCATAGCTAAGCTAAAAGAATAAGAATCCTGTCATAAACAGAATCAGATTTATAGCAAAGCAATATGGAAATGCCAAAACAAATTCATATAGCGAAAGCGGAACTTGGAGGTTATACAGTGAAGCTTACGGAACCAATGCTTTAGGAGCCACTTGATGTAAAATGTAGATCAGGTGGCTCCTATTTTTGACATTTGCGAATGCATGTGAGGTTTAATAGTTAGATAGAATGGCAACGTAAGCCTTTAAGGCTGGGCTATAATTTGATGAAAGCAGGAACGCGGTTTTCAAATACTGTATAGTACATAAACCCGGCATCCTTGAGGATATTTGAAACCTTGTCAAAATCATATGCCACATGCTCCGGCTTGTGGGCATCTGCTCCGACTGTGATTATTTCTCCACCAAGCTCATGATAGCGCTTTAGCACATCTTCGGTCGGATTTGAGTGGCCAAGCCCGTATTTAAAGCCGGCGGTATTGAGCTCGATGCCTTTTCCCTGGGAGATAATTTCCTTTAATATAGCATCAATTATGTCGGCATACCGTTCATATGAATAGTATTTATTTTTGTCAGGACCGTATCTGACCACGTAGTCGATGTGACCGTACACATCAAAATCCGCGCCGGAGTGCAGATTGTCAAGTATCGATTCAAAGTATTCGGTGTAGGCTTCGTGCTCTGTCTTGCCTTTGTAAAATGCAGGATAGTATGGGTCAATGCCGTTTACTACATGGCTTGAGCCGATCACGAGGTCAAACGGATATTTTTTGGCGACCTCATTATTTTTGTCTGTAATATGAGGCTGTAAACCGATTTCAATGCCCCAGTGGATATTTATCGGGCAGCCCTTTTCTTTAAGAACAATTGCAAGTCTTTTGATGCGCTTTTCATATGCTGCTATATCAAGGTCGAAAAGCCCAGGCTCCTCTTTATAGTCATAGTCCAGATGGTCTGTAAAGCAGATGCCGTCCAGCCCTTTGTTGATTGCTGAGTTTATCATCAATACCGGGTCGGCATCGCTGTCACCCGAAAACATGCAGTGCATGTGCTGATCCCACATATAAATACCTCCGTAAAACTGATGTATTGTTGTTAAAAAACTTTATAAGTTACATGATTTATAATTGTCTGCTGCTGGCTGCCGGAAAGTGCGAATTACAGCAATTAATTAAGTGTAGCCGAGATTATAATAAAGTGCAATATCTAAAAATAAAAATTGTGAAGAATGATAAAAAATGTGTGTAAATGAAAATATTTAGTGAAAATTTTAACAAACGCAAATAAAGTACTTGAACCTTTGAGAATTATTCGCTATAATAAAAGCATCTTAGGGCATGTCCCTAAAAATACTTTTTACAATTCTAGGAGGAATTAAAATGGCAGTAAGAGTAGCAATCAACGGATTTGGTCGTATCGGACGTCTTGCTTTCAGACAGATGTTTGGAGCTGAGGGATACGAGGTAGTAGCTATCAACGACTTAACAAGCCCAAAAATGTTAGCACACTTATTAAAGTATGATTCATCACAGGGTAAATACGAGCATGCAGATGAGGTTTCTGCAAGCGATGATTCTATCACAGTTTGTGGTAAGGAAATCAAAATTTACGCATTCCCAGATGCAAACAATTGCCCATGGGGAGAGTTAAAGGTTGACGTTGTACTTGAGTGCTCTGGATTCTATACATCAAAAGAGAAGGCTCAGGCTCATATCAATGCTGGAGCTCGTAAGGTAGTTATCTCTGCACCAGCAGGAAATGACCTTCCTACAATCGTTTACAATACAAACCATGAGACACTTAAGGCTTCTGATACAATCATCTCAGCAGCTTCTTGTACAACAAACTGCTTAGCTCCAATGGCAGATGCACTTAACAAGTATGCTCCAATCCAGTCTGGTATCATGGTAACAATCCATGCTTACACAGGAGATCAGATGACTCTTGACGGACCACAGAGAAAGGGAGACCTTCGTCGTTCACGTGCAGCAGCAGTTAATATCGTTCCTAACTCAACAGGAGCAGCTAAGGCAATCGGCCTTGTTATCCCAGAGTTAAACGGAAAGTTAATCGGATCTGCACAGCGTGTTCCTGCCCCAACAGGATCTACAACAACCCTTACAGCAGTTGTTAAGAAAGCAGGCGTTACAAAAGAGGATATCAACGCAGCTATGAAGGCAGCAGCTAACGAGTCATTCGGTTACAACGAGGATGAGATCGTATCTTCAGATATCGTTGGAATGAGATTTGGTTCATTATTCGATGCAACACAGACAATGGTTAACCAGGTTTCTGACGATCTGTACGAGGTACAGGTTGTTTCTTGGTATGATAACGAGAACAGCTACACATCTCAGATGGTTCGTACAATCAAGTACTTCTCAGAGTTAGCTTAATTCTTGTACCCACAAGAACAGTATATCTCAAGACTACTCAAGGGGCGCGGTCTTAATTGAACCGCGCCTCTTTTTTAAAACATGGCTATTTCTTTTGAATATCTGTGAATTGTAGAATTAATTATATTTTTTAATATGCACAATATGGCGTGGCCACATGGCTTATGCCTTGAAATAAGGGAGGACATATTATGTCATTAAACAAGAAATCAATTGATGATATCAACGTAAAAGGCAAGAGAGTTCTCGTTAGATGTGACTTCAACGTGCCACTTAAGGACGGAAAAATCACAGATGAGAACCGTATCAACGGAGCTCTTCCAACAATCCAGAAATTAATCAAGGACGGTGGAAAGGTTATCCTTTGCTCACACCTTGGAAAAGTTAAAAACGGACCAAACGAGGGTGAGTCACTTGCTCCTGTAGCTGCAGCTCTTGAGGCTAAGCTTGGACAGAAGGTTACATTTGTAGCTGACTACAACGTAACAGGAGAGGCTGCAACAAAGGCTGTTTCAGAGATGAAAGAGGGAGATGTAGTTCTTCTTCAGAATACACGTTTCAGAGGCAAAGAGGAGACAAAGCCACAGGAAGCCGGAGATGCATTCGCAAAAGAGCTTGCTGACCTTGCTGATGTATATGTATGTGACGCTTTCGGTTCTGCTCATAGAGCACATGCTTCTGTAGCAGGTGTTACAAAGTTCATCACAGCTAAGGGTGGAGAGAATGTTGTTGGATACCTTATGCAGAAGGAAATTGACTTCCTTGGCAAGGCAGTAGAGAATCCTGTACGTCCTTTCGTAGCTATTCTTGGTGGAGCTAAAGTAGCTGACAAGCTCAATGTTATCGACAACCTCCTCGAGAAGGCTGATACACTTATCATCGGTGGTGGAATGGCATACACATTCCTTAAAGCACAGGGCTATGAGATTGGTATCTCAATGCTTGATGAGACAAAGATTGATTACTGTAAAGAGATGCTTGCAAAAGCAGAGAAACTTGGAAAGAAGATTCTTCTTCCTGTTGATGCAGTTACAATCAAGGATTTCCCAAATCCAATCGATGCTCCTGTAGAGACAGAGACATATGATTATGACAAGATGCCTGCAGACCGCGAGGGTTGTGATATCGGACCTAAGACACGCAAGCTTTTCGCTGACGCTGTTGCATCAGCTAAGACTGTTGTATGGAACGGACCAATGGGTGTATTTGAGAACCCAACACTTGCAGCAGGTACACTTGCAGTAGCAGAGGCACTTGCTAAATCAGATGCTATCACAATCATCGGTGGTGGAGATTCAGCTGCAGCAGTTAACCAGATGGGACTTGGCGACAAGATGAGCCACATCTCAACAGGTGGCGGTGCTTCCCTTGAGTTCCTTGAGGGCAAGGAGCTTCCTGGCGTAGCTTGTGCTGATGATAAATAAGCCGAAAGCAGCTTAATGAAATCAAGCCGCAGGCAAAAAATATTTGTATATAAATACAAGGAGATATAAAATGGCAAGAAAGAAAATTGTAGCCGGCAACTGGAAGATGAACATGACTCCAAGCCAGGCTGTTAAATTAGTAGAAGAGTTAAAACCACTCGTAGTTTCAGATGATGTTGAAGTTGTTTACTGTGTACCTGCAATCGACATCGTACCTGTTGTAGAAGCATTAAAGGGTACAAATGTTGCTGTTGGAGCAGAGAATATGTACTTCGAGGAGAAGGGTGCTTACACAGGAGAAATCTCAGCAGAGATGCTTCTTGATGCAGGTGTTAAGTATGTTATCATCGGACATTCAGAGAGAAGAGATTACTTCAAAGAGGATGACGCACTTCTCAACAAGAAGGTAAAGAAGGCTATCGAGGCTGGACTTACACCAATCCTTTGCTGTGGTGAGACACTTGAGCAGAGAGAGAGCGGTGTTACACTTGACTGGATCAGACTTCAGATTAAGTCAGATCTCGCAGGTGTTGCTGCATCAGATGTTGCAAACATGGTTATCGCTTACGAGCCAATCTGGGCAATCGGAACAGGAAAGACAGCTACTTCTGACCAGGCTCAGGAGGTTTGCGGTGCAATCCGTGAGTGTGTAGCAGAGATTTATGATCAGGCTACAGCAGATTCAGTTCGTATCCAGTACGGCGGATCTGTAAATGCAGGAAATGCAGCAGAGCTTTTTGCAAAGCCTGACATCGACGGTGGATTAGTTGGTGGCGCTTCACTCAAGGCTGATTTTGGAAAGATCGTAAACTACAAGTAATTATTAAATCATAATTTAATATTTGATTTGACAATCACAATAACTAAATGTCACTAAATTCACCAGCTTAGCTGCATTTAGTGGCATTTATTATGTAATGAAATTTTTTGTGAGCTTGCATATGTCACTGTGATAGAGCATTTTGCAAGCCTCATATGAAGAATAGAGGAAATATAAATGAGTAAGAAACCGGTAGTATTAATGGTACTTGATGGTTACGGCTTAAGTGACCACAAAGAGGGAAATGCCATAGCTATGGCAAATACCCCTGTTATGGATAAATTGATGGCAGAGTGTCCTTTTGTAAAGGGCGCAGCTTCAGGTCTTGCAGTTGGACTTCCTGACGGACAGATGGGAAACTCTGAGGTAGGACATATGAATATCGGCGCAGGCCGTATCATATATCAGGATCTTACAAGAATCACAAAGGCAATTGCTGATGGTGATTTCTTCAAGAACAAGGTATTAATTTCTGCAATCGAAAACTGCAAGAAGAATGACTCTGATCTGCATCTTTGGGGACTTCTTTCAGATGGTGGAGTTCACAGCCATATCGAGCATCTTTACGGACTTCTTGAGCTTTGCAAGAAAGAGAATTTTGACAGAGTATATGTACACGCCTTCCTTGATGGTCGTGATACACCTCCTGCATCAGGCAAGGACTATATCGAGCAGCTTCTCGCTAAGATGAAGGAAATCGGTGTAGGAAAGATTGCATCTCTTTCAGGACGTTACTATGCAATGGACAGAGATAACAACTGGGATCGTGTGCAGAAGGCTTATGATTCACTCACTAAGGGTGAAGGCGTAAAAGCTACATGTCCTGTAAAGGCTATGGAGGAGTCATACGCAAATGACGTTACAGATGAGTTCGTGCTTCCTACAGTTATCACAAACGAGGATGGCACACCGGTATCTGTTGTAAAGGACAATGATTCTGTTATCTTCTTCAACTTCCGTCCGGACCGTGCTCGTGAGATGACAAGAGCATTTTGCGATGATAAGTTTACCGGCTTTGAGCGCCCATTCCTTAAGACTACATTTGTATGCTTCAAGGATTATGACGAGTCAATTCCTAACAAGCTTATCGCTTTTGAGAAGGAAGAAATCAAGAATACATTTGGTGAGTATCTTGCAGCAAATGGCAAGAAACAGCTTCGTCTCGCAGAGACAGAGAAGTATGCACACGTAACCTTCTTCTTCAACGGTGGAGTAGAGGAGCCGAATATCGATGAGGCACGTCTTCTTGTAAACAGTCCTAAGGACGTTGCAACATATGACTTAAAGCCTGAGATGAGCGCTCCTGAGGTTGGAATGGATCTTGTTGAGGCTATCAAGTCAGATAAGTATGATGTTATTATCATCAACTTTGCTAACCCTGACATGGTTGGACATACAGGTGTGATTCCGGCTGCTGTAAAGGCTGTTGAGAGAGTTGATTCACTCGTAGGTGATGCAGTTCAGGCAATCAAGGATGTGGATGGAGTATTATTCATCTGTGCTGACCACGGAAACGCAGAGAAGATGATTGATTATGAGACAGGAAAACCTCATACAGCTCATACAACCAATCCTGTTCCTTTCATTCTTGTAAACGCTGACCCTTCTTACAAGCTTCGTGAGGGCGGATGTCTTGCAGATATCGCTCCAACACTGCTTGAGATTATGGGACTTCCACAGCCAAAAGAGATGACAGGAAAGTCACTTATCGTTAAATAAAATTTGTATTATATAGGCTCCGGCGCAGACAAAGGGTTTGAACCGGAGCTTTTGTTTTGATATATTAAAGATATAATAATAAATATAAGAATTGCTTATAAATGACGTAAAATTATTTAAAAAAACTTATAATATACGTTGACTTTACAAATTGAGCTGGTATATAATTTAAGGGTAGCATTTGATTTGTAAAATAAATTACACATAAGATGGAGGACAATCATGCAGGAATTTAAACCATTCAAAGAAGGAAAAGTAAGAGAAGTATATGATAACGGGGACAGCCTTATTATGGTCGCAACAGATCGTATTTCCGCTTTTGACCATATTTTAAAGAATAAAATTACAGACAAGGGAGCCATCCTCACACAGATGTCTAAGTTCTGGTTTGAATTCACAAAGGATGTTGTTCCTAACCATATGATTTCAGTAGACGCAAAGGATATGCCAGAGTTCTTCGGTCAGGACAGGTTCAATGGAAACAGCATGCTCTGCAAGAAGCTCGAGATGCTTCCAATCGAGGGTATAGTTCGTGGATATATCACAGGAAGCGGCTGGGCAAGCTACCAGGAGAACGGTACAGTCTGCGGAATCAGACTTCCGGAGGGACTTGTTGAGTCTGATAAGCTCCCTGAGCCTATTTATACACCATCTACCAAGGCTGATCTTGGAGATCATGATGAGAATATCTCATTCGAAAAATCAGTAGAAGTATTAGAGAAGATTTATCCTGAGAAGGGCAGAGAGTACGCAGAGAAGATTCGCGATTATACAATTGCTCTCTACAAGAAATGTGCAGAGTATGCTCTTACAAAGGGTATCATCATCGCAGATACCAAGTTTGAGTTTGGCTTAAATGAGCAGGGTGAGGTAGTGCTTGCCGATGAGATGCTCACACCTGACAGCTCACGCTTCTGGCCACTTGATGGATATAAGCCTGGACAGGGACAGCCTTCATTTGACAAGCAGTATGTAAGAGACTGGCTCAAGGCAAATCCTGACAATGACCTTCTTTTACCTGATGAGGTTGTTGTGAAGACTGTAGAGAAATATAAAGAGGCATTTGAGCTTCTTACAGGAAGCAAATTCAGCCGCTAATATATTATTTATTCCGCGTTACTATTTCGCAATTATAAACGGAGATATTATGAACCAGGACAATAACATAAATCAGTATATAAATACTAGTATAGATACAAAAAGTCATACCGGTACAAAATTAAAAAGGTGTTCTGATATTGACGAGCATAACCATGTATTTGATGAGCTTCATGAGGAGTGTGGTGTGTTCGGCATGTATGATTTTGATGGAGGAAATGTCGCATCCACTATCTATTATGGCCTTTTTGCGCTTCAGCACAGAGGACAGGAAAGCTGTGGTATTGCAGTGAGTGATACACACGGACCAAAGGGAAAGGTGACCACACACAAGGGTATGGGCCTTGTAAATGAGGTATTTACTCCTGATATCTTAGAGCCTATGAAGGGTGATATCGGAGTGGGACATGTGCGCTATTCAACAGCAGGCTCATCAACACGTGAGAATGCACAGCCTCTCGTATTAAATTATGTCAAGGGCACACTTGCCATGGCACACAACGGAAACCTCATTAACGCAAAGGAGCTTCGCAAGGAGCTTGAGTATACAGGAGCAATTTTCCAGACCACAATCGACTCTGAGGTTATAGCTTATCATATCGCCAGAGAGCGTCTTAACTCAAAAACAGCGGAGGAGGCGGTCAGACGTGCCTGCCAGAAGCTTAAGGGAGCCTATGCACTTGTGGTTGAGAGCCCGAGAAAGCTTATTGCAGCCAGAGACCCATTTGGTTTTAAGCCTCTTTGCATTGGAAAGAGAGACAATGCATATATCGTTACATCTGAGACCTGTGCGCTTGATACAATCGGTGCAGAGTTTGTCAGGGATATAGAGCCGGGAGAGGTTATCACCATCACTCCTGAAAAGGGCATTGAGTCTGATATGACTATGGCACTTGCCCCTGAAAAACAGGCCAGATGCGTGTTTGAATACATTTATTTCGCAAGACCTGACAGCCATATTGACGGAGTAAGCGTGTATAGCAGCCGTATCAAGGCTGGCAGATTCCTTGCAATGGATTCACCGGTTGAGGCTGATATCGTGACAGGAGTACCGGAGTCAGGAAATGCCGCTGCTCTTGGTTATTCACTTGAGTCGGGCATTCCATATGGCACAGCGTTTGTCAAGAACGGTTATGTCGGCAGGACATTTATCAAGCCTAAGCAGTCAAGCCGTGAATCAAGCGTGCAGATAAAGCTCAATGTATTAAAGGAGGCTGTTAAGGGCAAGAGAGTTGTTATGATTGATGATTCAATTGTGCGAGGAACAACCTCAGACAGAATAGTGCGTATGTTAAGAGAGGCGGGTGCGACGGAAGTGCATGTGCGCATCAGTTCACCGCCATTCTTATGGCCTTGCTATTTCGGTACAGATATTCCTGCAAGAGAGCAGCTTATCGCTTACAACAGGACTATTGAGGATATCAGACAGATTATAGGTGCAGATTCTTTAGGCTACCTTGGAATTGACAGACTTCATGAGATGGTAGAGGGATTGCCAATCTGCATGGGCTGTTTCACAGGAAAATATCCGATGGAGCCACCGAAGGATGATATCAGAGGCGAGTATTTTGATAAAGAAATAGACCTCGAGAGAAAAATGCTTAATCGCTAATAAAGGAGAGAATATGAGTACAGACAGATACACAAGTCCTCTTTCTGAGCGCTATGCCAGCAAAGAGATGCAGTATATTTTTTCGCAGGATATGAAATTTACCACTTGGAGAAAGCTCTGGATTGCTCTTGCAGAGACTGAGATGGAGCTTGGGCTTTCACAGGATGGCAAGCCGGTTATCACACAGGAACAGATTGATGAATTAAAGGCACATGTGGATGACATCAATTATGATGTGGCAAAGGAGCGTGAGAAGCTTGTGCGTCACGATGTAATGAGCCATGTCTATGCATATGGACAGCAGTGCCCTAAGGCAGCAGGAATTATACATCTTGGAGCAACCTCATGCTATGTAGGTGACAATACGGATATCATCATCATGAATGAAGCATTAAAGCTCGTTCACAAAAAGCTTATAAGTGTTATTGCAGAGCTTGCAAACTTTGCTGATAAGTATAAGAATCAGCCAACTCTTGCATTTACACATTTCCAGCCGGCACAGCCGACAACAGTTGGAAAGCGTGCCACACTGTGGCTAAATGAGTTTATGCTGGATCTCGAGGATTTAGAGTATGTGCAAGGCACATTAAAGCTCCTTGGCTCAAAGGGCACTACAGGAACACAGGCCAGCTTCCTTGAGCTCTTCAACGGAGACGATGAGACAATAGACAAGATTGATCCGATGATCGCAAAGAAGATGGGCTTTAAGGATTGTTATCCGGTGTCAGGCCAGACATATTCCCGTAAGGTAGATACAAGAGTGGTAAATGTGCTCGCAGGCATTGCTGCATCGGCTACAAAGATGTCAAACGATATCAGACTGCTCCAGCATCTTAAGGAAGTAGAGGAGCCGTTTGAGAAGAATCAGATAGGTTCATCAGCCATGGCATACAAGAGAAATCCTATGAGAAGTGAGAGAATTGCATCTCTTTCAAGATATGTTCTTGCAGATGTAATGAATCCTGCAATTACTTCAGCTACACAATGGTTTGAGAGAACACTTGATGATTCAGCAAACAAGCGTCTTTCAATACCTGAGGGCTTCCTTGCAATAGACGGAATCCTTGACCTTTGCCTCAATGTGGTAGATGGACTGGTAGTATATCCAAAGGTTATTGAAAAGCACTTTATGGCAGAGATTCCATTCATGGCAACAGAGAACATCATGATGGATGCTGTAAAGAACGGTGGAAATCGTCAGGAGCTCCATGAGAAGATCAGACAGCTCTCAATGCAGGCAGGAAAGACAGTAAAGGAAGAGGGAAAAGAGAATAACCTCGTAGACTTAATCGCTGCAGATCCTGCATTCGGATTGACAAAAGCTGATATCGAAAAGAACCTTAAGCCTGAGCTTTATGTGGGACGTGCGCCTCGTCAGGTAGAAGTATATCTGCGTGATGTAGTTAATCCGGTGCTTGAAGCACATAAGGATGAGAGTGGAGTAAAGGCAGAGATTAACGTATAATATCGAAAGTATAGATAACGGTAATTTGCTTGTTTTAACATATTTATCTAAATGAAAAGCCCCGGCATATAAACCTGTTTCATGGTTTATATGCCGGGTTTTTATATATCCGTCAAGTATGAAGTTAGTTTAAATTAATTCTCTTTGACATCATCTCAGGATTGGTAGCCTCGCTGATTGCCACATGCTTGCTGATTACACCGGCCTTGTACAGATTGAAGATGCTTGTATCCATTGCAATCATATTCTCAGCTGCAGAGGTGTAGATGATACCGTCAATCTGATGGACCTTGCCTTCACGGATTAAGTTCCTTATTGCAGGCGTGAGTACCATGATTTCAAAAGCAGGCACCATCTCACCGTTTGTGGCAGGTAAAAGCTTCTGGCAGACAACAGCCTGCAGCACAGATGCAAGCTGGATGGCTATCTGGTGCTGCTGGGAAGCAGGAAACGCATCGATTATTCGGTCAATGGTATTTGCGGCACCAATTGTGTGAAGTGATGAAAATATGAGGTGACCGGTTTCAGCCGCTGTGACAGCTGTATTGATGGTCTCATAGTCTCGCATCTCTCCAAGCAATATGACGTCAGGACTCTGGCGGAGTGCGGCGCGAAGTGCAGTGAGATAGCTTTCTGTATCTGTGTTGATTTCACGCTGTGACACAATACATTTGTCATGACGATGTAAAAACTCAAGCGGATCCTCAAGAGTGATAATATGCTCTTCCTTCTCATGGTTGATCTGATCAATAATACATGCTAGTGTGGTAGATTTACCGCTTCCGGCTGGGCCGGTAACCAGCACCATGCCGTTGTTTGTTTCCGCAAGCTCCATAACAGAGTCCGGTATATGTAAATCGCTTGGCTTTGGCAGTGTGAATGAGATAACACGGATGACAGCAGAGTAAGAGCCACGCTGCTTGAAAGTGCTCACTCTGTAACGTGATCCTCCCGGTATAGCGAAGGAAAAGTCATCATCTCCGGTTTCCTCGAATTTTGAAATATCTCTCTCGGCAAGAGCATAGATTGATGTGACAAATTCAAAGGTTTCTTTTGGAATCATTCTGATTTCATTGAGGCACTCCATCACTCCCTTTGATTTGTATGTGAGAGGGCGGCCGGCCACTATGAAAATATCCGATGCTCCGTTGTCAGTCGCTTCCTTTAATATCTTTTTAACATCCATTTTAGTTTCCTCCAATTAAGTTTAGTGTATCATTTTCCTCGAAAGCTGTGTCGGTATTGAGCTTCCATTGTTTTATTTTATAAAAAGCATCCTGCCTGTGGACAGGATAGTTGATATCAAGCTTTACAGTGAGAGTCTGCGTATCACTTACAGTACAGGTGATGGTATAGGTCAGACCGGTAACCTTGCCGTTTGATTCATTTTCAGCGAGGTTTTTATTTATGGCAGTATCGTTGTCTGATAGAGCAGTCTTTATGGCCTCATAGTATGCTGCTTTATCAGGACTGCCCTCGTAGGCGGATGCAAGAATGGCATCAATCTGTGATATCTCATCCCATGCCTTTTCACATGCACGGTAATACGAGCTGTTGTTATCAGCAACGCGTTTGCTCAGCTTATAGTCGGAGTTTGCTGTGACAAAGGCGAGTGCCGAGAACGTGACAATGCATATCATGGAAAAAGTAAGCAGGATGGTCGAAAAACCGAAATTTGAAAATTCTCTTCTTTTTTTCATGGGGTGCCCACCGTCCTTCCATCAGAGGAAAGTGCAGTATAGCTGCACGCGGT
>OGES01002251.1_pt1 | contig 13290 bp, 9 predicted proteins | sample 1570711 | NCBI WGS metagenome assembly OGES01 (sample SAMEA2582133, study PRJEB24529) | metagenome | biome: Human gut stool | place: China | collected 2011 | reverse complement strand
CCCCATCGACTACGACCCCAGCGCCACCAAGGTCAACCAGGAAAACCGCATCAAGCTGATGCTGGCCGTTGCCAAGGAGCGCCTGAACGCCCCCGCCGCCCCGGCCCGGCCCCTGACCGCCGAGGAGATCGCGGGCGGTGCGCCGCGCGTCGAGACCACGGTGTGACCTGACAAACGAACAGACAAAAAGGCCCCGTGCAGACCAATGTGTCCACACGGGGCCTTGCTTATGCGCCGGGAAACAGAAGAGAGATCACTTCTTCAGGTAGATGTGGTGGGGCAGACCTGCAATGTACAGCGGGGTCAGCTCGGCCTGGATGAGGGGACGGGCATAATCCAGGAACTCCTCGGTCATCTGGGTGTGGTTGGCGTTCATCCAGCTCAGCGGCACCTTCTTTTCGAGGTTCGCGACCTCGCTGATGGGGTGCAGCTCGGTGGTGCACTGATAGGGGTTGTTGGAGATGCGCTTCAGAGCGACCATCTGGCCGGTGACGCCCTCAAAGGCAGCCTTGGCGGCAGCACCGCCGACCTGATAGGCCTCGGTGATGTCGGTGCGGCTGGTCAGGTGGCCGGCGCAGCGCTGCAGGGTGGAAAGCTCGATGCTGCGGGTCTTGGTGTCCAGATTCCGGGCCACGACGTTTGCCAGATAGCGGGCGGTGCCGGTCAGGGCCTTGTGGCCGAAGGCATCGACTGCATGCACATCGTCGGCCAGCTCGCAGACATAGCGGCCATCCTCCAGCTTGACGCCTTCGGAGACGGCGATGACGATGCTGGGCTTCTTCTCCTGCATGGTACGGACCTTTTCCACGAAGTGGTCCACATGGAAGGGCACTTCGGGCAGGCAGATCATGTCCACGCCCTCGCAGTCATCGCTCTTGGCCAGAGCAGCGGCGGCGGTCAGCCAGCCGGCGTTGCGGCCCATGATCTCGACAACGGTGACGTACTTGGTACCGTAGACAGTGGCGTCGCGGATGATCTCCTTCATCACGACGCCGATGTACTTGGCAGCGGAGCCGTAGCCGGGGGTATGGTCGGTGACCATCAGGTCGTTGTCGATGGTCTTGGGTACACCCATGAAGCGGATGCTGCTCTGCACACGGTTGCCATAGTCGGCCAGCTTGCCGATGGTGTCCATGGAGTCGTTGCCGCCAATGTAGAAGAAGTAGCCGATGTCCAGCTTCTCCAGAATGGCGAACAGCTTCTTGTAGACCGCCTCGTCGTCGTGCCAGTCGGGCAGCTTGTAACGGCAGCTGCCCAGGAAGCTGGACGGCGTGCGCTTGAGCAGCTCGATGTCGAGGTCGTCGGTCAGGTACTGAGACAGGTCTACAACGTTTTCCTCCAGCAGACCGGCGACACCGTTGCACATGCCGTAAACGACCTGTGCGCCGCGGTTCTTGCAGCTCTCAAAAACACCTGCCAGACTTGCATTGATGACAGAGGTGGGGCCGCCAGACTGGCCAACGATTGCATTTTTACCCATGATGATTTCTCCTTTTCTTCTGTTTCGGCTTTATATTATCGTGCAGGAGCACGAAAACAGACTGCGGGAAAGAGGATGCGCGGGGAAAAAACTTACAGGCGGATGTGGCGCGGGGTGCCGTTGACGTAAACAGGCGTCACCTCGTCCAGGATCAGCGGGCGGGCATATTCCTCAAATGCCGCCGTGACCTGCATCCCGTCCGGGGTGATCCAATCCAGCGGGACCTTCTTCTCAAGGTTCGCCACCTTCTGGACATCCACGGCCTCGGTGATGCACTGATAGGGGTAGTTGGAAATGCGTTTGAGCGAGATCATCTTGCCGGTCTCGCCCGCGAAAGCAGCCGCAGCGGCCGCACCGCCCACGGCGTAGGCCTCGTTCACATCGGTGCGGCTGGCCAGATGGCTGGCGCAGCGCTGCAGAGTCGAGAACTCGATGGCGCGGCTCTTGCAGTTCAGCCGGTCGTGGATGAGGTCGGACAGATAGCGGCTGGTGCCGCTGAGAATGGCCTTGTGGCCAAAGGCGTCCAGCTGCCCGGCGGTGGAGACCAGATCGCACAGATAGGTGCCGTCGGCGGTCTTCACGCCCTCGCTGGCTGCGATGATGACATTGGGCTTGCTCTTTTGCAGCTCGTCCACCCTGGCCAGGAAGCGGTCCGCATCAAAGGGAACTTCCGGCAGCAGGATGAGGTCCGGGCCTTCGCAGTCATCACCGCCGGCCACGCAGGCTGGCTGGCGGCCCATAATCTCGGCCACGGTCACGCTGCGGATGTTGTAGACGGAAGAGTCCCGGATGACTTCCTTCAGGATGGTGGCAATGTACTTGGCTGCCGAGCCGTAGCCGGGGGTGTGGTCGGTCAGGCACAGGTCGTTGTCGATGGTCTTGGGCACACCGATGAACCGCACCGGGCTGCCCACCCGCGCGCCATAGCGGCTGAGCTTGGCGATGGTATCCATCGAGTCGTTGCCACCGATGTAGAACAGCGCACAGATGTCGTACTTGTCAAACAGGGTGAAGAGTTTAACGAACGGGGCGGCGTCCACATCCGGGTCAGGCAGCTTGTAGCGGCAGCTGCCCAGATAGCTGGACGGGGTGCGCTTGAGCAGTTCGATGCTCATGCGGTCGTTCAGCAGAACGTTCAACTCCAGCATCTCTTCCTTGAGCAGGCCTTCGATGCCGTACTGCATCCCGTAGACCTTCTCAGCTCCCAGACTGATCGCGGCTTTGTAGACGCCTGCCAGACTGGAATTGATGACGGCTGTGGGGCCGCCGCTCTGGCCAATGATGACGTTTTTCGCCATGAGAACCTCCTTCTTATCCAAAAAAACTGTTACGTCCCGCAAAACGGACGGCTGCGTTTTGAAACTGTTCCGGGTGCCCTGCACTGCTCCCGGAACAAGCGCAGCCATTCGCCGCAAGTCGTACAAAAAGAATGCAGGATGTGCAAGCACTTCAATGAAAACGGCACAATTCCTGCTGCTCTTCTATTGTAAACCATTTGCCTGTTGTATGCAAGACCTAATTGGTTGCACAGGCAAAAAAATTATGATACAATAATAGTCATATGGCACAAAAAACGGTGCGATCCCGGAATGCGATGCAATTTTTGAGGGATACTACCCGTAAATATAAAAAAGGCAAGGGGAACGACGATGGGAATTTCACACGAATATCATTCGGCGCATGGCCGCGCCAGGCGCAGCCGTGCAGGGACCGGGCTGCGGCTGGCAGGGGTCATTGCAGCCATTCTGCTGCTCTCGCTGGCCGTGACGGCCATTCTGGAAAACGGTTCGAAGGAGAGCGAGCAGCCGCAGACCGCGACTTCCAGCGGCATGGCCGAGAACATTCTGGCTCCGCTGCCCATGCAGGGCGCAGCGGCCGACAGCACAGCGGGGGAGAGCTGGGAGACCGCAGCGGACTCCGGCAGTGCGGGCAGCACGGCAGATACCGGAGCCGCGGCCGTGACGCTGGAGACCTTCGGCCCGGCCCGGCAGACGGCGGGCGGCTACACGGTCAAGGCGCAGGACAGCAGCACCATCCGCCAGCCCAGCTGCGGGCAGGTGGACCTGAGCTATTTTGCGGATGCAGCCTTCCTCGGTGACAGCCTGACCGTGGGCTTTTCCGATTACAACATCAACCTGGGCGGTGCGCTCATCTGCGGCTACACCGGCGTCGGCCCGGACGCCATCGTGAACCGCAGCGCTGTCAAGAGCTCCACCCGCGGCGAGGAGATTGCACTGGATGTGCTGGCCGCTGCCCACCCGAAAAAGCTCTATCTTCTGCTGGGCACCAACACCCTGACCACGCTGGGCGCGGCAGACCGCTTCCTGGCCTACTACGGCCAGATGCTGGACCTGCTGCGGCAGACGCTGGGCAATGACTGCGTCATCTACGTCCAGTCCATCCCGCCGGTGCGCCCGGCCGCTGCGGCGGAAAAGCCCGGCCTTGCGTCGGACGTCATCCGCTCGGTCAATGAGCAGCTGGCCCTGCTGGCAGCGGACAAGGGCTGCGTTTACCTCGACCTGTGGGAGACCTTCGCCGACGGCGAGGGCAACCTGAAAGAGGTGCTGGCCGCTCCGGACGGCATCCATTTCTCGGCAGGCAACGGCTACGGTGCCTGGGTCACCTATCTGCGCAATCACGCAAAGTATTCGGCTGCCAATGCCTGGACGCCGGGCAGCGCCTACGCGGCAAATTAAGCAAAAAAGGAACGGCACACCGTCTGGTATGCCGTTCCTTTTTTGCGCTTGCTTATTCGGCCCAGAACACCCGGCCGTCCCGGCGGGGTGCGGGCTGCGGGGCTTCGCCGTCGATGGAACCGACGACACAGTGGCCGATGCCTTCCCACTCGCCCTCGACGCCGAGGTCTTTGAGCAGCTGCTTGTACTCCGGTCGCTCGAACTCCTCCTTGGCGCGGTGGATCCAGATACTGCCCAGGCCCAGCGCGTGTGCGGCCAGCATCAGGTTGCCCATGACGAGGCTGCCGTCGTAGATGCCGGTGGGGCAGCTCTTGTCTGCCAGCACGATGAGGACCGCCGGGGCACCATAGAAGGGGTCTTTGCCTTCCGGGAAGCCGCCGATCTCGCGGTTCAGGGCGGAGAGCCTGTCGCGCAGCTCCTTGTTGGTCACGGCCAGAATGATCGCGCCCTGTCGGCCTCTGCCGTTGGCGGCGTAAAGACCGGCTCCGATGATCTGCTGAAGATCTTCCCTGCGGGGCATGTCGGGCTTGAACTGTCGGATGCTCCGGCGGGTCTCCATGGCCTGAATGATGTCGTTCATAACAAAACCTCCCTGTTTGCGTCTTTCACGCGGCACAGCGCCGCAGTGAGGTGGAGTTTTCTTTATTATACAGAGAATGGAACCGGTTTGCAAATATAGAAAGGCAGACAAACACAAAAAACGGCACCGCAGGCCGTGGGGCTTGCGGTGCCGTTGATCTGTTTTGGAAAAAGGGGGGAGCGCTTACTTCAGCTTGCTCTTGGCCTTCATGCGCTGGTCGTGGTTCAGGATCTGCTTGCGGATGCGCAGATTCTCCGGGGTGACCTCCAGCAGCTCGTCCTGTGCCAGGAACTCCAGACAGCCCTCCAGACTCAGCTTGCTGACCGGGATCAGGCGCAGCGCGTCGTCAGAGCCGGAAGAGCGGGTGTTGGTCAGGTGCTTGGTCTTGCAGACGTTCACGTCCACATCCTCGCCGGAAGCGGTGTAGCCGATGACCATGCCCTCGTACACCTTCTCGCCGGGGCCCACCAGCAGGGTGCCGCGCTGCTGAGCGTTGAACAGGCCGTAGGTGACGGCCTCGCCGGTCTCAAAGCTGACCAGAGAACCGGTGGAGCGGTTGGCGATCATGCCAGCCCAGACATCGTAGCCGTCAAAGATCTGGTTGATGATGCCCTCGCCGTGGGTATCGGTCAGGAACTGGTTGCGGTAGCCGAACAGGCCGCGGCTGGGCATACGGAACTCCAGACGGACACGGTCGGTGCCCAGAGACTCGATCTGCTGCAGCAGTGCCTTGCGCTGGCCCAGACCGGTCATGACAGCGCCCTGATACTGGGTGGGCACGTCGATGACAACGTGCTCCATGGGCTCGTAGGTCTTGCCATCGATGACCTTGGTCAGAACGTGCGGGGGAGAGACCTGCAGCTCGTAGCCCTCGCGGCGCATGGTCTCGATCAGGATGGACAGGTGCATCTCACCACGGCCCATGACACGGAAGGAATCAGTGGTGGCGGAGTCCTCCACCTTCAGGGCCACGTCCTTCAGCAGTTCCTTCTGCAGACGGTCGCGGATCTGACGGCTGGTGACGAACTTGCCCTCACGGCCGGCCAGCGGGCTGTCGTTGACCGAGAAGGTCATCTCCACGGTGGGGTCGTTGATCTTGACGAAGGGCAGCGGCTCCACGTTGGAGGGGCTGCACAGGGTGTTGCCGATGGTCACGTCCGGCAGACCGGAGAATGCCACGATATCACCTGCGGTGATGTTGTCGCACGGCTGACGGCCGTTGGCCTGGAAGTCGTACAGCTTGGTCAGACGGCCGCGCATCTTCAGGTCGGGGTTGTGCCAGTCGCAGACGACCACTTCCTCGCCCACCTTGGCAACGCCGTTCTGGATACGGCCGATGCCGATACGGCCCACGAACTCGTTGTAGTCCACAGAGGAGACCAGCATCTGGAAGGGAGCCTCAGGGTCGCCCTCCGGCGGCTTGATGGTGCTCAGCAGGGTGTCGAACAGGGGAATCAGGTCGGTGCCCGGCACATCCGGGTCCAAGCTGGCGGTGCCGTCACGGCCGCAGCAGAACAGCATGGGGCACTCCAGCTGCTCGTCGGTAGCGCCCAGATCCATCAGCAGGTACAGCACCTCGTCGATGACTTCCTTGATGCGGGCATCGGGACGGTCGATCTTGTTGATGGCCACCACAAGGCTCAGGTTCTGCTGCAGAGCCTTCTGCAGCACAAAGCGGGTCTGGGGCATGCAGCCCTCGGCAGCGTCCACCAGCAGCAGCACGCCGTTGACCATCTTCAGCACGCGCTCCACCTCGCCGCCAAAGTCGGCGTGGCCCGGGGTATCGACGATGTTGATCTTGACGCCCTTGTAGGTGCAGGAGCAGTTCTTTGCCAGAATGGTGATGCCGCGCTCACGCTCGATATCGCCGCTGTCCATCACGCGCTCGGCCACGGCCTGATTGTCGCGGAAAGCGCCGCTCTGACGCAGCAGGGCATCCACCAGCGTGGTCTTGCCGTGGTCAACGTGAGCGATAATGGCAACGTTGCGCAAATCGTTACGAACCATAAATTTCTACCTCTCTATTTAAAAAGACTCATAAAATACGAACGAACGTCATACAAACCTAAGTTTATAACAGAACAGGGTGGTTTGTCAAGATTGTATAAAAATTTTTTCTGCAATTCAGCATTATGCCCGTAAACTTCCCGCAGATTTGTGCGGCGTGTACCTTAAAAATATGCTATACTAAAACCATAAAACGAACCGGAGGTGTTTTGCATTGAAGCTGACATTTTTAGGCGCGAACCATGAGGTGACCGGCAGCTGCACCATGCTGGAAGCGGCAGGGCAGCGTTTCCTCATCGACTACGGCATGGAGCAGGGCAAAAATGTGTACGAAAACCAGCCCTTGCCCGTAGCCCCCGGCGAGATCGACTTTGTACTCATCACCCATGCCCATATCGACCATACCGGTCTTTTGCCGCTGCTGGCGCACAACGGCTTCCGGGGCAGGATCTACGCCACCATCCCCACCGTGGAGCTGTGCGGCATCATGCTGCGGGACTCGGCGCATATTCAGGAGTTTGAAGCCGAGTGGAAAAACCGCAAGGGCAAGCGCTCCGGCGCAGAGCCGGTAGAGCCCATGTACACCATACAGGATGCCGAAGCCGCCTGCCGCCTGTTTTTGGGCGTGGAGTACGACAAGCGCATCCAGCTTGCCCCGGGCATCGAAGCACGGTTCGTGGACGTGGGACACCTGCTGGGCTCTGCCAGCATTGAGCTATGGATCACCGAGGGCAGTACCACCACAAAGCTGGTGTTCTCCGGTGATATCGGCAATCTGGATCAGCCCATCATAAAAGACCCTGCCTATATCCAACAGGCAGACTATGTGTTCATGGAGTCCACCTACGGCGACCGCAACCACGACCCCCGGCCGGACTATGTGGCAGAGCTGGCAAAAATTTTGCAGCGCACCTTTGACCGGGGCGGCAATGTGGTAGTGCCCAGCTTTGCCGTGGGGCGCACGCAGGAAATGCTGTATTTTTTGCGGGAGATCAAGGAAAAAGGGCTGGTCAAGGGGCACGGCAACTTCCCGGTCTACATCGACAGCCCGCTGGCCACCGAAGCCACCCGCATCTTCCGGGATACAGACCCCGGCTGCTTTGACGCCCAGACCCGCGCTTTGCTGGAAAAGGGCATCGACCCCATCAACGTGCCGGGGCTGCGCATCAGCGTGACCAGCGAGGACTCCCGCATGATCAACACCGACCGCACGCCCAAGGTCATCCTGTCCGCCAGCGGAATGTGCGAAGCCGGACGCATCCGCCACCACCTCAAGCACAACCTGTGGCGGCCGGAATGCACGATCCTGTTCGTGGGCTTTCAGGCGGTGGGCACTTTGGGACGCACCCTCATCGAGGGGGTGGACTTGGTCAAGCTGTTCGGCGAGCCCATCGAGGTGAAGGCAGAGATCTGCCAGCTGACCGGAATGTCCGGCCACGCCGATAAAGACGGCTTGCTGCGCTGGGTGAACGCCTTTACAGAAAAGCCCCGGCGGGTGTTCGTGGTCCACGGCGAGGACGAGGTGGAGAACCGCTTTGTGGACACCCTGACCGAACAGGGCTTTACCGCCTGTGCGCCCTACAACGGTGCGCAGTGGGCGATCGGTGCCGAGGGCGCAGTCTGCCTGCAGGAGGGCACGAAAGTCCGCGTGGAGCAGAGGACAGGCGAGGGTGCAAACCGCGCCGCTACCGTGTTCCAGCGGCTGGTCAGCGCCGGTAAGCGCCTGCTGCGGGTCATCGAGCACAACGAGGGCGGCGCAAATAAGGATCTGGCAAGATTTGCCGACCAGATCAACGCCCTGTGTGACAAATGGGACAGGTAATGCGGCAGTCTTTTGCGGCAGAGCAGCCCCGGGAAAAACGCAGCTGCGTCAAAAGCTTCCGGGTGCGCTGCGCCGCTGAAAAAAGAGAATAGATTTTTGTAAAAAACCGTTGACAAGCGCCCCTCCGGCTGGTATAATAACCCATGTCGTCAGGCAACAGGCCAGACATCTGGGGGTTTAGCTCAGCTGGGAGCGCGATGCACCCGGAAACACACCCCCACAGCGATGGTTGATGACGATTAAGTTCCCACTAAAGATTTTCCATTCCAGAGGCTTGCTTCTGGAATTTATGGGGGATTAGCTCAGCTGGGAGAGCGCTTGCATGGCATGCAAGAGGTCACCGGTTCGATCCCGGTATTCTCCACCAAAAAAGCACTGTACTTCGTAGGAAGTATGGTGCTTTTCTTTTTGCTGAAGCCGATTTTTGGGGGCTGCATTGCTTCGCCTGCACCGTTTTCAGGCTTTTGCAGGCGGTTCCTATACAACCCCCAACTTTTGACTTTACACCATTTTCAAAAAGGAATGTTTTCCGCCCGTTTTTTCAGCAGGCTGCTGTATCATCCCCTTCAATGTACGGCGTAAGGTCGAAGTTGAAGGTAATGTTGAGCTGATACCCACGATAAACATCTACCCTGCGGATAAGCTGATTGACAATCATTTTCTTTGCTTCAAAACTGGCACTGTCGTAGAGATCAGAAAAAGAAATCAGTTCTTCGTACAGTTTTGATACGTTGTCCATCAGTTCGGCAGTTTTTTCTGTTTCTGCATAGGAAGATTCATAAAGAGCATCCAATTCCCGAAGTTTTTCCTCCTGCGCTGTAATCATCTCGGCAAGGGTTTCTTTGGGAAAGACGCTCTCGCCTTTGATACAGGCAAGAATCTCGGCTTTCAGGGAAATCAAGTCTTTTTGGGCTTTATCTCGCTCTACCTGAATAGTTTGCAGATGATTCTTGCGTTCGACAACTTCCCGCTCGTAACGCCTTGTAATGATCTGCTCTTTCGGGATGCCTCTCATTTTGGAAAAGATCTGACGGACTGACTTATCAATGATCTCATCCAAAATATGTACCGTATAACCCGTCTGCCCGGTGCAGCCGGTCTGCTTACGGAGCTTTCCGTAACAGGTATAACGGACGCGGAGCGTATCGTCCAGTGTTCCATCGGAGAGCTTGCGCCACTTCCGGCTGGAAGTCAAGGTCAGCTTTGCACCGCAATGTCCACAATAAGCATTGCCCGAAAGCAGAGATTGTCCGTGAATGTTCAGCGGAACGCGATATTCGGATTCTTGTGCTGCACGGTTAGAACGATTTTCACGGATACGCTGGGCGGCTTCAAACTGCTGCGCTGGGATGATCTGCAACTCTTGCAGCAATTCCGAATGGGCATCCCCACAGCGGAGAACGCCTGTATAGGTCAGGTTCCGAACCATTCCACGGATACTTGCTGGATGCCAGCATTTCCCAGACCTTGCACGGTAGCCGTTACCATTCAGATAAGTTGCGATATGCTGCGGTCCATAGCCTTCATGCACATACTTGTCGAAAATAATCCGAACTACGGCAGCTTCACGCTCGTTGATGTGCAGTTCATACAGTTCGTGCTTACGCTTGTTGATGCGGCCACTTTTCACAAGGTCATAACCATACGGCGCACTGCCGCCCTTGAAGTGTCCTTCTTCCACAAGCTGCCGCAGGCTGGTACGGGTACGGACAGAAGTTTTTTCGCTTTCACCGTCTGCCTGCCAGAAGCGGATATAGTTCAACAATTTGTCAGTGTGGTTGTCGAATCGTTGCTCACCCTCTTGGGTACTCCACACCCGGATGCCGTTTCGCACAAACCATTCTACAACAAACGGCGTTTCATCTGCGATGCGTCCGATTCGATCGAACATGAACACCAGCAGAATGTCAAACTTGCCTTTTCGGGCATAATCCTTGATGATTTGCAGCTTATCACGGGCTTCTGCACGGACTTTGTGGCCAGACACGCCCTCTTCCTGTTCCTCATGGACGATGACCCAGCCCTTGTCTGTTGTTGTCTCGCTTCTATAGATTTTGAACGCTTCATCATTTTGGCGGCTTTATGACCGACATAACCTTTATCTGCTGCCCCAATTTTGGAAGCTTCTACACGTTCAGACCATACTGCAGCGCGTTTTGCCGACTGCTGTAATCGTCTGATGTCCTTTTGCAAACGTTCGTTCTGAGCCAGTTCAAATTCTTGCTGTCGCTCAAAATTTGACATCCATGATGAAAAGTTTCCTCTTTGCACTTCGATATTCGCTCGGTTAATCGATAGAATATAGTCAACACAATCGTCAAGAAAGCGACGATCGTGAGAAACTAAGATGAATCCCTTTTTCTTTTTCAGATATGCCGCCACACTTTTTCTCGCTTTGGCATCCAAATGGTTGGTAGGTTCATCAATCAGTAGGAAATGCCCTTCATTAAGAAAAAGAGCGGCAATCAAAACCTTTGTCTGCTCTCCGTTGGAAAGTGTTTCAAAAGGTCGCCAAAGCACATCGACATCAACATCAAGATAAGAAAGTTCTCGCATAAGTTCCCATTCTTCCGCAAGTGGGCAAATCTCCTGCAATATATCCTCTGTAATACGATTCTTATCTGAAACGGGATAAGGAAAATAATCAAACTGTACGGATGATAGGATTTTTCCACTATACTCATATTTCCCAAGCAGAAGATTCAGAAAGGTTGTTTTACCTCGTCCGTTTCTGCCCACAAAACCAAGCTTCCAATCGGTATCAACCTGGAAACTGACATTTTCAAAAACATTATCATAACTTGTCGGATATGAAAACGTAAGGTTTTCAATTTTAATCATTGACATAAATATTATCCTCCTTTGCATGTCATACGATACAAAGTCGGTTCGGTGAATGTTTACTACGTATAGATTTCACCAAAAGGAACCGACACTATACGGAGTGAATCATGTGTAACTATCTGTTCTGCACTATTCATAAAGCACCTCCAAAACAAAATAAGAGCCACAAGAAAGTTTATCCTTGCAGCTCGTCATAGCATAAAATAACACCACTAAGCAAAAGTGGCAACAGCACTATATTGAGTAAGATAGACATATAACTTTCTTGCAATAGACACAATAATGCCAAAGTATAGCACTACCGCATATTTTGATTTTATTTGCAAGAAAAGTTAATCATCTTCCCACCTCTTTCTAAATTTCAAAATATTATACCATAAATCGCAGGCAAATACAAGTGGTTATAAAAATTTAACAAATCGCTTATAATACAATCATATAACTTTACGCATTCCTTACTGACCGTAAAATTCCGATTTATTGCTGACTTTATTATACTTTATTGCCTATCGAAAAGATAGCATATTTTATGAAACTTGTCGGCTGGGAACAGCTTGCAACGCAAGGTGTCCCCAGATGGCAAGTCCACAAAAGGGTAGCTGGCGGCAGCCAGCGCAGGGGAAGCGTAGCGTCCCCTGTATGATTTGGAGCAGACCATGACTGCGGAAAATCACAGCCCTCCGGCGAGGAGCCTTCGGAGAACGCAATGCACCAACCTCTGGGTGGTGTATAATTGCGCCCTTAGTAAACTAAGGGGTTTCCGGCTTCTCCCGTTCCAGCAGTTTTTTCAATAGTTCCTGCGTGTCCTGCCTGTGAAAAATGAGTTTCAACAACAGCATGACATCATCATCTGTCAGGCGTTCCGGCTCTTGCAGAAAACTTTCCAGCATACCGCCACGAGTACAGAGCCGGTGCGTCCGTTCCTTTCGGGTAAGCTGCTTTAACTGGTGCTGCAATGCCTTTTCATCATTGATGGCTTTCCGCAGTTTCTTTTCGCTTTTCTCCAGCTCCCGGTTGAGCTTTTCCAGCTTTGAGGTATCAGGCAAGGGCAGCGTCCTCCTTTCCCGGTATCAGCACATAAATCCTGTTTGGTTCTCCAACGCCCTGACGCACCCGCATGATAAGTCCGGCGGTTTCCAGTTCATTCAGAGAACGCTTGACCGTCATGGGGCTGCGGGACAGGACTGCGGCAATGGCTGTGACAGGGAAGCAGACAAACAGGATTCCGTTCTCGTCCTCCTGCCCTTTGGATAGCATAGCGTCCAGCATCCGGCAGTACATGACCTTTGCGGTGCTGCTGACTGGAAATCCTGTCAACGCTCTGGGAAATGGCATACAGGGCGGCAATGGTGTGTCTATCGTCATAAATTCAAAATTCATTCGGTGTGTTCCTCCTTTTTCTTTGCTCGTTTGGATAAATAACGGGGGCAGTCAATCACAACCGCCCGGAAGCTCTGCTTGCACCCATGCTGGCATTTCCGGCATAATTCGTTGTAAGTGACACGCCCCCGGTCATTGAGGTAAAAGGAAAGCTCATGCTTCCTCTTTTTGCTCATTCTCGGCATATTGCGCTTCCTCCCGTTTTAGTGTATGGTTTCGGGGCGATTTTCGGCAAAATTACAGCCATAGAGCCGCTTAAAATCTCCCGAAGTATCAGCGATAGGGTAGACTATCCCCCTATCAGATTGTCGTGTTTCGGTATCATTTCGGTGTCAGTTCGCCAGTTCTCCCCGGTGTCGTTCCTCCCCTGAATCTCACAGCGGCGTATCGCTCCCTTTGGTACGCTCGTTTCGGTCAGGGTTCCTCCATATCCCTGCCAAAAGTCATGGCGCTACATCGCCGGGGAAGCATATCCCACACA
>OGES01002245.1_pt1 | contig 13338 bp, 9 predicted proteins | sample 1570711 | NCBI WGS metagenome assembly OGES01 (sample SAMEA2582133, study PRJEB24529) | metagenome | biome: Human gut stool | place: China | collected 2011 | reverse complement strand
CTGGCCGCACCGCTCGTGGCGCGCTGGAGCGGACCTCTGGCCGCCGTGTCGATCGGCGGCGCGACGACCTTCGACACCACGCTGCCCGTCATCACGCAGGCCGCCGGGCGGCCCTATGCCGTGGTTTCGATCTTCCACGGCTGTGCTCTCGATTTCAGCGTCCCGTTTCTGGTGACGTTTTTCTGTACGATCTGATTTGCACTTCCGTGCGGGATATTGGCTCCTTTTGGTGGCAAAAATTGCCAATGGACCGCGTCTTTGCCGCGATTGTTTGCCACTTTTGGTGGCAAAAGCTTCAATCAAATCCAACTATTTAATAAACAATATATTGTGAAATAATAGGTAGTGGTTTGGCGATTATAAAGCCAGTGCTTTTGCATTCCATTTAACTTGTCAAAGACTCTATGACAAAGATATGAAATAGCCGATAAAAAAGCAAATGGAAAGAATTGTCTCATTTGCTTTTCTCTAATTGGGCATTCCAGCTATCGCTGACTGTAGGCAATCAGATTATTGCGCAGGATGTCGAGAAAATGCGTCAGCCGCAACTTTCGATTGATGAGCGTATGGCGACACTATTCCGGATTGTTGATACGGACGTTGAAAGTTCTGGAAAGCACATCGACAAGTGTCGCCAGATCGACCCGTGTGCCGTCTATGCGGCGTATGGCTCCGGAGAGATGCAGAGCCGTTATCAGTTCCATGATATTGTTCGGAGAGAAACAGTGGTGATTTGGATACTTCGACCGATACCGGAGCGGCGATGGATGGATAACAAGCCGGGTAAAGACCAATCGGATTTCGAAATTCGTCAACAGAAGCGCCGATTTGAGCAGCGACGCTTGCGGAGATTCCTTCTCGACAATCCGCTCCTGCAACCGCATCAGGCGGGATTGGAGGCGGGCAAGTTCGTGCAGCAGGTCGATAAACTCTTTATAAGAAGCATGAAAGGCTGTACACTCCGCATCCGACAATCGACGGTTAAGCAGTGTGTCAAGCATGACGATAAATTGATTTTTGTCCAAGTTGTCCATAATCCGGTTCATAAAGAATTTAGATGGTTTGCTTCGTAAAAATGGGAATTTCCGCGATGCCGAATTGCACATCCGAATATCCGCCCGGATATAAAAAGTCGAAAAAAATCACTCGTCTTCCTTATTTAAGCTATAAAGCAATGCCTCGGTAAATTTCGTACGATCTTTTTTACGTTCCAAAATACGGCGTTTGACATCGGTCGGATCGCCGAGTTTAACATGCAATGTATTCTCGAAGACCCGAACAAACAGATTGAACGGAGCTGCCGAACCATCTGCCAGCTCAAAAGGAGGCAAAGCCATCCAATCAAGCCCGTATTCGCGACGATGGTTTTACAAGATGTAAATTTCACTTAAAGTCTTTTTATCATAGTTTACAGTGGTATCTATATCAGCAAGAGCAGTTTCGTAGCGACTTATCCATCAACGAACGGTAGCCGTATTAAGACTTTTCCTAACACCGCTGCGGGAGTGCGTAAGTTCATCGGTGCGCTTGCTGTCGCTGAGCATCACTACGTCATGGAAGCTACCGGCAATTACGGCTTCCTGCTGCTGTACCTGCTGCATCATAAACAGCGTGAAGCCCACGAATCCGAAATATTCCACGACGATGCCCCCGCCGACGAGCCACAGGCTCGATGGCGGGAACCACTCCAGAAGCGAGTAGACCTTGAACAGCAGGTTGAAGATACAGTACAACATGAAAAGAGTACGCCGCAACCACGTCGTGCGATGTAGTCGCCTACCAGCGGCGGTTACTACATCTCCTGCCCGGCGGACGTGATCGTGGCCGACAAACTGACCCTTACGGGTTCGAGCGAGGTTTCGGCATGATCCTCAATACCCGCGAGGCGCTGAAGAACAAACTCGGCATTATGATCGACGGAGTGAAGAGCAACGCCTCGTCGAGCTTCCTCGCCACGGACCCCCTCACCCCCATCCAGCGGTCGATGATCATGCGCGGCGTGGATAAGGTCTACACGACCTTCACGAACGACGTGGCCGAAGGCCGCAACCTGCCTATCGAGAAGGTGCTCGACATCGCCGGCGGACGGGTCTGGTCGGGTGCGGATGCGCTGGGCATCGGCCTAATCGACACCTACAGCAGTTTGAAGACGGCCATTGCGCTAGCGGAGGACAAGGTCGACTTGGGTGACAGTTCCCGTGTGACGGAGGTGACTAAAACCGGATGGGATTCGCGGCTTTCATCGCGTTGCCCAACGTGAGTATCCGAGAGGCTTTCACCCGTTCAAAACTGGGTCTGATGATGAAGGATTACAACACGGTCCGCGAAGCCTTCCGCCAGCAGGGCGTGCTGATGTATTCGCCCTACAAGGTCGAGATGCGATAATGCATGGGAGGTAGGTGAAAAAACTACCTCCCGCTTTTTTCGGGGCTGCTGCCATGAATGACGGATTCCCTTACAGCCGTCCGATTTTCATTGATTTACGCAGAACTGGGAGTCGTTTGAGTATATGGCCTATGGAAAGCAAGCTCATTGCAATCCCGATTTTATAATGGGATAACCCTATTTGCGGGTTAGCCTCGTTTACGTCGAGCAAAATAATCCCCGTAACAGACGTCGATAAGAACAGAACTGATAGCACGGCGGTAACTTTACTTTTTCTGCCCATTCCGTTTTTGATGATTCCGCTGTACCAGCCCCAATGTGTCGCCAAATGGAATATTGCGGTTACAAAAAATAGGAAACTCATTATGGCATGAAACATGGCCCGGTTATACCATGTCTCATGACTATTGCCATGTCCGGCAATATGCAATTCGATCCCCGAACAGGCGGACAAAACGTATGCGATAATCAAAATCCAATCTATTACAAGAAGCTTTTTCATCCATTCCCGATTTTATACTGTGCTGCAAAGATCGCTATTCCGATCGGGAGCGGACGATAACAAATGTAAAGAAATGGAGTTTAACGACGATTTCTGATCCGTGACAGGGAAACAGGAGTTATGCCGAGATAAGAGGCTATGTAATGTTGTGGAACCCGCTGTACTATATCGGGGTATTCTTTCAGTAATTCTTCATACTGCTGTTGCGAGCGTCCTTTATTCGGGATAGAAACAATTGCTGATAGACGCGGAATCGGTCTATGAGTTTTTCTTCATAAATTTGTTTCACTAAAGGGTATTGCTCGACGAGACTGAAAAAATCACGCCTTCTTATTGCCGATATTTCCGTTGGTTCGATACTTTCTAAAGAGAAAAAGGCTCGGTGTATGCTTGTATAAGTTATCGAATGAGGCTACAATATCTCTCTCAAAGAAAAAATTGGGAAATGATGTTTTTCCCTCGTTGTAAAAAATTAGGTGCAAACAACCCTTACGAATCAAATAGAGGCGATCGGCCATCTTTCCCTCTTCCAATAAAATGGTTTTCGAGGGAATGGACAAGTTGTTAAACCCAACCTGTGATTTGAATATGTGTCTAAGTGATTGTCTTTTATCATAATGCAAAGTTACAAAAAAGCCTCGTACCAAAATGCGCTGAGGCTGATTATTATTTTATATCCGTATTGCAAAATTTTTGCTTCGCCTTTTCTCTTACTCAAATCAACGAAAAGAGACGGCTCAAAGGCCGTCTCTTTTCGTTGATTTGCAGATTGTCACTCGATTCCTTCGAACAGGAAGGGGGAATAGGCAAAACCTGCGGCATCATAGACCCGGCGCAGGGCCGGCATGCGACGAACGAAATCGTTATAATCCTTGCGATCGTAGGCCCAGCCTACTTCGGCCAAGGCCGCCAAGCGTGGTAGCAGCATGCGCTGGGCATGTCCGATGTCGGCAATGAATTCGGCCCAGAGATTTCCCTGTACTCCGAGAATATAGGTTTGCTGCGCGGGTGTCAGTTGATCGTAGGGATCGAGGCGATATACCTGCCGCGCAGGGAGGTAGCGGGGAAATGCCAGAGGCTCGCCGTATTTCTCGGGGTCCGAAGTTTGGTAGTAGTCCAGATAACAGTTTTTCCAGGGAGCCATGATTACGTGATTACCTTGCTGGGCTGCAGCGATACCGTATTTGGGCTCGCGCCAGGACATGACGGCAGCCGAAGGAGTGACACCTCCCTGCAGGATCTCGTCCCAGCCGATTAGGTTGCGCCCGTGAGCCTTGAGCCATTGTTCGATTCTGCGCACGAGATAACCCTGCAACTGTTCTTCATTCTTCAGTCCGTTTTCACGAATGCGTTGTTGACAGAAAGGACATTTTTTCCAACGGCTTTTGGGACATTCGTCTCCGCCGATGTGGATTAGGTTTGACGGAAAAAGTGCGATAACCTCCGCGAGGACATTTTCGAGGAACTCGAACGTCGTCTCCTTTCCGGCGCAGTAGATGTCTTCGCTGATTCCCCATTTTGTCCAGACTTCATAGGGACCGCCCGTGCAGCCCAGCCATGGATAGGATGCGAGAGCCGCAGCGCTATGTCCGGGCATTTCGATCTCGGGGATGATCACGATGCCACGGTCGGCTGCATAGCGGACGACGTCACGGATCTCCTCCTGCGTATAATAACCCCCGTAGGGCGTGTCGTCATAGGTGGTTGAAGTCTTGTGAAACCCGACGATCGTTTCCCGGCGGTTGGATCCGATACGGGTCAGTTCGGGGTAGCGCTTGATCTCGATGCGCCAGCCTTGGTCATCGGTCAGGTGCCAGTGAAATCGGTTGATCTTGTGCAGGGCGAGGATGTCAATAAATTTTTTGACATCTGCAGCCGGGAAGAAATGACGTGCGGCGTCGAGCATGGCTCCCCGGTAGGCGAACCATGGTTTGTCACGGATTTCGACGGCCGGAATGCGGTTTCCGTTAATCAGTTGTCGGAGGCTCTGGAGCCCGTAAAGGACCGCGCGGGGCGAACCTCCTGTTACTGCGACATTTCGGCGGGTGACCGAAAGTGTGTACTCCTCTTCTCCGAGTCCGGATGCTAGGTTGAGTGAAATTGCACGACGCGCCGGGATATCCATCACCGAAAGCGGACCGTCGAAGAGCGGGGCAATGTCGGCTGCGAAGATTTCCGCGACGGTGTGCAATTCATCCGTGAGAACCGCTATGGGCGTTGCGGACGTTATGGTGAAATTGCCGTGTCCTTGCTCGACGGAGAGCGGGCGGGGAACTATCGGCGGAACGGCCGAAATTGCCGGGACTGCGATGAGAAGAGCCGCAGTGAATGCAAATAACTGTTTTAAACGAATCATAGGTTGGGGGATAATGGTTGGACTTGGATTTTCAGGGGTTCGGAAACAATCCCATCAGTTGAGGCCGCAAGATGGATCGTGCCGCCTTGCTGTCCGATCCGCAGTAGAGCTGGAGCGATGCCGGCCTCGGCTTGCGGCGTTGCGGTATAAACGTATTTTGCATCTCCTGAGACGGTGAATTGCACGGGTTTGTCGTAATCGGTCACGACATTGCCTGCCGAATCTGTCACCGTGGCATAGACGAACAGCACATCGTTACAGCCGCTCTGGGGCGGAGTGCCGCTTTCATCCAGCTTGAGTCGGATATGGGCCGGTTTGCCGGGAGTCGCTACGGTGTGGCGTGCGGCGATTTTACCGCCGATATATCCTGTCGCCGTCAGTGTTCCGGGCTTTTCGCAAGAGGCTGCAAAACTGAAAGGAGGGTGTGGTAGCCGGTTGCTCATTGTATTCGTATCAGGGGTCCGACGGCCGAGGGAACGGCCGTCGAGGGTGAGTTCCACCTCTTCGCAGTTACTGAATATGCGTACTCCGCGACTGATGCCGGGTTTCCATTCCGAAGCGATAAAGACCATCGGTTCGGAGAATGGTGTACCTTCATCCGCATCGCGCTGGCTGCGGAAGAACCAGGCGGCGTATTTGGGCAGGCGGAAAACATCCGAGGCTCCCGAAAGTTCGAGGTCGGGCAGCAGTCCCCGACTGTAATCGAACATGGCCCAATAGCCGTCGGCGAAAGCATGCGTCGAGAGGTTGTCGTTATGCGCCTCCTGCACATTGGTTGCCTGTTGGAGCAATCTCACCTCGCCCGAGCCGCGGGCTTGTCGGGAAAAGCGTTCCTCAGGGAGCATATCGCTCCACCGTTCCTGTTCGAACCCGGCATTCATGGCGAAATATTCCCAGTCGCCGTATTCTGAAACGATCAGTGGTTTGCTATATAGAGCCTCCTTACGGTGCTGGCGGGCTTCGATGTAGATATCGTAACCGTATTTCATCCATCCTGCTATATAGGTCTGTCCAGGATACTCTTCATGCCCGATGGCTACGGCCCGGTCGATGAATTCCTCGGGCATACGGATTTCGTTGATCGAGAGTTCCCAGGCTAGGATGCAGGGGTGGTTGCGGTCGCGGCGGATCATTTCTCGGCTGCTGTGCAGAGCGTGTTCCGTGAATCGTTCGTCACCGAAGTACTGCCAGCCGAGGATCGGCTCCAGAACGAAGATACCGTATTCGTCGCAGGCATCCAGAAAAGCTGGCGAGGAGGGGTAATGCGAGGTGCGGACGTAGTCGAAACCGGCTTGCTTGATCTTCCAGGCATCGCGCCGTTGGGCGTTGTCCGAGAGGGCGTAGCCGATGTAGGGATACTCCTGATGACGGTTTACACCTCGCAAGAAGCGGGCTTTACCATTCAGACGAAGTCCTTCGGGTGTAATGACGATCTTCCGTATGCCGAAGCGCGTCTGTTCCCGGTCGATACTCCGTTTCCCGATATACAATTCGGTTTCGAGCGTATAGAGTGCCGGGGTTTCAGGTGACCAGAGTGCGGGATTCGGGATCCGGAAAGTCTGTTCCGTTTCGGCATCGCCTCCGCCGGGTACCTGGACCGTGCCACCGAAACGGGCACGGTCCAGTCCGTTTCCCGTGATGCGGTGAACGATCGTTAGGCATTCGCCGGTTTCCGAGAGATTTCGTATGTGGCTTTTGACCCGGACGAGTGCTGAAGTGTCGGACACTTCCTCCGTGCGGACGAAGATGCCGCCTCCGGCAATGCGGTTAGCCGCTACGGGATCGGAGAGGTGCACCAGAGCCTTGCCTGTCAGCCAGACGTTGCGATAGAGTCCTCCGTACGTGTTGAAATCGAGCCGTTTCAGAGGTTTGGGGCCTGTGACGGGATTGTCGCGATTGTCGAGCCGTACTACGAGCAGGTTCTCTTTGTCGGGGTACAAGGCGTCGGTCAGGTCGGCCGTGAAGGGAAGGTAGCCCCCCAGGTGACTGGCGATGTGTTGTCCGTTGAGCCATACATCGGCTTCATTCATGGCACCTTCGAACGTGAGCGACAAAAGGGCTTCCGGATCCGTTTTTGGAGCTTCGAACCGTTTGGCGTAGAAGCATATACCTTGCCATTGGTCGTTGGCCGGAACAGGTTCGAGGCGCGGCGTGTGAGGAAGGTCGACCGATTGCCATCCGTTAGGAATCCCTTCGGCGGAGATGCTGCGGCCGTCGAGCGGGGAGTCCTGTTCGACCGTGAAAAACCAACCGTCGTTGAACAGATGTCGGAACGGAACCCGTTCTCCGGCAGCGGCTGTAATGGCGACGGAAAGGAGTGTCAGCAGGATTGTGAAACGTTTCATGGAATTTATTTCTTATCGGAAATATCCACGTGCCAGTTCTTCTGCTCGGCGACGTTGACCCGGCATTTGTCGGCTCCGGGGTTGCCCGTTATGCGGAAATTGACGTTTTCGCTGCGTTTGGAGCGTGCGGGAAGCTGGTTGAATATCCGGTTGAGAGCCTTGGCGTCGAAACGGTTGTTTTGTGAGGACGTTGTTATTACAGCCCAGCCGCATCAATGCTTTGTTGTTCGTCACGTCGATCGAGGCCAGTTCGTTGTAGCCGCAATAGAGTTGTTGGAGTTGTGCGGCCTTCGAAACGTCGATTGATGTCAGGGCGATGCGTTCGCATTTCAGGAAGTTGATCTGGTCGCCATAGATACGGATCTCATTGCCGGAGAGCGTGCCGCTCACGCGTGTCGATTTGTTTCCGACAACGGCTTTCTGAGGTCCTTTACCCCAATCGATCTCGACTGTTCCGGGTTCGGTCAGGCGCATTTCGAGCACGATTTGCGTCCCCGGCTCTTTCGAGGTTGTCAGCACGATGGGCTGACCTCCCGTGTTACTGCCTTCGATGTCGGGCATCCAGTTTTTGCTTACGGCCAGCTTCGTATTGCAGACGGCAGCTCCAGGATTACCCTTGATACGCAGCGTTACGTGGTCGGGGGTTCGCGGACGGCGGGGCAATTCGCCGAAGATAGCGTTCAGCGCGGTTGCGTTCATTCGGTTTTCCTGCAGGTATATACCCGTGAGTTTGGGATTGTTCCGCAGGCTTAATGACGTGATACGGTTATTGTTGCAGCCTAACCGTACTAGTTCGCGGTTCGCTGAAACGTCGATCGCCTCGAGCAGGTTCTTGCCGCAGTAGAGTTGCTGAAGTTCCGTGGCGGCCGCTACATCGAGGTCCACGATGTCGTTGTCGGTACAGTCGAAGAAGAGCACTCCATCGCCGTATATTTTGACAACCTTGCCTGCGACAGGGCCTTCAACGGCCGTGCTCTCGGCGCCAACAGCATATTCCCGCATAAAGCCGTCTCCCCAGTCCACGTTTATCTTGCCGGGTTCGGCCAGACGCATTTTCAGGGTTGCGGGCATGCCCGTGGCCCGGGAGGTCTGGAAAATTACGGCGGGGTTTCCGGCGTACCCTGCCAGGTAGCAAAGTGCTGATAAAACGGATAACAAGATGGTTTTCATTATGAAGTTCGTTTTTAAGGTTTGTTATTTCCAAAGTACGACTACCGTTTGACGGCCACCGAGACGGATGCGTCGGCCGTCGGCAGAGAGTCCGGTGCCGAAGATTATTTCGGGACGCAGTCCCGGAGGAGCAATCAGTCGGGCCGAGGCCGCTTCCGAACGGTTGTTGGTAATGACCGTGACGTAACGGTCGCCGTTGCAGAGAATACGCAGCAGCAGGCCTTCGGCATAGGCGCCGAATCGGAAGGGCTGCGATTTGAGGTTGGGTTCGATCTCGGCGGCGGCCAGCCGGGCCAGTTCCCGGGTTCCGATGTCGCGTGAACCCATGCTTACACAAGCCGGGATCCAAAGCGTTTCGCCTTTGCCGAGATGGTTGCGCAGGGCACAGACGCCTTCGTCATGCCGTCCTGCCGGTGTTCCGGTCGTAGCTTCCACAAACGGTTTCCACATATAGGCTTGCAAATCGGCTTTCAGACCATCGATCCGGATGCTGTTGAGCGAATCGCGCATCCGCAGGTCGGTCATCCGGCCGCCCAGCAATCGCTCCATCGCAAATTCGCTCTGCATCGTATTGGTTTCGTATTCGTCGAAGAAACCCGTGAGTCCTTCGCCTATGAGTTTGTTGCCTGCGCTGACGAAACGCTCCATGCGAGGGATAATGGTGTCGGGAATGCCAATCATGTCGGCAAGAATTGCTACGCGTCCCGTCTGTTCCGATTCCCAGTCGGAATCCTGTAAGTAACGGATGTCGACCTGGCAGCCCATTTTCTGTAGTGCCATGAACCAACTCAGCAGGCTTTGTATGTGGGCATTGCGGTCGAAGCGTCGGGCGCCGCATTCGAACGGGTCGATGTGTAGCAGCAGGCGCATGGTTTCGGGACTCAGCAGTAGCGTAACCGTTCCCTGCCAAGGTTTTGCTCCGCTGAAGAAATCATTGTGGCGAGCCAGCACACGGTTCATTTCGGCCGTCACGCGCGAGCGGTCGGTCGCTTCGCTGCGGAAGCCGAACACGCCCCATTCGCCAGCTTCGATACCCTGCTTGCGGTAGTTGAGGCTCCAATAGACGACTTTGCGGGCTCCCGATCCGATCCCGGTCCAGATCCACTGTGCCAGGTCGAGCGAGTCGGGGCACATCGGGGTCTTACCGCTCCAAATATTGTTTCCGCCTTGTAGCTCGCTGACCCAGAATCGCCCTTCGGGGGCTGCACCGCGGAGAATTTCGGAAATACCCGCTACGGCATAGCCGTAGTTGTCGCGCGGTAGGAGCCGCAGTTGCCACGAGGCGTGCATTGACGCTCCGTAGACGTCGAAGATTTCTCGGTAGGCCGGCAGGTTATACTGGTGTGCGGATTCGAAGACATTGGCCGGATTCATCGTAATGATGTGGCGTGTGTCGTACCGGCGGATATTGTCAGCAATCCAGCGCAGGTTCCAGGTCAGGAAATCCCGTTGGAACTGATACCAATCGACTGTCGGGACCGGCCAGTAGAAATAGTTGCCGCGTTCCCACAGGGGGTTGTAGACGATTTGCGAGAAATCGGTGTAGTGCTCGATCCACGCTTCGTTGACCGCTTCGACGGTACTGTATTTAGCCGCTGCCCACTCCTGCAGCCGGGCCGTGGCCAGCGGTGACCGGGGATCGAAGCGCCGAGGTTCGTTGAGTACCCACCAACTTTCCAGGGCTTGGTCGTCGCGGTAACGGGTCACCGTCTGCCGAATGTATTCGGCAGCGCGGACAAGTACCTGTTCTGAATCGAAGAGTTCGTTGAATTGCGGCCGCCCCCGGAATTTTTCGCTCAGCCATGCCGGACCGTGGATCGCGCAGAGCGTCGCTTCAATCCGTACCTTGTGCCGGTTTGCAGCGGCAAAGGCCGTGTCGTAGAGCGAGAAATCGAATTCCCCGGGTTGTTTTTCGATGTAGTTCCACATCAGGAACAACCTGACGGAGCGCATGCCGTTATTTGCGGCGAGACTGAACCAACCGTCGATCTGTTCGGGAGTTTGGCCCGGTTCGATCCACACTTCGGCGCCGATGTCTATCGATTCCTGTGCGCGGGCGGCCCCGAAGGGCCGGGCGCACAGCATGAGCAGACAGAGGAGCGGTTTACTGTTGAATCCGAGTCGTTTCATAGGATCTGTTCTGTGATTTATTCACCGGCTTCGGGATCGGTAATGTGAATGCGGAGTTTGCAGATCGTCTCTTTGCTGCCGTCGATATTGGCGTTCTGGGCCCGGAAGACGACTTCGTAGGTTCCCGGATATTCGAATTCGTATTCGAAACTCTCTTTCTTGACATCGTTCACGCCCTTGATGCCGATCGCGCGGTCGGGACCCATGTCGAGCACCCGGTCGAGCCATACGGCTTGGGTAATGGCCCAGTTGTCGGCTCCATCGCTTTGATAGGTGCCTCCGCCGGGCTTGTTGCCCCAGCCGACACGGAATTGGATCACTTTGTTGGCTTCCTGTATCTCGCTGTTGCGCGGCGGTGCCTGCTGTTCGAACTTGGTGGTCATCTGCCATCCGAAACCGCCCCACGTCGTCAACTCTGTATTGAGCGTTTCATAACGCGACGAGAGCACGAAGTTCTTGACGCGGGTGATATGAGTGTCGTGTCCGTTCGACCACGGTTCGGCTGTGTACCGAACGGCGAAATAGAGTTTCGTCCGGTCACCGTCGAGCAGATCGGTGATGTTCGCAGTTCCGACATTGGTGTAGGCGTTCGTGCCGATGACCTGTTTATCGGCGTCCTTGTAGGGCCCCAGCAGGTTGAAACGGTCGGAAATGTCGATCCACTCTACGTCGGACGCAGTGATCCCCTCGTACGAGTAGTCTTCGTCGAAATTCTTCGATACCAATACATGAAACTGGTCGAGTTGCTGTCCGTCGATGTGCTGCTGATCGAAAGTGATCAGAAAATCAGGCTCAGCGATACGGCCGTCGGTATAGTCGTAGTTGTTACCTAACTCTCCGGTGTAGCACGAGATGATGTCGGGGTTGCCGTGGAAGAAGAATTTCACGGATTCGCCCGCCGCATAGGTATCTTTTTCGGTCGTGACGCTGAATACGGGCGCTTCGACCTTTTCGATCTTTTCGCACGAAGCAAGCGCCAGCGCCAGCCCCGCGATGCAAATGATATGTTTTAACATGATGATTGTCGGATTAAAGGTTGTTACCATCCCGGGTTCTGCTTGAGGTTGGTGTTTAGAGCCATCTCGTAGCTCGGAATTGGCCACAGGACGTCACGTGCCGTGACATTGCCGAAGGTAGCCTTCGCATGCTTCAGATCGCCGAACGAAGGGGCCTTGTTTGCATCGGCCAAACAGTCTTTCATCTGCGTGAGAAAGATTCCCCAGCGGATCAGATCGCCTTTGCGCAGTGATTCATAGGCTAGTTCGCGGGCGCGCTCACGCTGTATTTCCTCGCGGAATTCGGTGTAGTCCATGCCGGACCAGTCCACTGAACCATCTGGCGTATTCACCGGTTTGCCGTAACCGCGACGGACGACCTGATTTACGGCAGCGTAGGCTTCGGACGTAGGTCCCTGGTTGACTTCGTTCTCCGCTTCGGCATACATCAACAGTACATCGGCATAGCGCAGCAGCGGAAAGTTGGTCGGTGTGTAGCTGCGGTGTTTGGGCAGCAAGGTCTCGAACTCACGGCGGAATTTGCCGCAGTTGCGGTTGAAAAGCTCCGTGCTTTTCCAGTAAGTCTTGGGAACTTCCTGTCCCTCTTCGACCTTCGTGCCCCAGTTGTATTTGAAAGGTGCGATCGTGAAGTCGCGGCGCAGGTCGCCGTCTTTGTAGACCTTGTAGGCATATTGTGTAGCGTTGATATAATCGTAAGTGTATCCGATACTGTTGTTCGTATCGGTCGAATTGCGGATTCCGTTGTTGCCGCCGACATAACCGCCCAGTGTGGCGTAGAGTCCTGAGCCGTTCCCGTAAAACTCCACTTCCCAGATACTTTCTTTGATGTCGTAGAGGTCCTGTGCGTAGTTTTTGAATATCTGCTGGAAGTCCGGATTGAGTTCATGGAATCCCAGACCCATCACCTTCAGCGCACAGTCGCGGGCATCCTCGTAATGCGATGTTTCTTTGAGCGGTTCGCCGGCCATGTAGAGGTGGACGCGGGCCAATATGCCCCATACTGCCGATTCGCTCACGCGGCCTCCGTATCCCAGAACATCGAGTTTCGGAACCAGGTCCGTGGCGGTTTCCATGTCGCCGATGATCTGTTCATAAACCTTTTTCGAAGGTGTGCGCGGGATATTCAGCTCTTCTTTGGTTGCTTTCTCTTTCGGGATGAGGATCAGCGGGACATCGCCGAAACTGGAGACGAGCAGGAAATAGTAGTAACTGCGCAGGAAAAGCGCTTCGCCCTTGATCTCGTCCCGCCGGGTTTGGGCGATGTCGATATCGGGGTTGTCGACCTCTGCCAGCAGTCGGTTGGCGTTGTTTATTCCCTTGTAGAGAGACTGCCAGAAACCCTCGACCTTCACGTCGGATGCCGCTGTCAGGTATTGCGACGAGGTGCCTACATCGCCGTCGCGGTTGTCGTAACCTAGGTCGGCATCGAGACCC
>OGES01002237.1_pt1 | contig 13371 bp, 9 predicted proteins | sample 1570711 | NCBI WGS metagenome assembly OGES01 (sample SAMEA2582133, study PRJEB24529) | metagenome | biome: Human gut stool | place: China | collected 2011 | reverse complement strand
AATATCCCCAAGAGTAGTAAGGACGATTCCAGCCCCAGCCATAATTCCAACCCCAACCGTAAGAACCATAACGCCAATCCCACCAAAGCGGGTTACTGAACGTCGGGAACGCATAAGCATACATGCCGTCGGTATATACGTTCCAGTCCCAGGAATTCGGTCCGTAAACTACGTCCCAATATAACGGGCTGCTAATGCTAATAGCAAAACGCGGATTACGGAAACGGATGATACGTTCTGCGTACTCATAATCTTCCTGTGTACCGTCAAATTCGCCGGTCACCCATTCTCCATCCAAATCCGGATTAGATTTTTCTTTTATATATAAGGTATCATTGTCCATTACGAACTCATTATCACGTGCATCGTAACGGCGATTATATTCATCCACATCCCGTGTTTTTCCCTTACGGTCCTGAACAACTACGGTAGTACCCGGTGAAGTATAGATGTTAGTCGTCACCTGTTTCTTCGGTTCCTTCTTAACCGGAGTTTCTTTCTTCTCCTGTTTGTCTTTAGAAGGTACGAAGTAAAGGTCGTCATCAACGCTTTGTGCAAAGATACCTATCGGAAGGCACAAGGCAAATAGCAAGAAATAAACAATCTTTTTCATATCATCTCGGTTTATGTAATTACTTAAACTTATTCACGTTACAAAGATAAGAAAGAGATTTTTCGTCCGGGGGAGATTTTCCCCAAAGGATAATAGGAAAATCCCTATTTCTAACTATCTTTGTAGAAGATACAACGCTCACCGACATAAAGTTCAGGCAAACTTGACTTTCTATACCCGGATTGCTGTATCTTTGCACATTATTCACCAGCATTAAAAACAACTATGAAGTATTTTGAATTCACATTCCGCACCCAGCCTTGTACCGAAACCGTCAATGACGTACTGGCTGCCATATTGGGTGAAGTCGGATTTGAAAGTTTTGTTGAGTGTGAAGGCGGACTGACCGCATATATCCAACAGACATTGTGTGATGAAAACGCCATCAAGATTGCCATCAACGAGTTCCCCCTACCCGATACGGATATTACTTATACATACACCGAAGCGGAAGACAAGGACTGGAACGAGGAATGGGAAAAGAATTTCTTCCAACCCATCATTATCGGAAACCGATGTGTGATCCACAGCACTTTCCACCAAGATGTCCCCAAAGCGGAATATGACATCGTCATCAATCCTCAAATGGCCTTCGGAACAGGACACCACGAGACTACCAGCCTCATCATTGAAGAATTATTGGACAGCGAACTGAAAGATAAATCCCTGCTCGATATGGGCTGCGGAACTTCGATTCTCGCCATCCTCGCACGTATGCGGGGCGCACGTCCCTGTACGGCCATCGACATTGATGAATGGTGCGTACGAAACTCCATCGAAAACATCGAATTGAATCACGTAGACGATATTGCCGTATCAGAAGGAGATGCCTCGTCGCTTGTAGGAAAAGGACCTTTCGACGTTATCATCGCCAACATCAACCGGAATATATTACTAAATGATATGAAGCAATATGTTGCCTGTATGCATACGAATTCCGAACTCTACATGAGTGGATTTTATATAGACGACATTGCCGCCATTCGCGAAGAAGCGGAGAAGAACGGACTGACTTTCGTTCATTATAAAGAGAAGAATCGTTGGGCAGAAGTGAAATTTATTTATAAAGGATAAGAGCCAACAAATATCTTTAAAAAAGAAAGCTCCCTTATCATTAAAAGATATAAGAAAGCAAGCAAAAATCGCAGTCGATATACGCTATAAACAAGCGTAAGACTCCAGATTAATGCAGAAAAAAAATAGTGACGGTATACGCGTGGGATAGTGACGCTATCCATAGCATATACCGTCACTATTTGCATTGGATAGCGTCACTATCTTATAAAGAGAAACAAAGTCGTTACGCGAACTCTTTTTTGACCTGTTGGCACCATGCTTTGATTTTCTTTTCCGCCTGTTCGGACTGATTATCCAAATCGACAACCAACCCGCACCACTGCTCGCCACGTAAAGCCTTAGAACGTTCGAAAGTGTAACCTTCGGAAGAAGTAAAACCGACCAAGGTAGCCTCATCGCCTTCAAAGACTTCTGCCAGCAGACCAATTCCATCTGCAAAATTTTCCGGATAACGTATCTGATCTCCCAAACCGAAGATAGCAACCTTCTTACCTTTCAATTTCATTGTCCGGAGTTCCGGCAACAGTTCGTCCCAATAAGTAGGAAGTTCCCCGTCAAACCAGGTGGAAGCACCCACAATGAAGCAGTCATAAGCAGCAAAATCATTCTGCCAGGCCTGCTCGATAGGCACTACTTCTATCTTGTCTTCACCAAACTCTTTCTGTATTTTCTCTGCCACCCAACTCGTTCTTTCGGCTTTGGTAGCATAAAACAAACCTATCTTTTTCATAATTCTTCTCTTTTAATATTCCAATAATTTCCGTGCAGCTTCGTATATCTTAGCTTCGTCCGGCAAAATTTCTTTTTCCAGTATCGGATTGAAACCGACGGGAGTAAACGTAGAACCGACACGCTGCACCGGTCCGTCAAGATAACGGAACATTTCCTCACCAATCATTGCTGCAAGCTCCGCACCGAAACCGGAGAATACTTTATCTTCATGTACAACCAATGCTTTGCTGGTCTTCTTGACCGATTCAAAGATTGCCTCTTTATCCAGCGGAATCAGAGAACGAATATCGATCACTTCTACTTTCCAACCACCCTCTTTCTCCAATCGTTCGGCGGCATGTAGACAGAAATGGGTCGTATTTCCATAGGTGATAATACTCAAATCCGTACCCTCACGGCGGATACGTGCTTTTCCGAAAGGTACTTCAAAGTCTTCCGGCACCACAGTGGCGGCTTCTACCGAATTATACAATGCTTTCGGTTCGAGGAACAAAGTAAATCCCTTAGAGCGCATACTAGTACGTAACAATCCGGCTGCATCATCTGCAAAAGAAGGGCAGACAATTCGTGCTCCCGGCAATGTAGTCAAAGCTCCTTCTATATTTTGAGAGTGATACAACCCTCCACCGATATAACCTCCGGAAGCCAACCGCAGCGTTATATTCGGGGCAAACTTACCATTGCTGCGCCAATACTCATGCGTACATTCTACATATTGTTCTACGGCAGGCCAGAAGTAATCGGCAAACTCCGCTCCCTCTATCACGACATGGATTTTAGGATCAAAGCGGCTCATTCCGTTGGCGGTGCCTACAATATAATCTTCGGCAATCGGCGCACTGAACACACGGGCTTCGCCGAATTCCTGTTGCATACCTTTGGTGACATTAAACACACCGCCTTTCTCTCTGTTTGCTACGTCCTGTCCCCAGATAAACGTATCGGGATTGTAACGGAATTCGGCTTTCAATGTCTCGTTAATGGCATTTACCAGGAAGGTCTTTTCGCCCTCTGCTTCATGAGTACCTTCTTTGTACTTCTGGGGTTGATAAGGTTCGGGCATCACAAAATCGTAGATACTCTTAGGATCAGGATCGGGAGCAGCCAACGCTTTTCGGTTGGCAGCCGACAGTTCTTTCTTTGCGTCAGCTTCGATCTGTTGCAATTCTTCCTCCGTCAGGCGCTTGTAACGCAACAACATCCGGCGGAATTTCATTAGCGGATCGGCATCTTTTACGTATTCCAGTTCGTTCTCATCCCGGTACAGGGTATGTTTATCCGAGTTGGAATGGGAACCGATACGAACACAGTTGGCCTGCACAATCACCGGGTTACGGGTTTCCCTTGCATATTCGTGAGCTTCGGTCATGGCATTCATCGAGTCGAACACATCTTTTCCATTGCAATAGATGATCTTCAGGTTCTTGAAACCGGAGAAGTTCTCGGCAACTTTGCGGTTGGCTGTCTGTTCCGATTTAGGGACAGAGATGCCATATCCGTTGTCCTGTATCACAAAAATAACAGGAAGACGTTCAAGGCTGGCGCCATTGATAGCCTCATATACAAAGCCTTCGGAAGTGGCAGATTCTCCGTGAGAAGTGATGGCGACTCCTTTATGTCCATAATATACCATTGCCCGTGCCACACCTGCCGCATGAAGGTCGTGTGTACCCGTTGCAGAAGAAATGTTTTCGATGTGCCATTCCGGTTTGGCGAAATGGTTCGACATGTGACGTCCGCCGCTGCCCGGGTCTGTCGCTTTCGAGATACCATTCAGGATGATTTCTTCCGGAGTCATTCCGGCAGAAAGTACAGTCAGCATATCGCGGTAGTAAGGAAACAGGAAGTCTTCGCCCAAAGTGAATACCTGACCGATGGCAAGCTGAATACCATCATGCCCCGCGTAAGGAGCATGATAAGACCAACCCAAAGATTGTAGCAGGTATGACGGTGCTTTTTCATCCAAAGCACGTCCCAATGTCATCAGATGATACCACTTTTTCAGGGTTTCTACATCTGTCGTTTTTATATCATATTTCTTTTTCATAGTGAATGAAGTTCTTAATGAGTGAAACAATCAATTATCAGCCTTGCCAGTTTTCGAGGTAGTCGGCTATAAAGTGGAGGAAGTTACCTCCCAACATTCCGTCTACTACCCGATGGTCGTAAGACAAAGACAGATACATTTTATGGCGGATGGCAATCGTATCGCCTTCCGGTGTTTCTATCACAGCAGGTTTCTTTTCAATATATCCTACTCCCAAAATAGCAACCTGCGGCTGATTAATTATCGGTGTACCGAACAGGCTCTTGAACGTTCCGAAATTGGTAATGGTAAATGTACCGCCATCAATATCTTCCGGCATTAATTTATTATCCCTTGCTTTCAGGGCTAAAGAGTCAATGGCAACTGCCAGGCCGTTCAGATTCAAACGATCGGCGTCATGCACCACAGGCACAATCAGATTTCCATCATTCAGAGAGACGGCAATACCTACATTGATATGTTTCTTAAAGAGGATGTTATATCCGTCTACTGACACATTCACTTGAGGATAGGCTGCCAATGCTTTCGCTACGGCCTCGGTTATCACAGGCATATAAGTCAACTTCACTCCTTCGCGACGGAAGAAAGCATCTTTATTCTTTTCGCGCCAACGCACCAGTTTGGTGACGTCTACTTCTACCACATTGGTTACATGAGGAGATACTTTCTTAGACATAACCATGTGATCGGCAATAATCCGGCGGACACGATCCATCTCTTTCACTTCAACTCCAGGCATGGCAACAGGAGCAACCTTCGGACTTGCCTGTTCAGAAGAAACAGCAACTGATGGTTTGCTTGCGGCCGGAGCAGCAACAACAGATGCCGGCTTCGGTTCAACACTACCTCCTCTTTTCTTCTTTTCAATATAGTCTTTTATATCTTTCTTACTCAACCGCCCTTCATAACCCGTACCTTGTATAGCATCCAACTCTTCTTTCGGAATCTTAGCCTCCCGCGCCAACTGAATCACAACAGGAGAATACCAACGTTCTTCCTCAACAGCAACGGGTTTGGATGTATCAACGGGGGTTGATGCAGTATTCACTGATTGATTCTTAGCAATGTCTGCTGCTGATTGTGATGTTCCGGAAACATCAGCAGCAACCTGGCCAGCATCGGCTCCTTCATTTGCAGTACCTTCGCTTGCCGGCTCTGTACCGGATGCTTCTTCGCCATCCAAATCAATAATGGCGACAACTGTTCCTACAGCAACCGTGTCACCTTCCTTATATAAAATCTCCACCACTTTTCCCGCTACGGGAGAAGGGATTTCCGCACTTACTTTAGCAGTATTCACTTCAAAAAGCACATCGTCTTCCTGAATCATGTCACCCACCTTTACAGACCAAGAGACAATGGTCCCTTCGGTTATACTCTCGCCCAACTTGGGCATTTTTATTTCGAATTTTGACATAGACAATAATTTTATTATTCAACCTTAGATATATTACAACAATGGGCTGAAATAGAAAGTTTTAAGTTAAGTAAATTTTAACCGGAGGCCAATCGGTACAACCAAGCATCAACGGCTATATATCCACTCTTTCTGAATATATTTCTCTTCCCGGAGCTGATTGACAGCTTCTATCTCCTCCTTAGTGAAAGCACTGACAGATTGCGACTTACTGAAATACTGAAAAGCCTTTTCTTTGAAATCAGTGACAGTCCCCACCGACAAATGCCAGCGAATATTGGTTACCTCACTCCGAACGGAAGGAACAGCGTATACAGACGATAACGTTTCATCATCGTCCATCGGTTCCGGATTCAATGCTTGATGCAACGCTGTAAGGTCCGTATCATACAATAGCGTGCAATGATACAATACCCGATCTTTGTACAGGCATTGCGCACTTCCTGATATTTTCAATCCATTCAGATAAATCCCCAATCGTTCGCCTCCTGTTGCCATCAGTCCCATAGAGTTCAGGAAATCCAACGTCCGCTGCAAATACGTGACAAACTCCGGCAAGCGGGGAGTCGTTTCTATAAAAGTCAGATTGACATTGCCCAAATCATGGTACACTGCTCCCCCACCGGAAAAACGACGGGCAATATGTACCTGCTCCCGTTCCGCCCATTCCTGATCGACTTCCGACCGTAACCGCTGATGCTTCCCTATTACCACAGAAGGAGTGTCCTGCCAAAGCATGAAAATGTCTTCATTTCCCTGCTTCAACAGATATTCTTCTGCAGCCAAGTGAAAGTAAATATCAGTAAACGGACTATAGATACATCGAATCATAGGTCAGACAGAATAAGAGTTAAAACATAATCTCGTGATAAATCTCTCCGACCGTAGGATGCGGGAATACAGTCTTCTGAAATTCTTCCACCGTATAGCCTCTCTGAATAGCAATACCTGCGATCACAATGAGTTCCGACGCCGGATTTCCCAACATGTGGCAACCAATGATCTTCCCTTCTTCATCCTGAATCAGTTTACAAAGGCCGTTTCCCTGTTCATTCTCGGCTACAAACCGACCGGAATAAGCCATCGGCAATTTGGACACACGGTAAGAAAGTCCTGATTTTATCAGTTCTTCTTCTGTCTTTCCTACGCCTGCCACTTCGGGATTGGTATAAACAACTCCCGGAACACAATCGTAATTCATCCGGTCTTCCACTCCCAAGATATGATTGATAGCGACTTCCGCCTCACGAATAGCGGTATGTGCCAATAAAGAATAACCTGTAATATCCCCACAAGCATATACACGGGGATGCGAAGTCAACAGATGTTCATCTACTTTGACCCCGTTCCGATGCAATTCTATATTCAGCTTGTCCAGCCCCACTCTGGATAAATTTGCCTTACGGCCTACACTAAGCAAGATTTTCTCCGCTTCAATAGTGGAAACTTTTCCTTCTTTTTCTATCACGACTCCATGAGCGTTCACTTCCACTACTTTCGTATTCAAATAGAAAGTGACTCCCCGTTTAGCATATTCGGCGCGAAGCATACCGCTCGTTTCCTTATCCATCGCTCCCAAAATCTCCGGCATCATTTCTACCACATGCACCTTTACTCCCATACTGTTGAAGAAAGAAGCAAATTCCATCCCGATCACTCCACCGCCAATAATAACCAGCGTCTTGGGAAGTTCTTTTATCTCCAACGCCTCCTTGGAAGTCCAATAACTGACTCCCGACAATCCCGGTATGGAAGGAATCACTGTATCGGAGCCGGTACATACCAGCAAGTATTTCACGGAATAGGTTTCTCCATCACAGGTGATGCGGATCATCCCCTCTTTCTCTCCCTCTATAAAAGCTTCTTTCTCCACGATCGTCACTCCGTAAGAATTCACAGTCATCTTCACGCCACCCGTCAACATTTTCACTGTTTTGTCTTTGCGGCTCATAATCTTGGATAAATCGAACGAAGGAGATTCGGCAGAAACGCCATATTTGGAAGCACTCTTGATGCTATCCAGTATTTTAGCAGAATATAACAAAGTTTTAGTAGGAATACACCCCTCATTGAGACATACTCCACCCATTGCTTTTTTCTCAAAAAGAACGGCTTTTAATCCATTGGCCCCTGCCCGTTCGGCAGCTGTGTACCCGGCAGGACCACCACCAATAATAGCTATATCAAAATTCATAATCGTATCTTTTTTAGTAATAATACGATTATAACAAATGAGAGAAGAGATAAGTTGTTGGGAAAAGAAATACCTGTTACTTAATTGTCAGCTTTTTAAGTTCCTCTAACGAGCCATTGAACACGTTCAGGTCTACGTCTTCTTTGATGCCGGGAACACTTCCTACATCAGTATGTTGCCAAAAGTCCCATTTCCCCTGATACTTTACAGAGTCAACATAATAATGGGCAATCCAGTAAGGGTATGTATTGAAGATAGAATCGTCCAGATAACGGGTTTTAAATTTATAAGAAGTATAAAGAATAGGTTTCACTCCATAATGAGATTCCACCCGGTCCAGCCAGCGTTTAATGCCTTGCTGCAATTCCTTTTTTTCCTTCCGCCCGGTCACTTCCACATCAAGTACGGGAGGTAAATCACCCGTGTCCAGTTTCACCGTACGAATAAAGAAGTCCGCCTGTTTCAAAGCATCCGTACCAGGAATATAAAAATGATAAGCACCACGGATAAATCCATGATTACGGGCATTGGCGAAGTTCGCCTCAAAGGTTGTGTCGTTATGATCTCCTCCTTCTGTAGCTTTCATAAAAACGAAATGCAAAGGAGTAGCCGTCTCTTTATTCTGCAACAGTCTTTTCCAATCAATCTTTCCCTGATAATGAGAAATGTCAATACCATGAATATCATATCCGTCAGGGATACAAACTCCGTATTCCTTTAAACCATGACAAGGTTTCCATCGATAAGCATAAGGACGGATAAAGAAATAGTAGAATACAACGGAAAAACAACCGATAATCACCACTGCCAAAATGTTACGAATCCAGACAGGCATCACAGTTCGATGCTTCATCTGTTCCTTTTTTGAGGTACGGGAAGTTTTGGAAGAAGAGGTCGTTCCCTTTTTCTTGGTAGTGGAAACAGTTCTTTTCTTCTGTACAGCAGACATCGGGTTGTTGCGTTGCGGCATTTACTTTAAACGATCAATGTTTTTAGAGATAGGCACGGATTACGCGAATTAACACGGTTTTTTAGTTATTTCTTATAAACCGTGTAGTCCGTGTAGTCCGTGCCTGAAAGAATCTTTCATTGCAGCTGTTATTGCAACTGTTACATCAACAACTGCTCTGAAGTGTATTTATTTAGCTTGTTCCAGCTGCAAAGTCTTAGTTGCCTGGTCGCAAACTTCTGTAGGACCGAAGTACTGGATCGGACCCGGATATACATAATCCGTTTCGATAGCCCAACGATCACGTTGCGCAGCAAATGCCTTGAAAGGAGCGCCATCCAGTTTCACCAATGCTTTCTGGATAACCGGTTTCATTTCACCGTGGCGACGTTCCATATTCATCATCATAGTGATAGGCACACCACCAGCAATCCATTCGGCAGCAGGAGCTGTTGTGTTGCGTACAGAAGACATATAACCAGTCTTACCGTTAGCAATCAACATAGAGGCTGTGTAACCCAGAGAGTAGCAATAGTCAGCGTCAAAGTTTGACGGAGCAGCACAACGTCCTTCATAACCGAAGAAGTGGTGTTGAGCAGCAAATTTACCAACATACTTGCCTTCTTCTTTCCATGCAGCCAACTTAGTAGCTACCATTTCAGACAACAGTTTTTCTGTTTCGATCAGTGATACCTGAACGTTTCCGTGCGGGTCACGATCCAAAGTCAACTGGCGGGCAACACCTTCCGGCAGACTTGCATAGATAGCAGAGTTTTCCGGAGAAAGTTTGCGGATGATATAATCACGTTGGTGAGATTTCTTAATCTGACCGAATTCTTCAGCATTAGCAGCCAGGAAGTCGTTCAATTCAGCAATCAGGCGTTTCATGGCAGGAATGAATTCTACCAATCCTTCCGGAATCAATACAGTACCGAAGTTGTTTCCCTGTGCGGCACGGTCAGCTACCACTTTAGCGATGTAAGTCACTACATCGTCCAAAGACATATCTTTAGCTTCTACTTCTTCAGACACGATACATACGTTAGGCTGTACCTGCAAAGCACATTCCAGTGCGATGTGAGAAGCCGAACGACCCATCAATTTGATGAAGTGCCAGTATTTACGTGCAGAATTACAGTCACGTTGAATGTTACCGATTACTTCTGCATAAGTCTTACACGCTGTATCGAAACCGAAAGAAGTTTCAATCATATCGTTCTTCAAGTCACCGTCGATTGTTTTCGGGCAACCGATTACCTGTACACCATACTTCTTAGCAGCATAGTATTCAGCTAATACACAAGCGTTTGTGTTAGAGTCGTCACCACCAATGATAACCAATGCTTTGATGCCAAGTTCTTTGATGATTTCATATCCCTTTTCGAACTGGCTTTCTGCTTCCAGTTTCGTACGTCCGGAACCGATGATATCGAAACCACCTGTGTTACGGTATTCGTCGATAATATCAGCAGTCAGTTCCATATAGTTGTGATCTACCAGACCACCAGGACCCAGGATAAAACCATATAATTTGTTTTCCGGGTTCAATTTCTTGATACCGTCGAACAAACCGGAGATTACATTGTGTCCGCCCGGAGCCTGACCACCGGAAAGAATTACACCTACGTTCATAGCGGGAAGAGCAACAGCTTCACCAGCTTCGAATGTAATCAACGGCATTCCATACGTGTTCGGAAATAATGCTTTGATAGCTTCCTGATCGGCTACAGATTGAGTAGCAGCACCTGCTACAGCCTTAACAGCTCCTGATGCCAATGCTTTCGGAAGTTTGGGCTGGTAAGCAGCCCTTGCGATTTGCAATGCACTTTTAGTCATTTTCTTTAATTTTTTATTTAAAGGTGTTAGTAAGTTTCTTGTCAAACTTGAAAAGCGTTGCAAATTTCGCACTTTTTTCCGAATTATGAAAATTCTTCTGTTGTTGTTTTTAAGACAAAAGGAAGAAGAAAGAAAAATTAAGGCTACCTCCCGGTGTGGGAGATAGCCTTTACGTTTTCTTCAATGAGTGAATCGATATGATAATTCTAGGGATTTTGTTCCCAGCCTCCACCAAGAGCCTTATAAAGTTGAACTACCGCAATCAACTCGTCACGGATAGCATTACTCAACCCAATCTGTGCATCAAAATATCCACGTTGGGCATCCAATACGTCCAGATAATTAATAACTCCATTGATGTATTGCAGTTGTGCCAGGTCCATGTAGCTCTTGGCCGAACGTTCCAAATTGGCACGAAGTTCATACACTTCCTTGATCTTGTTGAAATTGACAATTGCATTACGTGTTTCCTTGAAAGCTTCCAGTACGGCTTTTTCATAACTATGTACTTCAGCCTCATAAGCTGCCTTTTTGGCTTTTAATGCCGCACGGTTCTTTCCCCAGCCAAAAATCGGAGTCAGCAAAGCTCCTTCCATCACTGCGTATGGAGATTTCAGAAGTTCCGACAAAGAAGTACTTTCACTACCGAAACCACCTGTCAGGGCAAGACGCGGGAACATATTTGTATAAGCCACTCCCACTTTCGCATTGGCAGCAATCAATTTCTGCTCTGCCTGACGGATGTCGGGACGACGTTCCAATAATGTAGACGGCAATCCAACAGGAAGTGTTTCCGGAGAATTGAATTCCTGAAGCAAACGGGAACGGGCTATCTTATTAGGATATTCACCCGCAAGATAGGCAATATCATTTTCTTTCAGGGAGATTTTACGTTCGAGGTCAGGAACCAAAGTTGCCGTACGCGCCAATTCCACCTGTGCCTGTCGATAGGAAGTCTCGGAAGTCAACCCGCCGGCAAACCGGATACGTGCCAGACGTACTCCTTCTTCACGGGCTTTTAATGTTTGCTTTACGATGTCCAGTTCTGTATCTAAAGCAACCAATTCATAGTAAGCCTGTGCCACTTCAGCAACAATCGTCATCCGCAATGCGCGTTGCGCCTCGATAGATTGCAGATATTCGGCAATACTGGCCGAACGTCCCCAGCGCAGATTTCCCCAAAGATCGAGTTCCCATGAAACGAGGAATTGTGCTTCAAAAGTATCTGATCTCTCGAAAGCGTCTCCTCCATGACTTTCGAGTTCACGTTCTGCCGTTACTTTTCCTTTGATATCCGGAAGTAACGCAGCGGTGGAAATACGTTTCTGTGCTGCCATTTCTTTCACACGGGCAGCGGCAATCAACATATCCTTGTTATGATCCAGTGCACGTTCTATCAGACTTCTCAAGGTAGCATCCGTATAAATATCCCTCCAGTCCTGATCGCCGAAACTGATCGAGTCTTGCGCTCTTTCCAAGCTGTCGGGCAAATGAAGATCAGGACGGACATAGCTTTTCCCTACCTTGCAGGAAGTCAAGACTCCGGCAAGTAACAGAATAGCAATATATAGTTTCTTTCGTTTCATTATTTCTTATGTTTTAAAATTTTCGACTTTGTTTTATACACCATTACAAAGAAGAAAGGCACGAGAATGATGCCAAATACAATAGCAAATATCATTCCGAAGAATACTCCCGTACCAATCGCCTGGCGGCTTGCCGAACCAGGACCGCTTGCCAATACCATTGGAAGCATACCAAGCACAAATGCAAGCGAAGTCATCAGAATCGGACGAAAACGTAATCTTGCCGCATAAATAGCAGATTGAACCAAATCTTCTCCCTTATCCACCTGCACTTTGGCAAATTCTACAATCAAAATAGCGTTCTTAGCCGCCAATCCCACCAGCATTACTAAGCCTATTTGGAAATAAACATCATTTTCCAATCCACATACCCAGACACCCAAATAGGCACCCAATGCAGCTACCGGCAAAGAAAGCAATACAGCAATAGGTACTGTCCAACTTTCATATTGCGCAGCAAGAAAGAGGAATACAAACAAGAATACCAGTGCCATAACCATACCTGTCTGACCTCCAGCTTGCTTTTCCTGATAAGAAAGTCCGCTCCATTCCAAACCTATATTGTCTGGAAGATGTTCACGAGCAATCTGTTCCATGATCTCCATTGCTTGTCCGGAACTATATCCTGGTGCAGCAGCTCCACGAATCACCGCAGTAGTAAACATATTAAAACGCTTGATACTTCCCGGACCTGTGGTATATGATGCATTGCCTAAAGAAGTCAGCGGTACCATTGCACCATTAGACGCTTTTACAAAGAATAGATTAATATTATCTTTATGTTCACGGTAAGGAGCTTCCGCCTGGATATATACCTTATATATACGGTTGAACATATTAAAGTCATTCACATACACAGAACCCGTATAAGCTTTCATGTTAGAGAACACATCTGCCAAAGGTACACCCAACATTTTCAC
>OGES01002227.1_pt1 | contig 13433 bp, 11 predicted proteins | sample 1570711 | NCBI WGS metagenome assembly OGES01 (sample SAMEA2582133, study PRJEB24529) | metagenome | biome: Human gut stool | place: China | collected 2011 | reverse complement strand
CAATCGCAGCAAGCAGGGCGAGTTGGTACCAACTCGCCCTGCTTGCTGCGATTGCAAACTCGAAAACTTCCTGAGCAAAAAATAACCGTCCGCCTCAAGTTGAACTTGAAAACGGACGGTCTGATTTGCAAAATGATTTTCAAATTTGGGAAGCACGTTGAGAGGCTTCATAGCACCCGCAAGCAATGCAGACGTATATACATCTGCTTATTTTGCTCTGCAAAATACTTGTTGGGGACACCCAAACCCTTGAACTGCATCCGTTAGATGCAGGCTTGGCGTCTCCAAATGAGAAAGTATATGGTTCTAACACATTGTCAGCCATTGGTAAACAACTTTTTCCAGTCAAAAAAGAAAATAGCGATGATTAAAGATGAACATTGCAGAAAAATGTGATACAATAGAAAATGAAAATCCAAACAACAGGAGGAACCCCCTCGTGGCAAATAATGTGAACGTCAAAAAACTGGAAGCTGACCTGTGGGAGTCGGCAGATCTGCTGCGTGCAGGCTCTAAACTCACCTCGAACCAATACTGTATGCCGGTATTGGGACTGATTTTTCTGCGGTATGCGTACAGCCGCTTCAAACTGGTGGAGCGGGAGATCCTGAAAGACCGTCCCGTGCGCGGCGGTCGGGTGCTGCCGGTGGAGCAAAGCGACTTTGCCGAAAAGAGTGCACTGTTTCTGCCCAAGGAGGCGCAGTACAATTACTTAGTCAATTTGCCCGCCAACATCCCGGAGCAGGGGCTGACCGGCATCGAGGGCAATCCTCTGAACAGTCTGGGCGAAGTGGTGAACAACGCCATGGAACTGGTGGAGCAGCAGAGCGAGCAGCTGCAGGGCGTTCTGCCGAAGGACTACACCATCTTCTCGGATGAACTGCTGGGGGAACTGCTGCGCATCTTCAACAATGATGCGTTGGACGATGTGGGCGGCGATGTGATCGGCCGTATCTACGAGTACTTTTTGAATAAGTTTGCCAAGAACGTGGCACAGGACGACGGCGTGTTCTTTACGCCGAAATCGCTGGTGAAGATGATCGTCAATGTGCTGGAGCCTGCCCACGGTGTTCTGCTGGACCCGGCTTGCGGCAGCGGCGGTATGTTTGTGCAGACCGGCGACTTTGTAAACCATGCGGGCATGATCGCCAACAACACCATGACCTTCTACGGACAGGAAAAGGTGGAGTACAACGCAAAGCTCTGCCTGATGAACATGGCCGTGCATGGCCTGACCGGCGTGATCAAGTCCGGCGATGAAGCCAATACCTTTTATCATGATGCCCACAACCTGAACGGCTGTTGCGACTATGTGATGGCAAATCCGCCGTTTAACGTGGATAAGGTCAAGTCGGAGTCGGCGCAGAGTGCCGGGCGGTTGCCCTTTGGCCTGCCCGGTGTGAACAAGGCCAAGGAGATCGGCAACGCAAACTATCTGTGGGTGTCCTATTTCTACTCCTACCTGAACGAGCATGGCCGTGCGGGTTTTGTGATGGCGTCCTCGGCTACCGACAGTCAGGGCAAAGACAAGGACATCCGTGAAAAGCTCATCCAGACCGGCCATGTGGACGTGATGATGAGCGTGGGCAACAATTTCTTCTACACCAAAAGCCTGCCCTGTTCGCTGTGGTTTCTGGATAAGGGCAAACCGGAACATCTGCTGGACACCGTATTGTTCATCGACGCCCGCAACTATTATACCGTGGTGGACCGCACCCAGAATGAGTGGAGCGACTGGCAGTTGAAGAACCTCGACGCCATTGTCTGGCTCTATCGTGGCGAGGTGGACAAGTACAAGGGGCTTTTGGCGGAGTATCACGCAGAGCTGGCAGACGACCGCCCCTTTGCAGAGATTCAGGCCGCACTGGAACAAAACGTGCAGGCCAAGCGGGAAGAAGCCAAAGCCGCGGTGGAGGCAGCACCCCGCAAGGAGCGCAAGGCCACGCAGGAAAAGTTCGACAAGGCGCTGGAAGCCCTCAGCGAGAAGCTGACCGTTGCCAAGGAGGCCGTCTGGCTCATCGAAAAGTTTGGCGAGGGCGTTTATCAGGATATCCCCGGTCTGTGCAAGGTGGCCAGCCGCGACACCATCCTCAACGAGAAAGGCGCATCCCTGACGCCCGGTGCCTATGTGGGCGTTGCACCTGTGGAGGACGACGGCGTGGATTTTGCCCAGCGGATGAAAGAGATCCACAAGGAACTGCTGGAATTGCAGGCAGAGTCCAACCGCCTGATGGAAACCATCTCGAAGAATCTGGAGGAGATGGGGGTATGAATTTTAGAAGTTACGAGATAAAAGATATTTGTAAAATTAAAAGTGGAAAGAGACTTCCGAAAGGAACCGATTTTTCAGAAAAACCGACAAAGCACAAATACATTAGAGCACGAGATATAAAAAATGGAAAAATTGATGGTTCAGACTTGGGATATATTTCAGAGGAAACACAAAAAAAGATAGAACGCTATATCGTTAATACAAATGATATCATTATTACAATTGCCGGAACAATTGGTGAAGTAGCACTCGTATCAAAGAAATTTGATGGTGTGAATTTGACAGAGAATGCAGTTCGATTGACTGAATTTTCAAAAGATGTTTGCCCAGAATTTTTAGCATATATCCTAAAATCGCCAGAACGAAAAGAGTATATGGAGCAAGTTGCAGGTGGATCGGCGCAGCCTAAACTTGGAATATACAAAATCGAAGCTATAAAAGTTGATTTGCCAGATGTTCAAATACAGCATAAAATTGCTGATATCCTTTCCGCCTACGATAATCTGATTGAAAACAACCAGAAACAAATCAAATTGCTGGAGGAAGCAGCCCAGCGGCTTTATAAAGAGTGGTTTGTGGATTTGCGCTTTCCGGGGCATGAAAACACGAAAATTGTGGATGGCGTGCCGGAGGGGTGGAATTGGTGCAAACTAGAGGATGCCATTCAGCTTGACCCGAAAGTTACATTGACAAAAGAAAGAATGAAGCAGTTTATTCCGATGTCGGCACTTAGCACATCATCAATGGTGTTGGATGAAAGCCAATTTACAGAAACTAGATCTAATTCTGGAAGTAAGTTTCAAAATGGTGATACGTTACTTGCAAGAATTACACCATGTTTGGAAAATGGCAAGACTGCGTATGTGTCTGGGATCAAATCTGATGAAGGGGCAGTTGGCTCGACAGAATATATTGTGATGCGAGCTAAAACTATTAACTCATATATGGTTTATCTTTTGGCAAGAACAGACGATTTTCGCCAAAGTGCAATCAATAGCATGAGCGGAAGCGATGGACGCCAGCGTGTGAAATCGGATAAACTGAAAATGCTGGATTATTTGCATCCGACTAGCGAATTGGTAGAGAAGTTCGAAAATGTTGAGGAACCGATTTTTGAGAAAATCTATAGACTGAGCAAACAGATGCAACAGGCAAAGCAAGCAAGAGACTTGCTGTTGCCAAAGTTGATGAGTGGAGAAATGGAGGTGTAACATTATGGATATGCCAAAAGATTTTTATGATATGGTATGTGCGGATATTGAAAGATTGGACAAAGCGAAAGAGTTGGACGTAGCACAAAGACTTCAGCTTCACAGAGAAATAGATGGACGCTACCAAGCGTGTGTTAGCCATTGGACTGCGGGACTTTGGGGAAGCAATGAGAATGGTGTATTGATTTTTTATAACCATTTGATAAATAGCGATGACAGTGTTTCAGAAAATCTACTTATGATGAAGGCAAAGCTGGAAACGTACAAATACCAGATGAATGCGGTACAGTTGCCTAAGCCGGAAGTTTCCAATTCTCAGGTCGTCAACGTGACCAACAGCGTGAATGTGAATGTTACGTTTGAGCAGGTACGCAAAGAAGTAGAAGAAATGACTTCACTCACGAATGAACAGACACAGGAAGTGCTGGATAAAATCTCTGAGATTGAAGAAGTGGTAAAGTCCAAAGACAGCAAAAAGTCAAAGTGGGAAAAAGTAAAGCCTGTTTTGACGTGGCTGGCAGATAAGAGTTGTGATGTAGGCGTTGCGTTATTGCCGTTGCTGTTAAAAATAGGACAGTAATAAAATTAATTTCATGAGCTTTGATGAAAGGGGTGTTCATAATATGTCAAATCTGCTTAATAAATATTGTTCCGAAGCAAATGATCTTAAGGACGTAAAAGATGCGATGAATAAAATTCAAAAACTTCGTGCTCAAATGAAGAATCCGACCAGAGATGGAATGATCGAAGCGTTGCGAGATGCAAAAATGAGTGCACTGATGGAAATTTCGGCCTTGGAAATGGCGCAGGGTGCGACAAGTTGGGCACCTTTTTCAGTAGCATCAGATAGCCAGCTATACGCACTCCTAGGACAGTATGAACGAGGATTAAAATTGCATTGTATTGCTAAAATAGGCGAAAAAGCGTTTGATGAGCAAATGAATGAAATACAAGAGAAAACGGGAAAGAGAGATTCTTTTGGTATATGAAAGCGGCTAACGAAACTGTTGAATGAAAAATGGAGGGTATGATCTATGCCAGAGTGGATAACATGGGTATTTGATGGAATTGGTTCGACAATTTTCTCTTTAATCGCAGGAGCCTTGATTGGTGGAGCGGTTGGATATAAGATAGGCGTACATAAAAACGTTAAACAGAAACAGACTGGCGGAGACAATGTTAAACAGCGACAGGAGTTTACACTGGAAAATGAAGATGTTTCCAAAGATGGAGGAAAGATAAAAAACAATTTTCAACAAAGCCAAAAAGCCGGTGATAATGCAGAGCAGGTGCAGATTGGAGGTATAAAGCGTGGACATTAACAAACAAACCCAGCAGGCTGGTGATAGAAGCCAACAGATTCAGGCAGGAACAATCATCATCAATCAGGGAATATCAGAAGAAAGAGTCCGGACAGTGTTCGGAGAAATGATTCCGAAGGCACTGGACGAATATGCAAAAGAAGCCTATGCGAAGGCAAATGAGCGAATTGAAAATTGGGAAAATTCGGTACTGCCTCGCATAAATGAAGTGCAGGGAATGCTAGAGGCATTTGGTGACCCGGCGTTTCAAAGACTTCTTAGGAAAGCTCAGCAGGCTGCGGCCGTAACGGATGAAAAAGCTGACTATGATTTGCTGACAGAGTTGTTGATTTGCCATGTTAAAAAAGGTGAAAACAGGAAAAATAGGGCAAGCATCCTAGAGGCAACAGAAGTTGTAGATCTATTAGACAATGATGCGTTGTGCGCACTTACTGTTGCGCATACGGTCGCATCTCTAATTCCTACAGCGGGGCAATGTAGTGTGGGCCTTGATACACTGGAGACTATCTTTGATAAGCTGGTCTATTGCGAATTGCCGAAAGGAAATGATTGGATTGATCATTTGGATGGTTTACGCTTAGTAAGAATGAACTCATTTGGTAAATTGCGTGATTTTTCGGATTACTATTCGAGTGTGCTGAATGGCTATATTTGCGTGGGAATAGAAAAAAACACAAGTGATTATGATAAAGCAATTGAAATATTAAAAAATGCTCGGATAGATGCAGAAGTACTTGTTGATAATGAGCTCATGGAAAACTATGTGCGATTGGCAATTTACGGAAAAAGGCAGATTGATTATAAAAACTCTAAACATCCAGAAAATTTAATTGCTTGGCCACAGGAACAGCTTGAAGCAATGTGGAAGATATGGGAGCTATATGACTCAGATGAGGCAAAACTAAAAATAGTGAAAGATAACTTCATAAAAATGTGGGATGCTCATCCAACATTACATAAGGTGAGAGATTGGTGGGAGCATATACCAGGGACTGTTGACATTACTAGAACGGGTAAAATAATTGCGCACACAAATGCAAAACGGTGCGATCCAATAATACCAGAGTTGGAGCTATAATGAGAATGAAAGGGTGATCCTATGAGCCGCGAATACTCCGAAAATGTCCTTGTCCAGAACAGCGCAGGCAACCTGCTGCAAAACGTTCTGGGATGGAAGGTCGTGCTGGCTTACAACTCCGAAAAGCTGGGGCCGGACGGGACGTTAGGCCGCACCAGCTATGGGGAAGTGCTGCTGACCCGGTATTTTCGGCAGGCGCTTTTGCGGCTGAACCCGTGGCTCACCCCGAACCAGCTGGACGAGGTGCAGAAGAAATTTACGGCGCACATTTCCACCGCATCCCTGATGCAGATCAACGAGGAAAAGTATTTTTTGCTGCGGGATGGCATCCCGGTGACGGTCAAGCGACCGGATGGCCGCACCGAAATCCGAAGCGCGGCGGTGATCGACTTCAAAAACCCGGGAAACAATCATTTCCTCGCCGTAAAAGAGATGAACATCCACTCGCCGCTGTACCGCCGCCGGACGGACATTGTGGGCTTTGTCAATGGCATTCCGCTGCTGTTCATCGAGCTGAAAAAGCCCACCGTGGATGTGCAGAACGCCTACATAGACAACTATCGGGATTACCTCGATACCATTCCGCAGTTGTTCTATTACAATGCCTTTCTTATGCTGTCCAATGGATTGGAAGCCAAGATGGGTACGCTTGGCAGCAAGTACGAGTTTTTCCACGAGTGGAAGCGCCTGAAAGAAAGCGATGCAGGCAGCGTGGAACTGGAAACCATGCTGCGGGGCATCTGCGAGAAAAAGACCTTCCTCGATCTGCTGGAAAACTTCATCCTTTACGACCATTCCGGTGGGCGCACCACCAAGATTCTGGCCCGCAACCACCAGTATCTCGGCGTCAACGAGGCCGTCAGTGCTTACGAGAACCGCAAGCTGAAAGACGGCAGGCTGGGTGTGTTCTGGCACACGCAGGGGTCAGGCAAAAGCTACTCCATGGTCTTTCTGGCGCAGAAGATCCGGCGCAAGTTTGCAGGCTCGCCCACCATTGTGGTACTGACCGACCGTGACGAGCTGAACCGGCAGATCAGCGATACTTTTGAAAACTGCGGTCTGCTAGGCAAAACCAAGGCTTCGCAGTTTATTGCATCCAGCGGTACAGACCTTGTAAAAAAGCTGCAGGGCAACCCCAGCTTTGTGTTTACCCTGATCCAGAAGTTCAATCTGCCCAAGGAGCCGCCCATCTACCCGGATCACGACATTCTGATTTTGTCGGATGAAGCCCACCGCAGCCAGTACGGCATTTTTGCAGACAACATGATGCACCTGCTGCCCACGGCATCCCGCATCGGCTTTACCGGTACACCGCTGCTGGCGGATGACCATATCACCGAGCGCACCTTTGGCGGGTATCTGTCGGTGTATGATTTCAAGCGGGCAGTGGAGGACGGCGCAACGGTGCCGCTGTATTATGAAAACCGTGCAGATAAGATCGCCCAGTTGGACAAGCCGGAGATCACCGGGCGGATTTTGGATGCCATTGAAGCTGCCGACCTTGATCCTTCGCAGGAGGAAAAGCTGGAACGCGAGTTTGCAAAGGAGATCCATATTCTCACCGCAGATGAACGGCTGCGCTCCATTGCAAAGGATTTTGTGGAGCATTACTCTGACCTTTGGACCAGCGGCAAGGCGATGTTCGTCTGCCTGAATAAGGTCACCTGTGTGCGGATGTACAACTATGTGCAGGAATACTGGCGGGCAAAGATCAGGGAACTGGAAGCCCGGCAGGGTACAGCGACCCAGCAGGAAGCACAGGAACTTGCCCGCAAACTGGCATGGATGAAAGAAACCGAAATGGCAGTGGTGATTAGTCAGGAGCAGAACGAGGTGCAGACCTTCAAAAAGTGGGGGCTGGATATTCTGCCGCACCGTGCCAAAATGGAAAAACGGGAGCTGGATAAAGAATTCAAGGACAGCAAGAATCCGTTCCGGGTGGTGTTCGTCTGTGCCATGTGGCTGACGGGCTTTGATGTAAAGTGTCTGTCCTGTCTGTATCTGGACAAGCCGTTGAAAGCCCATACCCTGATGCAGACTATTGCTCGTGCAAACCGTGTTTCGGAGGGCAAGAGCAACGGCCTGATCGTGGACTATATTGGTATCGTAAAGGCGCTGCGCAAGGCTCTGGCAGATTATACGGTCAGCAAGAACAGCCCGGCGGGCATTGACCCAACGGTGGATAAAACGGAGCTGATTCAGCGTATTTGCACGGTCATCGGAAAAACGGACGGCTTTCTGGCAGAACACGGGTTCCGGCTGCAGGAATTGGTGGACGCACAGGACTTTGAAAAGATGAACCTTGTACAGGATGCAGTCAACGCGATGTGCGAGACGTTGGAAACCAAGAAAACCTTCCAGACCTATGCGTCTGAACTGGCGCGGCTGTTCCGCTACGCAGACCGTGACGATGTGGACGATACCGTGCGCGCCCGGAAAAACGCAATTCTCGCCATCTACGAGGGCTTGCAGCAGAAGCGGAAACACGCAGATAACACGGATCTTATGGTGCAGATCAACGGTATCGTCAACGAGTACATCCATGTGGAAAAGCCAGATCAGGAGGCTGTACCATCCCGGCAGTTTGACATCAGCAAAATTGACTTTGACCTGTTGAGCCGGGAGTTCGCCCACACCCGGCGGAAGAACCTTTTGCTGCGCGATCTGGATGAACTGGTAAACCAGCATCTGGCGAAAATGCTGTTTGCAAACCTGCACCGCATGGATTATTATGACCGCTATCAGGAGATCATAGATGCCTATAATGTAGAGCAGAACCGGGCAACCATTGAGAAAACCTTTATGGATCTGATGGAACTTGCAAATTCACTGGACACGGAGCAGCAGCGCTACGTGCGTGAGGGCTTTTCTAGCGATGAGGAGCTTTCGGTGTATGATTTGCTGTTTTCGGAGAACCTCACGAAGCAGGAAATTGAAACGATCAAGAAGGTGTCCGTGGACTTGCTGACAAAAATCAAACAGCAGATTGCCAAACTCGACCATTGGACGGACAAGCAGGAAACTAAGGCGATTGTGGATAACCTGATTCGCAATACCCTTTGGCAAGAACTTCCCAATAGCTATGATGTAAGCGATATCCAGACCTACCAGAAGAAAATCTACGAGTATGTATATATGCGCTACCCGGAAGTAGCATAACGCAAAAATCACCCCAGAGAGAACGCACAAGAGGCTATTCTCTCTGGGGTGATTGCGTATCAAATCATCTGAAAATGCTTCAATGCTTTCACAATCGCATCCTCTTTTTCCTTCGGACACTTGGGCTGCTTCGCATTTTCATTTTTCGCTTTATGGTAATTCTCTCGCTCAATAATGCCGTGTTTCTGCTTCACCTGTGCGATATAGAGATTGGAAACCTTGAGTTGATAGTGCTCCCACACATAATCCCGAATCTGATCGTAAGTCGCCTTGCTCTCCGCAGCAGTCACATCCAGCTCATCCATGCTCACTTCCACTTCAATGTGGCGGTCGACATGGAGTTTGGACAAAAGGAGAACGGCTTCAACGGTTGATTGCGATTCCAAGGGAAATTCTCGAATCTCTTTTCCATTGTAGGGAACAGGGAAGGCGAATACAATGTTCCGAATCCAGTTGCCATCCGGCTGTTTTTCCGGGAAAATATCAATGCGCTCGATGAAGGCACGCATGAATTCCTTTTGCTCCACCTCAGTGGCGGCATTGTAGACTTCATCGAAGGCCAGAAGCAGGTGATAGATGTTGTCAGCTGTGATCTTCTCCTGATGAATGTCATCAACCTGACCTTGGATTTCAGCGAGCTGGGTTTCCATGTCCTCAATCAGTTCATATTGCTCATCGTAACGTCGCTGCAAATCCAAAGACTTACGGTCATAATAGGGATCATTAAAGTCCAGTGTGTCCATCTGGTGCTCCAGACGAGATTTCGTACTGAGTCGCTGGCGGAGCTGCGCTTTGATTGCATCGGCCTGCTGCTCCAACTCGCTGGTATCGACTGCGGAACCAATTTTTTCTTTGATGGCATCTACGAAGCGCGGGTCGTGAACCATATCGGATACGATGGATGCGACCATCTGATTGATTTCGTTCTGTTCAATGTTCAACCGGAAAGAACATTCGTGTCCAGTCTGCCCTTTGATGCTCTTGCAGAAGTAGTAGTAACGAGTTTTGTTATCCTTGCTGTGAGCCTTAGAGACATTTCCGTACAGATTCCGTCCACAGCAGGGGCATTTCAGAATGCCGGAAAGAATATGTGCGTGGTCGGGGTCACGCACCTTTTCACGCCTCCCTGTGGTACGCTGACGCTTGGTCTGTGCAAGATTCCAGTCGTCCTCGGAAACGATGGCTTCATGTTGACCGACATAGACGGGAAACTCGGATTGCTTCACAACGTGCATTTCGTTTCGAGTGCCGAGTTTCTTTTCAACCTTGCGACGACCAAATGCAATCTTACCGCAGTAAATGGGATTGTCCAGAATACCTCTAACAAATACAGCAGAAAACTTTGGGATAGTTCCATTCTGACGGAGCTTTTTCACATAGCCATGGGTGTTCAGATACCGGGCAATACCTGCTACACCATCGTTGGTATGGATAAAGCGGTCAAAAATAACACGGATAACTTCCACTTCATCGTCTGCAATCGAAAGCTCGCCATTTTCCAGCCTATAGCCATAGGGTGCAAAGCCGCCGTTCCATTTGCCCTCACGGGCTTTCTGTTCACGGCCGGCCATCGTTTGAGCACGGATATTCTCACGTTCGATTTCAGCAACAGCAGAAAGAACAGAAATCATTAACTTGCCGGAATCTTTGGAACTGTCGATGCCATCTTCTACGCAAATCAAATTGACACCGAAATCCTGCATAAGCTGCAAGGAGTTCAAAACATCGGCCGCATTGCGCCCAAAACGAGACAATTTGAACACCAAGACGTAAGAAACGCCGTCTTTACAGTCTTGCACATCTCGCAGCATCTGTTGAAATTCGTGCCGACCTTGAATGTTCTTACCGGAAAATCCTTCGTCAGAATATTCTCCAGCAATGACCATATCTTCATAATCGGCATATTTGCGCAGCTTTTCACGCTGTGCATCAAGGCTGTAACCGTCCACCTGCATGGCCGTAGATACGCGAGTATAAATGTAGCATTTGGTGCGTGCTTTTTTCATAAGAAATCCTCACTTTCGGCGGTTGGTTGTTGTGTGAGATTTTCATGCTGGATATAATACTCTAGCAACCGGAGTACATACTCTGGCGCATGGCGGTGGCCGAGTTCCCATTCTGTTACAGTGCGGTAGGGAATTTGGAAGAAAGTGCAAAACTCCCGGCGGTTCATCCCGGTCGATTCGCGCAGTTCGAGGATTTTGTCTTTGCAGTCCATAAAGTTGCCCTCATATATGTAAAACACGCTACGCAATTATTTTAACATAAAAACAAAAATTACGCAACGTGTAAATCTGCTTATGCAGCTTTACTGTTGGTCGCGCAAAGCAGAGACTCCTTTTGCTCCAGTACAGTTGAGCCATATTTTTGAATCAGCTTTGCCATAACATCGATACAGCGTACAAAGGATGCGTTGTCAGTTTCGGTGTCATAGTATTTTTTCAATAGGCAGCTCCATTTCCTTGTAGCAGAACTTTGACTGTCCTGCGAATTTTAGAAACATCCCTTGATTCATCCGATTAAAAGTTTCAGTCGCTCCAGCTTTTCCTGCGCTGTTTCTTTGCGGAAACTCACGCCGATGCAGGAAACAGGAACACACATTTCCAGCAGGCGGTCATAGATGCGGGCATGGGCGGTATTTTGTGGGTGCCGTATCTCATCCAGTGTCAGGTTGGTGGTGACGATCAACGGCTTCCGGCTGCGGTATCGGCTGTCCACGATGTTGTAGATCTGTTCCAGTGCGTACTCGGTGCCACGCTCCATGCCGAAGTCGTCAATGATGAGCAGGGGATAGTGGCAGAGCCTGTCCACAATATCATTGCGCCCGGAAAAGCTGCTGTTCAACTTGTTCAGGATTCGGGCGAAGTTTGTCATACGAACAGGCACTTCCTGCTCCATCAGAGCGTTTGCAATGCACCCGGCAAGGAAACTCTTGCCGGTGCCGACACCACCCCAGAGAAGAAGCCCAAGGTTCTCTGCGCGCATGGTCTGCCATTGCTCTACGTAGCGGCGTGCGTGGTGCATCTGTGGGTTGCGTCCATTGTCGTTTTCAAAGGTCCAGTCCAGCATTGACGGGTCAGAAAATACCTTTGCTTTCAACCGCCGCACAAGGTCGCTGTGCTTTTTCTGACTGATAAGGACTTCTTGGTTTTTTCTTTCCGTGCGCTGGCAGCTGCATTCAATGGGGTGCTTGTTCTTGCCCATCAGGGCAATGCCCTTTGCAAAGAATGCTTCTTTTGGGGTATGACATTTTCCGCAATAAAGCAGACCGTCCTTGCCATAATAATCTTCTGGATTTTCGGGAATACTGGAAACGGACTGTTCAAAAATTTTTTCAATCGTCTTTATAGGCTTTCTCCTTCCTTGAATGTGTAGTCCGGGATGGCCGTTGCTTGCTTCTGTTCCGACTTTTGCCGTTTTGCCCAGATGCGCAGGGTGGCGGCATGATCGGCGTACTTTTTGCCAGTGGACTGGATATAAGCCGAAAGCTGTTCGATCAGACTGTCCAGCCCGGAGAAATCAGCTTTGAGTCGCCTGTACTCCTTTGCTGTTAAAAAGACATTTTGATATTCTCCAAAGGTCAAATAAACGTCTGTTGTTCTTGTCAGGTGGCTATTTTTCAGGAGATTCTCATTACGTTGGTTAGTGGAACGCTTTTGTTCCGTGGAAGATATCATTTCTGTTCCATCGGATGGAACAGAATCGTTCCATGCAGGGGAACATTTTTGCGCTGTCGGAACTTTTACAAAGATGCTGTTAGGCACAGTAATGCGACCTCTTCTGCGCTCAATCAAATCAGCATCTTCCAGTGAATACAACGCACGTTTAATACTCATGGTGCTGCATCGTAGAGCATCGCTCAATGATGAAAGAGGGAAAATCACATAGACGAAGCCGCGCTCATCCACCCAGTTGTTCTTTTGAGAAAGCGTTGCCCGGTCCAGCAGCAGAGTGTAGAGCAGCTTTGCGGTGTGGCTCAGGTCTGTATCCAGCAGAAAGCGGGCATAGGGCAGATATTGCGGCAGCGGCATATTGGGTTTCAAATAATCTGAAATGGCATTCACCTCCGTTTTTTACATCCAAATCAGTGGACAGACAGTTTAGGATTGCTGGTTTCCATCACTGTACAAGCGTTTTTTTACGTTCTGAAGATACCGGCTGGCACGGTCAATAAAAATCAGCAGCTTCTCATTGTTCTTCGGTTCGGTAAGAATATCGGGGTATTCACGAAAACACATTTCCCACCGCCGGACAAAATCCTCCTGCGCTCCCTGAATCTCGCACATCATGGCTTCGCCATCTGCCAAACGGCGAGGTGAATAGATGCTCTTGACGGCATCCTTGAGATTCTGTTTTTCTTCCTTGTTGAGTCCTTTCTTATGCCCCTGAAT
>OGES01002215.1_pt1 | contig 13523 bp, 15 predicted proteins | sample 1570711 | NCBI WGS metagenome assembly OGES01 (sample SAMEA2582133, study PRJEB24529) | metagenome | biome: Human gut stool | place: China | collected 2011 | reverse complement strand
TGAGGAGGCCTCGCTCGCGCGCGGCGGGCAGAACGACGCGGAAGCTCGTTTCCATCTCCGTCGCGCCGAGCGCGAGCGAGGCCTCCTCATATTCGTGCGGCACGGCGCGCAGCGCCGTTTCCGATACATTGATGATGGATGGGAGGATCATCACCGCCAGCACGAGGATAGACGCGAAGAGAAACGCGCCCGAGCTGAGGTCAAAGGTCCGCTGGATGGCGGGGACGAGCACGATCATGCCGACCAGACCGTAGACCACCGAGGGGATGCCCGCGAGCAGCTGCACCGCCGTGCGGATGACCGCCGCAAGCCTTGGCGGAGCGACGCGGGCGAGGAACACGGCGGTCAGAAGTCCCACCGGCACGCCGATGAGGATAGCGCCCGCCGTGCCGTAGATGCTCGTAAGAATGAAGGCGAGGATGCCGTACTGTGCGCCCGTGGTGGTGTTTGTCGGGTCCCAGACCTTGCCGAAGAGGAATTTTCCGAGTCCGATCTCGCGGATGGCGGGAATGCCCGAGAGGATCAGGTAGATGCTGATGAGCAGCACGAACGCTACGGCGACCACGCCGCAGAGCAGGAAAATGAGGTGGATGAGGTTCTCCAGCGTCTTGCGCACGCCGCTGTGACGCGGCCGGGCGGCGGAGGGCTTTGCGCCCTCTGCCGCCGGAGAGATGTATGCAGCCGCCATGGCGCTTACTTTGCGACCGGCACCGCGCCGGCGGCCTTGATGAGGTCGTTCGCGGCGGTGGAGGTGGCGTAGTCAAAGAAGGCCTGCGCGGCGGTGGAGAGGGGAGCGTCGGTCTTCGTCACGAGGACGAAGGGACGCTGGATGGCGTAGCTGCCGTCGAGAACGGTCTCCTCGGTGCAGGCGATGCCGCCGACCGTCACAGCCTTGACGGTGTCCTTGCCCTCGACTGCGGAGAGGGAGGCGTAGCCGATGGCATTGGCGTTGCCCGCGACCGCCTCGATGACGCCGCCGGTGGAGGTCAGCTCCTGATCGAGCTTGCAGGCGTCCTTGGTGCCGGTGATGGATTCGAAGCCGTCGCGCGTGCCGCTGCCGGCCTCACGGCCGATGCAGGAGATCTTGCCCGCTTCGCCGCCGACCTCGCTCCAGTCGGTGATCTCACCGGTGAAGATCTTTGCGATCTGCTCGACGGAGAGGTCCTCGACTTTGCTGCCCGCATTGACGATGACGGCGATGCCGTCAAGGGCGACAACGGTCTCGGTCAGGCCGCCGGCCTTCTCCTCGTCCTTGAGGGCACGGGAGGCAAGACCGATGTCCGCGCTGCCGTTGCTGGCGGCCTCAATGCCGGCGCCGGAGCCGGTGGGATCGTAGGTGACGCTCACGCCGCTGTTGTCGGACATGAACTGCTCGCTCAGCGCGCCGATGACCTTTTCCATCGAGGTCGAGCCGTTGGTCGAGACGCTGCCGCTGAGCTTTTCCTCGGTCTGCTGCTGCGGCTGGTCGTTGTTGGTGCTGTCGGGGGCAGTGGTCTTGCTGCCGCAGCCTGCGAGCAGCGAGAGGCTCATCACGGCGGTGAGCGCAAATGCAAGTGTCTTTTTCATCTTTCATTCCTCATTTCACATGTTGATTTTGGACTTTCTTCGTTCCACAACGCAAAGCATAATGGAGCGCTGTAAAATGCAAAAGCCGGGTCATGTAAAATTGAGGTAAAATAGCGGCGCGGCGCGAGAAAAGAAAATTCTTCAAAAATCTCCCGCTCTCGCTCTTGACAGCGCGCGGAAAAATCCTTATAATAACCGTGTTGCACATCCGGGTGTAGCGCAGTTGGTAGCGCGCATGGTTCGGGAGCGGCCCAATTTCAAATTCCTTAGAATCCTTAAGTTTTGGCTTAGGGATTCTTTTTTTGCACGCTTAGTTTCTTGAAAAAACAAAGGAACTATGCGCGCATGAAAAAGATTAGATTAAGCACGGTTTCACAGGTTTATGAAGCATTTCTGCACTCAAGAAAGGCTCTTGGTGCAAAAGAGGTCACACTGAGGACTTACCGCACAAGTTTTTTAGCGGTATGCAAATATGCCGATATATCTGAGCTTCCGATGGAAGAGCTTTCGCATGAAGTGATATCAAAAACAGTTTAAATGTGTCTCTATAGGAGCGAATCGTGTTTACGCTAAAATTTCTGACACATGGCAGATACTCCCCAAAATATTTGGTGATGTGGTAAGAAAAGTCGGTTGTTTTATTCATGGCACACCACACTCCCATCAATGTTCAACTTATAGTAAACTTCCATCTTCTCTCTTATGTCGGGAAACATATCGGTCGTAAGTTTTAGATAGTACGCCGTATATTTGAAAAAGGAGTGCCCCATGTAAGTTTTTAATGCTTGGTGGTAAACGGCAATATCTTTACCCGATAAAACCAAGTGCCGTAAGCAGTGGACAGCAAATGTGTGCCGAAGGTCATAGACGCGAGGGCCCTTCCCTTTCCCGCCATAGGAGATTCCTGCTTTACGCAGAAAGCGGTGAAAATTAGTGTAAATGTTCATAACGCAGTCCACACCGCATCTGGTGAGTTGGTGGTAGAGTGAATAACCCAAACAGCCAGCTTCATAGCCGCAAACAAATTTGCATTCTTCACCGCGTTGCTTCTGGACACGTTCCATATACTTGATTACCTGACGGTAATCCGGTTCTGTTTGCGTAACAGCGAAGCCGCGGTCGGAATCTGCGGTATAGCAGCAAAAAGTGAAATTTGTGGTATGGACATTCATGCCGACGTAGATTATACTTGCCCTGATGACTCCTTCTTGTATGTGGTAGGTCTGGTACTTTTGAGTTTGCGCTAAAAGTATGACAGGTAAATCCACGTTTTACAAGCGCAGGAGTCATTTCATATTGTCTTTTGTGATTCGTTCATGCTCCATTTGCTTATGTAGGCAACAGAATATGTGTGTTATACAATATATCCAAGTGACGATTATAGCTGTCGAACCGCATATTACCAGACAGGGTTTCTTCACTATCTTTTGGATTAATATTTAGGGAAGATATGGGGCAGAGAAAAGCTCCTTGTGCCTTTGAACCACATGTTAAAGAAATACTACACCCAGTCCGAGGAGCAGGACGATCTCATCTCCATCGGCACCATCGGGCTCATCAAGGGCATTTCGACCTTCAAGCCCGAGAAGGGCGCGCGCCTTGCGACCTACGCCGCCCGCTGCGTAGAGAATGCTATACTATCGCAGCGGAACAAACGACAGTTGAGGTGGCGGAACGGGTGTCTTTTGAGGCAAAATGGCGCCTGCTGGCGAGAGTGGGAGTCCGCTGCTATATTTTGCTTTCCAATGTATCAGGTGCAGTAAAAGTAGCCCCGCTCCAGATTCTTCAATTTCCGGTGGTGCTGCCGCACAAGTTTCAGGACGCGGAAAAGTTCAATTTGCAGTTCTCGGACTTCTCAGAAATCACCGAAACAGCGGACAAGCTGCGCTGGCTTCGATACCAGAAATGCCTGCGCCAAAGAGATGTAGCCGACTACGCCGGTATATACCGAAGCACGTATATTCACTATGAAGAGTATGGAAAGGACTTTTACTCGCCGGAGCACATGGAGAAAATTGCACAGCTTTTTGATGTCCCGGTTGAAAGACTTCTGGATGACTACAATCTCTTTCTGAGAAATGACCAGGGCAAGCAAATCAAGGCGATTCGAATGAAGCTGGGGCTGACGCAGAGAGAATATGCGGACAAGCTGGGAGTCAGCCTTGGCAATCTCAAGCATTGGGAGCAGAACCGCAAGCAGATATTCAAATCCACGTGGGAGAAATATTTCAAGCAGAGCCTTGAAAGCTGCAAATAAGTCCGATAGAATTATTACAGAATCATTCAGGCGACGCTGACACATGATTATTAAATCTTCAACCGCGCTGCGCAACAACTACGGCATGATCTCTGATCTGGCGCATAAAGAAGCTGAACAGCGTGAGGAAACCTTGAAGCTGCGCGCAAAGCTGGAGGCAGCAGAGACCGCTCGGCTTTCCCGCGCACCTGCCTATACACTGGTGGAATCCAAAAAACGGATGGAGGCGATCTATCAGCGTGACTGACCTTGCGCTCAGCAGGAGCTTGAAGCAATCGCGTAGCTCTATGTGACCCTTGTAGGGTCAAACTCAGCAATAAGCATATGCAAAACGTGCAGGCCGGCGTCCCATGCCGGTCTGCCCGTTTGCGTATGTATCATTTCTGCGCCTTCAGGTGCTTTGACGCTGCGTCCACCAGTTCCAGCTTCTGCTCCGTGGAACAGGGCAGCTTCTGGACATTTTTCAGCACCTGCTCGGACTGGAACTTCGCCAGCTCTTGCCCAAGCTCCTGCTGCGCCTGCTTTGATTTCGGGAAGATCAGAAATACTTCCATGGCCGCCCTCCTTTCCAGAGCGTTTTCTGCTTCAATCTATGCGTGATTTCCAATGCGTATGTAGACGGTTTGCACACTGCGCACGGCCTCAAGTCTGCGCATCGGGCGCTTCTTCCTTGACGATCAGTTTGGCGTCCGCTGGGTAATTCAGCGTGATGAGGGCGGGCTTGCCCAGCCCCTGCTTGCGGCGGATAATCAGGCCGCTGTATTCCAGCTCCCGGAAGATTCGTGTGGCACTCTGGCGGCTGCGGTGGAGCTTCACTTGTGCTTGTTCTAACGTGAAGTACAGGCGGATGGTGCCGTCCGGCTCGACGTAGCCGTTCTGCCGGGAAATGCTTGCTCTGTCCAGCAGGAGCGCATAGAGTACCTTCGCGTCGTTGCTGATGCCCCGCAGGGCTTCGTCTTGGAGAAGGAACCTCGGGAGCGGCACATAGGACGCCGCAGGGCTCTGCGTCGTGAGCTTGCAAAAAGTTTTCATCTGACCTCCTATCCCATCCATCAATCCATCCATTTTTGTGTTGATTGATTGATAGATTGATTCTCTTGTATCTTGATTTATTTCTTATTAGTTAGAGGATGAATTTCAGTCCCGATGAACGGCGCAAAAACCGTCGTCCTGAAATCCGGTTGCGGAACGCTCTGGAGCGTCAGCTTGCCCACTGTCTGAAAAGCCGGTGATGGAAAACCCGCACATGGAAAATCCCGTTGTGGTCAAAGCTCTTCCCTCTGCCGCGTTTTCAGCAGCTCCCAGATTTCTGTTTGCCGTGCTTTCAGCTCGGCAACGTCAACCTCGTAAACGTGACTGGTGCTGTTGATGCGGCGGCAAATCTGGTTGATGTTTGAGGCAGCGCGGCTGACGGCAGCGGCCAGCTTTTTCTGCTCGGTGTAGTCCACCTTGATGATGTAGCCGTCGATGAGCATCTTGCGGGCATACGCACCGAAGTTGTGCGTTCCCAGCTGGCGCATTTTGTGCTGGATGAGATTTACTTCCTGCTCGTTCAGGCAGATTTCCTTGCGGATGGGTCGCGTGCGATCCGGCATGAGGCTCACCCCTTCAGGTGCAGCCCGAAGGCACCGTTTTCTTCCAGAATTTCCAGATAGCCGTTGCCAGTGAGTTCAGCAAAAACCGGAGCAACTTTTTCGGGTGGGAGGCCCAGAACATCTGCAAGTTCCCTGCGCACTCAGACCGCCGTCCTCGAAGGTATACAAGAGCGCGCCGGTGAGCTTGGCTTCTGCGGAGAGGTTCGTATCCAGCAGGAGGCGGGTGGGTACAGCGGTCATGTGGGTGTGGTTGTAGTAAGTGATCATAGTGGTTCTCCTTTCAGTTTTGGAAAAATTGTTTGAAGGGTGGTTTGGAAGCGAAGCTGTTTGCCGCTCACTTTACAACGGACATTTTTCCCAAAAAACTTGGCACCCTTTTTCAAAAAACTTTTCTTGCCTCTGATCCTCCCTCTACTTAGCTAAGTGAATCAGAGATCGGTTTTGTCCCAGATTTCTCAAAAAAGTTTCGAGAACGGCGAAACAATCTCTGTGCATTGCTCCAAATTGCCCTTTCTACTTTCCAACGGGCAAAATGATGCGGCCTGTCACGGTTTCGTCATAACAAGGGCAAAAAAAGAAGCGCTTGCCACTACGACAAGCGCTTGGATTTGCATCAGTTATTCGAGCAAATCCTCTATATCCCTTTGATCGTATTCAATTTTCTGCATCAGCCGACAGACACCGTCTGCCGCGTCCCGCTGCTGTAAGAGCTGGGCAAACGCCCGGTAGAGTGTAGCCTGCCGCCGCTCGATCACGCCGCGATTCTGCTGCATGGCATCCGCTGCCTTGCGGATGGACAGCCCCTCGGAAAAACGCTTCCGGAAGAGATCGGCGTAGTCGCTGAGCACCGTTTTAAGCGACTGCTGGGCAAATGCGAGATCCTCACACATGGCCTGATATGCCTCGCGGTTGGATATGCCGATGTACTGCTTCCGTTCCCGGATGAGTTTGTATCGCCGCAGATCCATCCGGTAGTTTTCGCAGATGTCCTTGGCGTATTCATAGTAGGTTCTGCTGCAACGGATGGAGCGCTCTGCGTACTCGTCATCAACATAAGTGAAGGGCTTGCTCTTGGGCTCCGGAAAGCCGTCCTCATACACTTCGCGGACGGTGCCTTCGTTGATCTCGCGCCGGGTTTGACGGACGTATTTATCCCGCAGCACACCATCCACCTCGACCTGCTCGCAGAAGGAGGTGTACCGGATGAGGTAGTAATGCTCGTTGTCTTCTTTGGAAAAACTGGCGTCCTTGCAGACCACGATGGACTCGCCGGTGTCGATGTCCTTGAGCACCCGGACAACGAAGATGGGCTTTCCGTCGTACCGCGTGTAAAACCCGGCAAATACCCGTTTGAGTGCCATAAGAAAGCTCTCCTTCCGCTGATTTTCTTACCGTATAGCACAGATTTCGGCGGAGAGAAAGAGCGGCGTTGGGACGGAGAAAACTGGGATTTGAGAGAATAGCAAGCACAGCCGGTGTCCGTACACACGGCGATTTTGGGAATATCCCAAGCCCTTATTTATAAAAGTGCGGCTCCTGAGTCCCTGCCAGCAGCATCCCCGTGTAGATGCCGCCCCTGCATTCGTTCAGGAGTCGTCTGCGCCTTTCTGCAAATTTATTGTACATATCGTGCCTTCTCTTGTGCTTACCTTATTGGTTTCTTTCATCACCAAAAGAATAGTGCGAGCGGAAGGGAACGTCAAAGCTGCGAAAACTGATTTTCAGATTTGATGGCGTCGATGTGAGGAACAAATCATCATCGATGCGATGGTTGCCATATCGCCGTATCGCAGAAAATATTTTTGCCAAATCAAAGGATTTTCTTGAATTGGACACGCTGATTCGCTATAATCTATAATATAGTCATTCTATAGCATGGAGGGACTCTATATGGCAAGTTATAAGTCGAGAGTGATTGACGTGACTATTGTGAATCGCCTGAGAAACAAAGGAGCGATCCTTGTGGAAGGAGCGAAATGGTGCGGCAAAACAACCACCTGCGAACAGCATGCCTCCAGCATTTTGTATATGAGCGACCCGGATCGGGTAAAGCAAAACCTCCAGTTGGCGGATATCAGTCCTCGTTCCCTCCTCCAGGGTGAGACGCCGCGCCTGATCGACGAATGGCAGATGGCACCCAAGCTGTGGGATGCTGTGCGCTTTGAAGTGGATCACCGAGATGGCTTCGGGCACTTTCTGTTGACCGGTTCTGCTGTGCCTGCGGAGATGGAGCAGGTGCATCATACGGGTACCGGCCGCTTTGCGTGGATCAAGATGCGGCCCATGAGCCTGTACGAATCTGGCGAGTCCTCTGGCGCAGTCAGTCTCAGCGAGTTGTTTTCTCCTGATGATAAACCGATTTTTGCGGAAAACAAGGCTACGTTAGAGAATATCGCATTTCTCATCTGTCGCGGCGGCTGGCCCCAAGCGACCTTCCTGGAGGGCGACGATGCACTGGTACAAGCCTTTGACTACCTTGATGCAGTTGTGAAGTCCGATATCAGCCGAGTGGACGGCGTTTCCCGCAATGAGACCCGTGCACGGCTCTTAATGCGTTCTCTTGCGCGTCACCAGGGAACACAGGCACCGAACACCACGATCTGCGAGGATATCAACGTCAGCGACGATATGGAGCTGAGTAAGGATACCGTTGTTTCCTATACGAATGCGCTGAAAAAGATCTTTGTGATAGAGGATTGCCCTGCTTGGAGTCCGAACCTTCGCTCCAAGACAGCGATCCGCACATCTGACACACGCTATTTTGTCGATCCTTCTATCGCCACTGCAGCGCTGGGCATTGGCCCAGGTGATCTGCTGAACGACCTGGAGACCTGTGGTCTGTTCTTTGAAACGCTTTGCATCCGCGATCTGCGCGTCTACGCGGAAGCACTGGACGGCAGCGTGTATCATTTCCGTACCAAAGAGGGCTTGGAGTGCGACGCCGTTATCCACCTGCGCAACGGAAGCTATGGCCTTGTAGAGGTCAAGCTCGGCGGAGACAGGCTTATTGAGGAAGGTGCGCATACGCTGAAGATTGCCGCTGGTAAGATCGATACGAAAAAAATGAAAGAGCCCTCCTTTCTGATGGTTTTGACCGGCACCTCCCCCTATGCCTACCAGCGCGAGGACGGCGTGTATGTGGTGCCCATCACAGCACTGAAGAATTAGGGGAGCCTATAATAATGCCGATAGTGTTTCGGTACCTTGGATTATAGAACGAGCAAGGAGCAGATGATTATGATAGATGTTTCAAATTTGAAAGACACCTTAAAAACTCTGGGATTTATTGCATATGGCGATATATATGAAAAGGTATTTTCTGAGATTGGGTGCAGCCTGAAAGTAGATTTCCAAGCAAAAAGACTGATTTATCCAAATGAAATAAAGGGCAGAGAGCGCAACAATGGTTTTGATAAGAAAGAGAACTTCGTTGTATTTGAATGCGTATGCCGTCTTTTGTCAAAAGGATATCGTCCGGAACATATCGAGCTGGAAAAAGAGTGGCATCTTGGGCACGACGCCAAAGGCGGACGCGCCGATATTTGCGTAAGTGATACAAGCGGAAATATGCTTTTTATTATCGAGTGCAAAACCTGGGGCAGAGAGTACGACAAAGCGCTTAATAATACAAAAAGCGACGGAGCGCAGTTGTTCTCCTATTGGCAGCAAGAGCAGTCTTGCAAATGGCTGGTTTTGTATGCCTCTGATTTGAGGAGTGGCTGTATTGCATATAAAGCACCTACGATTGACTGTTCCGACGATGCAAATATCATCCTGCTTTCAAAAAAGGATAAGTCCATCAAGCTCTATCGGGATGCGCATACCACATCAGCCAAGTATGAAGCATGGAAAGAAACCTATGGAAGTCAGATCCATGACGATCTGATCTTCTCCGAAGATTCCGTTGCCTATCAAATTGGGGTAAAACCGCTTCGGAAAAAGGACCTTCGCGATTTCACGCCAGATGATAAGATTGTCAACAAGTTTGAAGAAATTCTGCGGCACAATAATGTAAGTGACAAGGAAAATGCCTTCAATAGACTTGTTGCGCTGTTTATTTGTAAGCTTGTCGATGAAAGCATAAAGGATGAAGACGACGAAGTAGAATTCCAGTATAAGCAAGGAACGGATACATACGAGACTCTGCAAGATCGACTCCAGCGGCTTCACAGAGACGGTATGGAGAAATTCATGCGGGAGGAAATACTTTATGTGCCTGCTGATTATCCAGAATGGCTATTCTCAACATATACCGGTTCCAAACGCAAAAGAGCGATTGAGGATCTTCAGAATACGATCCGTATTTTGAAATTCTATTCGAACAATGATTTTGCGTTCAAAGATGTCCACAATGAAGAACTGTTCTATCAGAACGGAAAGATTCTCGTTGAGATGGTGCAGTTGTTTGAGAAATACAGAATTGTCTATCCGTCCAAGCATCAATTCCTGGGCGATCTCTTTGAACAGCTGCTGAACAAGGGGTTCAAGCAAAATGAAGGACAATTCTTTACGCCGATACCGATCACTCGGTTCATTTGGGATAGTCTGCCTGTTGATCGGATGGTAAAGTCTGATAGGGGAAACGTTTATCCAAAGGTCATTGACTACGCCTGCGGGGCCGGACATTTTTTGACGGAAGCTATCGAAGCGATCAATTATTTTGTACAGTCAGATGGAAATAATGCATGGGTCAGAGATCACATTTACGGAATCGAAAAAGACTATCGTCTTGCCCGCGTTGCAAAAATATCCCTGTTTATGAACGGCGCGGGAGAGGGCAACATTATCTTCGGCGACGGGTTGGAAAATGCGCCTGACAAGGGGATTGAGAACGGCACTTTTGATATTCTGGTGGCTAATCCGCCATATGCAGTAAAAGATTTCAAGCAGCATCTACAACTTAAGAATAACAGCTTTACCCTTCTTGACCGAATTGGTATGAACGGCGGAGAGATCGAAACGCTGTTTGTGGAGCGAATTGCACAGCTGCTAAAGCCGCAGGGAGTCGCAGCGGTGATCCTGCCGAGTTCCATTCTCTCAAATGACAGTGCAAGCTATAACGGAGCCAGGGAGCGGCTTTTGCAGAATTTCTATATCCGAGGAATTGCCGCTTTCGGTTCCAAAACCTTTGGCGCGACCGGAACGAATACTGTCGTGATGTTTCTGGAAAAATTTAATGAACCGCCGAAACAGATTGACTTGTCAGCGGATTCTGTGGATGCGATTTTCAGCGGCGCGGAGCTTGCCGGATGGAAAGATAGGGACATTTTCGAGGCATATCTTGCACAGATTGATATCGACGAGAATGAGTACAGAGCCTTTTTGAATAAATCCCTTTCCGTTGCAGATCTGGAAGGATCAGAATACTTCAAAATGTATGTGATGGCGTTTGCCGATTCTTCAGATGCAAAGAACCTGCTGAAAACAAAAGCATATCAGCAGAAAAGTGCTGATGAGCAGGCAGCCGCGTATCTGGAAAGATTGTATTCGTATGCTTCCTCCATTGAGCGGGAAAAACTGTTTTATTTCTCGCTGGTGTATCAGCAGACAACCGTGATCATTACGGCTCCGGCAGACAACAAGGCACAGAAAGAATTCCTCGGATATGACTGGTCAAACCGCAAGGGTAACGAGGGCATTCAGATCATCACGCCAGGCGGAAAGATGTATGACGATGCAGATCGAGTAGCACAAGGGACTCTTGCTCATTCCATCAAGAAGTCTTTTGATGGAATGGCACCTTCTTTCAACGAAGAACAGGCCACCTATGCGTCCGTTGTCAATACAAAGAATATGCTTGATTATTCGAGAGTTAATTTCAACAAGGCTCTAAGAACAAGCGTTAAGAAAGCTTTCCATATATCAAGCAAGTATCCATTGGTAAAACTTGCTTCAGTTTGTGATCTGAATACCTCAAAAACCGAGATTCACGATACTCCGGACGATTTGCTTGTTTCGTTTATCGATATGGCCTCTGTAAGCAGCGAAGGATTTATTGAAAGAAAAGTTGATTGTCCCTACGGCGAAGTACGCAATGGAGGATATACATACTTTGCTGAGGGAGATTTCATTATTGCGAAAATAACCCCATGCATGGAAAATGGAAAGTGCGCAATTGCGGAGGGATTGACGAACGGTATCGGATTTGGTAGTAGCGAGTTCCATACTTTTAGATGCCATGCAAGCGAAATTCTCACTAAGTTTCTCTTTCTTCTCCTCAATCAAACTACGGTGCGTAAAGCTGCTGAGGATGCAATGACTGGAGCAAGTGGACATCGTCGTGTACCTGCAGCGTTTTATGAAGAGATGCTGATTCCGGTTCCGCCCATTCCAGTCCAGCAACAGGTTATTGACGAATGTGCAAAAATCGACGAGGAATACAATGCCACCCGTATGAGAATTGAGACCTACAGGCAGAAGACAGCTGATTTGTTTGCAGAGTTGGATGCTGTTATGTCGACCACGGAGGGGAACAGACTGAGCCTGTCTGATACAGAAAAATTCAGCGTTGCTATTGGCAAGCGAGTTTTGGACAAAGAACTTGCATCGAATGGTACAATTCCCGTTTACAGCGCCAATGTCACTGCACCGTTTGGCTTTATTGACAAGCTGCTGATCACGGATTTCTCTGTTCCTTCTGTGTTGTGGGGAATTGACGGAGACTGGATGACCAGCTATTTGCCTTCAGATATGCCGTTCTATCCCACAGATCACTGCGGCGTCCTCCGCTGCAAGAACTCTGAAGTAAATCCACGTTATCTTGCTCATATTCTTGAGGTCGAAGGTAGAAAAATGGGATTCTCCCGGTCGTATCGTGCTTCCATCGACAGAGTGCATGGAATTGCATTTACCGTTCCTGATATTTCAATACAAAACAACGCTATGTCGAAAGTAGCAGACTATGAAATGGCTATAAAAGAATTGGAAGGGTCTTTAGAAAAAATAGCTTCTCGAAGAAGTGAGATTATTAGAAAAGCATTAGCGGAGTGACTGTTTGACGGTGCTATATTTTAAACGAAAGAACCGGAGGAGATTACATGGATAAAACAGGAGTTATTTACATACTGACCAATCCGTCTTTTCCCGAATATGTTAAAATTGGATATGCAGACGATATCGACAAGCGGCTGCAGCGGCTCAACCGGAGCGAGTGTATTCCCTTTGCCTTTCGTGTCTATGCAACTTATGAGGTCAATTCGCGGCTTTCTGATCTGAAGATTCACAGCATCATTGACAAGCTGAACCCCAACCTACGTTCCATCGAGAACTTCAATGGAAAGCAGCGTATCCGTGAGTTCTATGCCATGTCGCCGGAAGACGCCTATTCCATCCTGGAGGCCATTGCGGAGATCCATGGCTGCGCGGACAAGCTGAAACGAATTGCTATGGATGAAGCCCAGAAGCAGGCGGAGGAAACCGCGCAGGAGATCGACGACGAGCACAAAGAGCGTCAGTCTCCTTTCCGCTTCTCCATGTGTAACATTCAACCCGGTGAGGAGATCGAGTACTGCAATAACCCAGAAATCAAATGCACGATAGTGGATGACAAAACGGTGAGCTATCAAGGGCAGATCTACTCACTCTCGGCTTTGGCTCAGCTGCTCACTGGTAGCAAATACTCTGTCGCCGGTCCGCGCTATTTCAAGTACAGGGGCGAATGGCTGAATGACGTGCGCCACCGACAGGAAAGATAAGTACCTGTTAATACACTATATGTTTATTCATTGCGGCAAGAGAGGTAGCGTATGTACGAGAAGGAATTGCAGAGAATACTGACTGCATCACAAAACAATGCGCTTACGTTTTTTGTCGGCGCAGGCGTATCGGCACTCTCCGGAGCACCAACTTGGAAGGGGCTGATTCATGCAATTAGTGATAAAAAGGGCGTGTTGACAAAGTGATATTTATCCTCATTTGGGCAAATAAAAAAGACGCCCTCTGGCGTCATCCAGCGTGTTTTATCATCCGTTTCAGGTTCAATGCGGTCGCAGACAAGAGGCAGTGGTCCTCCGCTGCCTCTAAGCCTCGTCGCAAAACGCGCGCTAAGTTGTGCTCGCGCTTCTGCGCAGAAAATGAGCCCTCGCCCCAGACCTGCCGCAGTTTCA
>OGES01002213.1_pt1 | contig 13533 bp, 6 predicted proteins | sample 1570711 | NCBI WGS metagenome assembly OGES01 (sample SAMEA2582133, study PRJEB24529) | metagenome | biome: Human gut stool | place: China | collected 2011 | reverse complement strand
GCCGGGACGGGTAGGACCCTGACAGGCACGGTGCGGGACGAAACGGGAGCGCCGATGGTGGGCGCCGCCGTCGCCACGCCCGACGGACGCCGCGGCACGGTCACCGACAGCAACGGCCGCTATTCGCTGACGCTCGGCGCCGGCGACGCTCTGATTTCGGTCTCCTACCTGGGCTACGTCACCCGGCAGATCGTCATCGGCGACCGTACGGAGGTCGACGTCAACCTGGTCCCCGATGCCAAAAACACCATCAACGAGGTGGTGGTCATCGGTTACGGCGCGGTGAAGAAATCCGACCTGACGGGTTCGGTCTCCAACGTGAAGATGTCCGACATCCGCGACGTGCCCAACACGTCGGTCGACCAGGCTCTGCAAGGCCGCATCGCCGGTGTGGACATCATGTCGACTTCGGGTGCGCCGGGAGCCACGACTTCGATCCGCGTGCGCGGCACGCGTTCGATCTCGGCGTCGAACGAACCGCTGATCGTCGTCGACGGCGTGATCGACGCCGTGAGCGACCTGAACGACATCAACTCGGCCGACATCGAGCAGATCTCGGTCCTCAAGGACGCCTCGTCGACGGCCATCTACGGCTCGCGCGGCGCCAACGGCGTGATTATCGTCACCACGCGGCAGGGCGTCACCTCGAAGCCGTCGGTCACGGCCAAGGCTGAATTCGGCGTCTCGAAACTCGCCCGCGACCTCGATCTGATGGACGCGCAGGAGTTCGTCCGCTACCTCAACGACCGGAACTATTTCTCCTCGCGCGATCCGCAGCGTCCGCCGCGCTTCGACCCTTCGGAGTACGGGCGCGGGACCGACTGGATCGACGAGATCACCCGCACGGCCCTCTATCAGAACTATAACCTTTCGGTCAGCGGCCGCAGTCAGAAGTCGAGCTACTTCGCGGCGCTCGGCGGCAACGATACGCAGGGCATCGTCGACGGCAGCGGATTCCGCCGCATCACGGCCCGTCTGAATCTTTCGTACGACTTCGCCAAGTGGCTGACCGTCGGTTTCAAGGGCAGCTATACCTTCCGCGACGAGAATCCCAACCGGGCGACCATCGGCGGTGCGAACATCTGGGACGGCGCCGTCTACCTGGCCCCGACGATGGGTCCCAAAGACTACATCAACCCCCTCTACGAGAACGGCGTGCGCATTGATACGCCCCGCGCCAAGATCGACTGCAACGAGAACGAGAGCGAGCGCATGACCAATACCGACGTGCTGGAGTTCACAATCAAGCCCGTGCGCGGGCTGATCATCAAGAGTCAGAACTCCTATATGGTCTACCAGCGTCACGACTACCAGTTCTGGCCCAGCTATCTGCCGAAGCGCACCGAGGGTGAAGGGGCCGATGCCTACCGTTACGAGGGCGACGCACGCCGCCTGACTTCGGAAAATACGGTCTCCTATTCGAAGAAATTCGCCTCGGGGCACTATTTCGATGCGATGGCGGGCTTCTCGGCCACGCACGAAACGGCCAACTTTTTCTCGCTGAAGGCCGAAGGGTTGCTCACCGACGACCTGAAGTGGAACAACATGAACAGCATCGGCAGCAAGGAGAACTACAACGCTTCGACCAGCTCGAACAAAGTCGTGCGCGAATCGGTGCTCATGCGCCTGAACTACAACTACAAGAGCCGCTACTACTTCACCTTCACGGGGCGTTACGACGGGTCGTCGAACTTCGCCGAGAATAACAAATGGGGTTTCTTCCCTTCGGCGGCCGTCAAGTGGAACGCCAAGAACGAGAATTTCCTCAAGCAGGTGCGCTGGCTCGATGAACTGTCGCTGCGCCTGAGCGCCGGACGCACGGGTAACGACGCCATCGCGACCTACCGTTCGCTCGAAGCCTACGGCACGACCACCAACGGTTATCTGTTCGGCGGCACGCAGTCGGCGTCGTTCTTCCCTTCGCGTGTGGCCAATCCCAACCTGACGTGGGAGAAAACCACGCTCTACAATGCGGGTCTCGATTTTTCGGCCTTCGACGGCCGCCTGAACATCACCGTCGACGGCTACTATTCGACCACCCGCGACCTGCTGCTTTCCTTGCAGACGATCCATACGACGGGTTACACGAGCCGTTTCACGAACCTGGGCAAGACGTCGAACCGCGGCGTCGAGGTCTCGGTCGAGAGCCGTAACATCGTGAAGCCGAAATTCGGCTGGACGACGAGTTTCACCCTTTCGCACAACAAGCAGATGGTCGACGACATCGGCCACGAAGAGTACGTTTCGTGTCTCGAAAGCGGCGGCAATACCAACTACATGATGTATGGCTACAAGACGGGCTATCCGCTCAATGCACTCTGGGGATTCCAGTACGCCGGGGTCTGGAAGACGACCGACCAGTTCGAGCGCAATCGCTTTACCAAGAGTTATATATCCTCGTCGACGGGCAGCGACGCCCAGCTGATGCTGGGGTATCCCAAGTACGTCGATCAGAACCGCGACGGCATTCTGTCGGAGGAGGACCTGATCTATCTGGGCAACTCCGACCCCGTGCTTTACGGCGGTTTGCAGAACACCTTCAACATCGGCGGTCTGCGCATCGGATTCTACTTCTCCTATTCGCTGGGCGGCAAGATCTACAACTACTCCGAGCTTGCGATGGCCGGCGGTTACGCCACCAACCAGTACCGCTACATGCTCGACGCGTGGCATCCCGTGCGCAACCCGGATTCCGACCTGCCCCGTGCGGGAACCGACGACCGACTGGTTCCCAGTTCGCTGCAGGTGCACGATGCCTCGTACCTGCGTCTGAAGAACGCCACGGTCTCCTATACGTTCGACCTGCGGAAGAAAACCCGCCTGCTGCGCGACATCACGCTGGCCGTCACGGGCGAGAACCTCTGGCTCTGGACCAAGTACAACGGTTTCGACCCCGACGTTTCGAGCGAGGGGACCAGTTCGACCCTGCGCCGCGTCGACATGGGCGCCTATCCCCGTTCGCGGATGTTCGTGTTCAGCATCCAGCTGCGTTATTAAATCCACCCGACAATTTCCGAAGAAGATGAAAAACTTCAATCAATTCATACTGACGCTCCTCGCGGCGGGACTGCTCGCCTCCTGTTCGCTGACGGAGGAGCCGACCTCGTTCGTCAACCGCAAATCGTTCTACAAGAACGAGTCGCAGTGCATTGCGGCGCTCAATTCGTGTTACATGCCTGCGAATGCGATCTATACGGCCAACTTCATGCTGGTCACTGAGGCCTGCACCGACATCTGGTACTCCTCCTCGACGACCGTCGACGCCTGCCTCGACGTGACTCCCGCCAAGCCGCAATACGGCAAGAACGTCTGGACGCAGGGTTACAAAGGCGTCATGTACTGCAACGAGTGCGTCGAGTGCATCTCGTCCGCCGACCTGGCCGACGGGGTGAAGATGCCTCTGGCGGCCGAAGCCCGCGTGATGCGCGCGTTTTACTACTATGTGCTGACCTGCATGTTCGGCGACGTGCCGTTCTACACCACGATGGTCGACACCGACCAGCGGCTGGCCGAAATCCGCCGCCTGCCCCGAACCCCGGCCCATGAAATCCGCCAGGAGCTGTACGATGACCTGGAGCGGAACGCACTGCCGTGGTTCACCGCCGAGAACGGGCGCAAGTGCCGCGCCTCGGAGGCCGTCGACAACCGTTCGGGCTATGCGCTGGCGCTGATGCTGATGGCAAAGTTCGCCATGTGGAACGAGGACTGGAACGGGGCGCTGGTCCCCCTGCAAGCCCTTGAGGAGCTTTACGGCGACTTCAACGAAGGCAACTATCCGCTGGCCGAGACCCAGTGGCGCTACAAGAACCCTGCGGAGTCCATCTTCGAGATCCAGCACGCCTGGTCGCTCACCGGCACGCAGTACAACGGCAACGTGGCGGCGATCATGATGCCCACGCACAACGGAGACGGGGTCTTCGACGGCGTACCCCTGAAGGGTTACGGCACGTCGATGCCCGGCTGGTCGTCGCTGCGGGCCAACAACCGCTATGCGATCTTCCGCCCCGCGACGGGCAATACGCAGACCGAGAATGCGGCCTACGTCGACGCGCTGTTCAACCCCCTGCCCCTGACCTACGACACCTACGACGCGACGCTGAACCGCTATACGGTGAAGATCGACCGCGAGGCGCTGGCCGCCGGGGAGATCCGCGGGCAGAAGATCGACCGCCGCGTGCAGTACTTCCTCGGCCTGGGCGACCTGGAGGCGGGCGAGACCTTCAAGATCACGCACAACTACGGAGTGCCCTGGCCCGGTCCGAAATTCTGGTGTCCGGACATCGAGCAGAACTACGATTCGAACAACTACCGCATTTTCCGCTATGCCGACGCCATTCTGATGATGGCCGAATGTTACTGCAACCTGGAGAACGCCGAGGAGACGATGCGTTACCTGAACATGGTCCGCCAGCGTGCGGGCGTCGATCCCGTCACCAACTTCACGGGCTTCGAGGACCTCACGCTGGCTGTCCGCTGCGAGCGCGCCCGGGAGCTGGGCGGCGAGTTCCAGCGCAAGTTCGACCTCGTGCGCTGGGGCATCTGGTACGACCAGACCTACGCCTATACCAACAACGCGACGCTCAAGGGCAAGATGCGCCCCTGCCACCGCTACTATCCCATTCCCGACGCGCAGTGCGCCCTTTCGGGCTACGTGCTGACCAACGACGAATACCTTGCCGACGGATTATAAAAACCAGAACCGATGAAACGAATCAACAACCTGATACTGGCGCTCGCGGGACTCTTCGCGGTCGCGTGCGCCGACACCTTCGAGGAGCGTTACGACCTGGCCGTCAATACGGACCGGTATTCGGTCACGGCCGAGGCCGGCAAACTCCCCGTCACGGTCTACTGCTCGGGGGCGTGGACCGCTCAACTCACCGCCGAGTCGGCGTGGGCGACGCTCGACCGCACGGCCGGCAGCGGCATCACGACCATCCGCCTCAATTACGCCGACAACCCCGGACTGACCCGTTCGGTCGGGGTCGTGCTGCGCGGCTCGGGGCTTGAAAAGACCGTCACCGTGGTTCAGAAGGCGGGAATCACCGCCCCCGAACTGATCTTCCTTTCGAAGGACCTCGCCTTCGCCAACGGCGCCTACAAGGGCACGGCGGCTTTCGAAACCAACCTGCCCGACGAGCTTCTCCGCGATGTCGTGCCCGCGGTAACCTATGCTGCGGAGGGCGACGCGTGGATTTCCGATGTCGTCTACCATGCCGACGACGCGGAGGCGGGCGAGACCGAAATTCCGCTGGCCCGCCGGGGGCTGATCACCTTCGCCACGGCCGCCAACGCCACGGGAGAACCCCGCACGGCGACGGTCGGCTTCTCGGTGACGGATGCCGACGGCAATGTTTTCGGCGACTCGTTCACCGTGACGCAGAGCGCCGACGAGGCCCGCATCACGCTCGCCGACGACGTGGCTCCCATCGAGGGCGGCCGGCGCGCCGTGGCCTTCTCGACCAATCTCGGGGCGCTGCTTGCGGAGATGAAGGTCGAAGTCACGTACGCCGATCCGGCTGTCGCGGACTTTATCTCCGATGTCGAACTCGGCGCCGGGGAGCTGACCTACGCGATTACGGCGAACGAGGGCGTGGAGAAGCGTTATGCGACGATCACGGTCTCCTGCGCCGACCTTGCGGGCGGTGTGGTTTCGGCCTCTTCGAACATCACGCAGCGGGTGACGGCCCAGCCGCGCGAAGTGTCGTCCGCCGATCTGCGGGCGCTCTTCACGGCCGAGGACAAATCCTACGCCAGCGACGAGGACCATATCGACTACCTGCTGTGCCGCGTCATCGGCGACGCCGGGAACCCGAACATGGATCAGAACCTCAATACGGGTCCCAACAGCATCACCACCGACGAGAACGACTGTACGAACTACGTGCAGAGCCTGGACGGCCGCTACGGCTTCCGCCTGAAGTTCGCCGCCCCGGCCGACAACGTTTGCCTGCGCGGGGAGCAGGTGAAGATTCTGCTCGACGGCGTGACCCTTTCGCGCGAAAGCGACCCGATGCGCTACACGCTGCGCGGCCTGAAGGCCGGGAACATCGAAAAGGCGGCTGAAGCCTCCGCCCTGGAGCCCAAGGCGCGGACCATCGCGACGCTCACCGACGACGACATCTACACCTACTGCGCGCTTTCGGGGCTGGAGTTCTCCGTCAAGGAGGGCGCCTATACCAATGTCCGCGAGTACGACGCCATCGGCAATCCCTGCAATGCGAACCTCTCGTTCGCCGGCGGCACGCAGGCCCAGAAGGCCAAGGACGGCGCGGCCAATCTGCTCTACGACGGGGACAACGACGCGATCTACATGCTCGTGAACATGAACTGCGGCTGGCGCCGCACGGGACGGAGCGTGCCGCAGGGCGTCGGCACGGTCAGCGGCATCGTGGTCCACACGCCGATGGAACGCTGGGGCGGCAACGTGGGCCGTTATTCGATCCGGCCCTTCGACGAGGCGGACATCGACATCCCGCGCGCCGCGGCGTCGGCCTATGCGACGCTCGTCGAGTGGCGGCTGGACAAGGCCGTGATTTCGGTCGGCGCCTACAAGTGGAACGACAACGGAACCTACACGGTCGGCTCGGCGGCCAATTCGGCCACGCAGCTCGTCCAGAACCGGATGCACGCCACGACCGACAACACGGGCGGCGGGGCGCGGCTTTACAGCGAGAACCGCATGCTCAATCAGACGGTTACCGCCGACCGTTCGTACCCCATCGCCATCGTTCACGGCTACCGCGGACTGAACGTCTCGAACTACGTGCCGGGCGACGGCACGACGATGGGCATGTCGAAATACACGATGCTGGGTTTCCTCGGCAACGTTGCCGGCTGGTACGAGTGGAACGGCGATACATGGACCGGTAAGACCAACGGCATCGTGATGGAGTTCTCGACGGCGGGCGTCGGCGGCTCGGCCGCTGCGGTCAGCTTCTCGACCGCCGCGGGCAAGCACAGCACCAACGAAGCCGCCTGCTCGTGGACCAACGCCAGCTCATACCCCGTTTACTGGAAGGTGGAGTACGCCACCTCGGCCGACGGGGCGACGTGGAGCGACTACACCGAAGCCGTCAACGCCGCCACCGGGGAGCGCGGTTTCGAGATGCGTTCGCTGCCGTGGTGCATCAACAACAGCTCGACGCGCACGTCGGTCTTTGACACGGCCAACCGGTCGGGCGTCTACACCCAGTCCGACTTCGGTTTCGGTCTGGTGCCCTACCGCTTCGTGCTGCCCGCCGAGGTGCTCGGCAAGGCGAAGGTGCGGGTGCGCATCAGCCCTTCGTCCGACGTCATCGCGACGTGGAATCCCGGCATCGACGGCTATGCTCTGGGCCAGACGCACCGCAACCTGCGCATAGCGCGGACCTATCCGTTCGACATCGCCAACGGCGTCTATGTCGAGGACCTTTCGATCCAATACAAATAGTGCCGAACCATGAAACACCTGCTGAAATACCTGCTCGCCGCCGCGGCCCTTCTCCTTTGGGGACAGGCTGCGGCCGCCGGGCCGTTCGGACAGCTCCGCGGGCTGTGCGAACCCGGAAAGTCGGTCTTGCTGACCGCCCCGACGGTGGTCGAAGGCATCGTCGTCAGCGATTACCGCAGCCCCAACATGGAGCTGAATCCCAACCTGAACTACTATTCGGTCGATCTGGAGGAGAACGACCGCACGGTCTATGTCGAGGCCGCCGACGGCAGCTGCGGCATCCGCCTGCGTTTCGACGAGGCGAGTGAAAACCGGCTCGCCCGTTACGACCGCGTGCGCCTCGATCTCAACGGCTGCCGTCTCACGCGCACGGCCGCGCCCGACTGCATGACGCTGACGGGCGTGCAGGCGCTCAACGTCCTCTCGGTCGCGCCCGGCACGGCCGCGGATCTTCCCGTGAAGGAGCGGAGCGTCGCGACGCTCACCGACGACGACCTCTATACCTTCGTGACGCTGCGCGATGCGGAGTTCGTCTTCAAGGAGGGTTCCTACACCAACATCTGGGAGCCTTACGCCCAATCCTGCGGTGAACTCCACCACTACAAATACGACATCAACAACCGTATGGACGGCTGGGCGTCGCTCGTCCGCGACTCGGAAGGCGGTGCGATCTACATGCTGGTCAACACCCTTTGTGCATGGCGCCGCGCCGGCAAACCCCTGCCGCAGGGCATGGGGCCGCTCTCGGGCGTGGTGGTCCATACGCCGATGCGCCGTTACGGCGGTGACATGGGGCGCTACTCGATCCGCCCGCTCGACGAGGGCGGCATCGGCGTCAGCCGCAAGCGCAACTCCCCGTGGAAACGTCTCACGGGGTGGCTGCTCGACGGTTCGGCTGGCGCGTCGCTCGAATTCGAACTGCTCGGCTACCAAAACCTCGGAACCGAAGGCCGGAAGGGTGACCGGGTGCTCAACGACGCCGGAAGTTCGCGCGGTTATCTTTGGACCGACTGCGGCGCTTTCGTGCACGTCGACGGCGACTACAACGCCCTCGGGACGCAGAACAAGGGATGGGTCGGCAACGGTGCGGTGGTTTTCAAGGCTCCCGTGCCCGACTGGTACAAGTGGGACAACATGGGGCGCATGGTCGGTTCGAACGCCTTCTACATCGCCTTCTCGACCAAAAAAGCCCGCGGCACGGCCCTGCAACTCGCCTTCGAGTGGGGCGCAGGCAACCAGGACGGCAACTTCTCGTGGAGTTTCCCGCTGGAGTGGAAGGCCGAATATGCGGTCGACGGCGGCGAGTTCCAGCCCCTTCGTGACGCCGCCACGGGCCGTGAGACCTTCGTGCTGCGTTCGCTGCCCTGGTGGGACAAGGTGATCGACGGCTCGGGCCATGCCGACCGCCTGCGCACGCCCTACGACTGCGGCATGGGTCTCCAGCAGCGCATTTTCCGTCTGCCCGCCGAGGCCTTCGGCCGTGAAGAGGTCGTCGTGCGCCTCTCGCCCGCCTCGGGCCTGTTGTCGCAGATTCGCGGCAATCCCTCCGCCGACGTGCTGATCCCGACCTCGGTGGTCCGTAAAAACAGCAAACAAACCACCGTCATCCGCTTCGGCACGATCACGGTCGATTACAAATAACCCCAAAACAGAACCTGAACATGAAATCCTGCAAGATATTACGCTACGGCGCGGTGTGCGGCCTGGCGGCCCTGGCGGCCGTCGGCTGCTCGGTCGATGACGCCGAAACCATCCGCGTGCGCGAACTCACGGCCGCCGAGCACGAACTTTTCGTTCCGGCGTCGGGCGGAACCGCCCAGATACAGCTTTATTCCAACGGCCGGGTCCGGGTCGAGGCGCTCAGCGACATCGGAGGCTGGGCTTCGGTCGACCGGTCGGAATTCGACGGCGACCGGATGGTTTCGGTCACCTTTACGGAGAACGATTCGTTCCGCCGCATGGCCAAGCTGCGCTTCGTGCTCGACGGCGGCACACGGGCCGACACGGTCTGCATCAAGCAGTACGGCGTGGTTCCGTCGCTCGAATGTCCGGCTCCCTACAAGGCGATCCGCGGCAGCGTCGAGACCTTCACCCAGTTCGAGATCGACACCAACATCCCGCTCGGGGACTTCGCTGTCGCGACTGCCTACGTCGGTCCGACCAGAGACTGGATTCGCAGCGTGCAGCCCGAGCAGGGCATGCTGGTCGTCGACACGAAACCCAACCCGGGCGAAGACGTCTGCAAGGCGGTCGTCAACCTGAGCTACGTCGACGGCTGGGAGGAGACCTTCTCGGCCAACCTCTACATCACGCAGGCCGACAAGGACGACGAGTTCGGCCGCGAGGTGTCGTTCGCCGACGTGCGGGCGCTGGCGACGGCCGAAGGTACGGCTGTCGACGAGGATATTCTGATCGAAGGCATCGTCGTCAGCGACTTCCACAGCAAGAATATGGAGGCCAACCCCAGCGTTTCGTACGACAAGGTCGACGTGACGGTCAACGACTGCACGGCCTACCTCGAAAGCCCCGACGGCCGCTACGGCTTCCGCCTGCGCTTCGACACGCCGGAGGACAACGTGCTGGCGCGCGGCACGCGCCTCTCGCTCTCGCTCAGCGGCACGGTCCTCACGCGCGAGGAGAATCCCGAACGCTACACGATCAGCAGCCTGGTCGGCGAAAACATGGTCGAAAGCGTTGCCGGAGAGGCGATTCCCGTCAAGCAGCGTCGGATTTCGGAACTGACCGACGACGACGTCTACACCTTCGTCTCGCTCGAAAACACCGAATTCCTGTTCAAGGAGGGCAGCTATGCCAACGTTTACGAAAATTACAGCCTTTCGTCCGATGTCAACGCCTCGCAGACGGGCAACAACAACCGCATGGACGGCTGGGCGTCGCTGCTGATGGACGACGCGGGAAATTCGATCTACGCACCGGTCAACATGCTCTGCCTCTGGCGGCGTTCGGGTCAGGGCGTCCCGCAGGGGACGGGCACGACCCACGGCATCGTGGTGCACAACGAATTGCCGCGCTACGGCAACGTGGGGCGCTACCAGATCCGCGTGCTCGACGAGTCGGGCTTCGGCATGGAATGGGCCGGGGAGTCGGCCTATACGGAGTTTGCCGAATGGGACGGCAACCCTCACAAATACTCGTTCGGGACCTATGCCAAGTTCAACAGCCGGTATGCCTATAACCGGCTGGAGTCGATCACGCCGTCGGACGACATCTCGTCGGGCAAGACCGTGCCGAATGCCGAACTGTTCTGCGAAAACCACGTCGAAACCACTGCTGCCGAAGCCTGGCCCATTGCAGGAACGGGCAATTACAACAATCCGGAGGTCGGCTCGCTCGGAACGTCGCTCACCTGCAAAGCCTATTTCGTCAAGGCCGGCGTGAAGGGCTGGTATCGCTGGGAAGGGAACGAAGTGGTGGGTTACAACGGCCTGCGCATGGAGTTTTCGACCGCCTCGCTCAACGGCTCGCACATGCTCCTCGGCTTCTCGTTCGCCGCGGGGACCATTTCGGCCACCACCTCGAAAACCTATCCGGCGCACTGGTGCGTGGAGTATTCCGTCGACGGGGGACAGAGCTATACGCTCTGCCCGAGCGCCGCCACGGGCGCCGACTACGTGCACCTGCGTTCGCTGCCGTGGTGGGACGCTTCGCTGGCCGGAAACCGCTACAACACCTGTTCCTCGGCGGGTATCGGACTGACCGACCACCTCTTCCGCCTCCCCGCGGAGGTCTTCGGCCGGGAGCGGGTGATGGTCCGCATACGCCCCTACGACAAGGTGATGACCGTGCTGCCGCTCGTCTGGAACGGCGACACGGAAACCGCCGAGATCAGCGCCGCCACGACCTACGACAACCAATTGCGGTGGGGCGTCATCACCCTGCGTTACCGGTAGCGCCATGCTTGCGATCCGTCATACGGTATGTGTCCTGCTCGTCCTTCCGCTGCTCCTCGGGGGCTGCGGCGGGGACGGTGCGGAGCCAGCAGCCTTTTTTGGTGCTGAGCACCAGCACATGGTCGCTTTCCCGCTCGGCACAGGCCACGGCCAGCTCTGTTCCCACGATGCGGCGAGCCGCCTGCGCTCGGGAAAGGGCCAGACGGACAGGGTCGGGGTTGTCCCCTTCCCCGCCGAGCTTGGCCCGGGCGCGCTTTTCGATTTGGGGGCCGACCTTGGCGTCGGCATAGCTCATGGCGCCGAAGTCGTAGACCTTCTCGGCACCGGGGACTTTCTCGAGCCGGGATTCCAGCAGCGCACCGGCGGCGGCATCGCCGCAGGCCAGCAGACGATCATGGGCTTCCAGCGCCTGCACGGCGGCAGCGGCCAGACTGGTATCGCCTGCACCGTATACGTCCGCGCCAAAGCTGCTGCGGAGGCTCTGAGCCGCCTTTTTCAGTCCCGTGGGCGTATCCGCATGGACAGCCAGCAGCGTCTCTGCGCCCCGGCTCTTCCACTGGGCCTCGGCCCTCCATTGGGGCGCAAACAACGCCACAGCGGCCGCCAACCGTCCCTGCGGCGCACCGTACAGGCGCAGTACACAACGGGTCTCCTCTGCCAAATCCCATCAACCCCTCATTTTTGATTTTTACCGGACGAACACCTCATCCAGTGCGGCCAGCGCTTCGTCGTCCGACTGCTGGGCAGCGGTGAGGGCCTGCGTCCCGGCAGGGACTTTGCCCTGTGCCAGACGCAGCGCCAGTTCCAGCGCAGCCTGTGCGGCCCGGGCGCGCACCAGCGCACGGTCAGGCCGGGAGACGAAAAGCTTCTTGACGTAGGCCACGCCATCCCGGGCAGCGCCCAGATAAACGGTACCTACAGGGCGCACCTCGTCGCCGCCGGTGGGGCCGGCCACGCCGGTGACGCTCACAGCGATGTCAGCGCCCGAAGCCTTTGCCGCGCCCAGAGCCATCTGTGCCGCCACGGGGGCGGACACGACGTTGTACTTTTCGATGACCGCCGGGTCCACGCCCACGAGCTTTGCCTTGGCCTGCTCCCAGTAGGTGACGAATCCATAGCCGAACACCTCACTGGAGCCGGACACAGAGGTCAGGCGCTGTGCAATGAGTCCGCCGGTGCAGCTCTCGGCAGTGGCGATGGTCAGCCCCTTTTCCTGCAGGGTATGGACCACCGTTTCTTCCAGACCGGCCACATCCTCATCATACACCGCATCGCCCAGCATATCATAGAACTTTTTGGCATACGCGCGGCACATTTTTTCGCCGTCCTCGTCGGAGCGGGCGCGGGCCGTGATGCGGATCTCGCACTCACCGGTCTTGCAGTAGATGGCGGCGGTGGGGTTCGGGTTTTCCAGCAGGTCACGCACCTTATACTCAATATCGCTCTCGCCGCCCAGCACACGGAGGGTGACGGAGTGGAGGGTGCAGTTCTGGCGCTCCATCAGCAGAGGGCGGACGCTCTCCGTCCACATGGCCTTCATCTCGTGGGGGACACCGGGCATGAGGACGGCGCAGCGGCCGTCCTGCTCGAACCACGCGCCGGGGGCTGTGCCGTGGTTGTTGATGATTTTATGGCCCTTGGTGGGGACCATCGCCTGTTTGCGGTTGTTGGGAGTCGTCTCGCGGCCGGTGCGGGCAAAGTAGCTGGTGATCTTATCCCACTCGGCCTCATCGAAGGCCAGCTCATCCCCGAAGCAGGCGGCAACAGTCTCCTTGGTCAGGTCGTCCGCCGTGGGGCCGAGGCCGCCGGTAAAGACCAGCAAGTCGCAGCGGCTCTTGGCCTCGTTGACGAAATCGGCCAGACGGCCATGGTTGTCGCCGATGGTGCTCTCCCGCTGGACTGTGATGCCCAGATCGGCCAGCTCCCGGCTGAGGTACTGGGCGTTGGTGTTGAGGATGTTGCCGAGAAGGAGCTCGGTACCCACACTGATGATCTCTGCTGTCATGGCTCAGCCCTCGAATTCCACGTCGTCGGTGATGCGCAGGCGGATACGCTCGGTGGCCTCTGCGGCCTCGGCTTCCAGCTCTGCCAGACCGGGCATCCCGGCCTCGGCTTCGAGGATCTCGCTCAGTTCGGGGCGGATCTTCGGGTGCGGCGGGGTGAAGATGGTGCAGCAGTCCTCATAGGGCA
>OGES01002173.1_pt1 | contig 13750 bp, 7 predicted proteins | sample 1570711 | NCBI WGS metagenome assembly OGES01 (sample SAMEA2582133, study PRJEB24529) | metagenome | biome: Human gut stool | place: China | collected 2011 | reverse complement strand
TATAACTGTGATGTTATGATCAGCTATATCGTGATCGTGAAGAAGAAAGGTGCAGTTGAGCCGGTAGATCCGGATCAGCCAGATCAGCCGGTTCCGGATGAAGAAAAGAAAACCGGTCTGAAGAATGTGATCGAGCTGGCAGAAAAACTGAATGCAGAAAATTATACAGCAGAGAGCTATGCAAAACTGACAGCAGCACTGACAGCAGCAAAAGAAGTTTATAATGCCGAGAACAAGACAGATGCAGAGATCCAGGCACAGATCACAGCGATTTTCGATGCAATCAAAGGACTGGAAAGTGCAGACAAAGCAGCAAATGAAGATCTGAAAAAACAGCTGGAAGAAAAGACAAAGCAGCTGGAAGATAAAGAGACAGAGCTGAAGACAGTAAAAGAAAATGTAACAACACTTCAGACACAGATTAAAGAGGCACAGGATCAGCTGGCAGCCCTGGAAGACAGTGCATCCCAAGAAAAAGCAGCACTTGAAAAAAAGATCGAAGATCTGACAGCAGAACTGAATACAGCAAGAACAGAAGTCCTGACATTGAGCAGCGAAAAAGCGTCTCTGGAAGAAGAAAAAGCAGCTCTGCAGGCAGAACTGAAGAAAGTTCAGGATCAGGCAGAAAAAGAAAGTGCAGAGGCTGAGGCAGCAATCAAAAAGGCTTGGGAAGAAGCAAAGAAAGCAAGAGAAGAGATTGCAAAACTGAAAGATTCCATGACACTGAAAAACGGTGATACCGTTACCGCAGGTGGTGTACAGTACCGTGTAACCGATGCGGCAGCCAAGACAGCAGAAGCATATGGCACTGCAAAGAAGAACATCAAGAGCATCAACGTGGCAGCAACGGTAACCATCAAAGATGTGACATGCAAAGTGACTGCAGTTGCAGATCAGGCATTTGCCGGCCAGAAGAAAGCCACCAAAGCCGTGATCTTTGCAAACGTAATGAAGATCGGCAAGAAAGCATTCTATGGTGACAGCAGACTTAAGAGCATCACTGTGAAGGGCAAAAAGCTGAAAATGGTCGGTAAGCAGGCACTGAAAGGCATCAACAAACATGCAGTGGTTCGCGTACCGAAAGCAAAGAAAAAGGCATACAAAGCACTGTTCAAAGGAAAAGGACAGAAAAAAAGCGTAAAAGTAAAGTAGTAAAGTAATAAAAATGAAATCAGCCATTTGATGTATGCGACAGAAAATGCAGGGTTATCAAAGAAATAAAAGGTGTTGCCGATGATGACCGCCAGATTCTGTCTGGTTAAAATGACCGCCGGACTTTTTAAGAGTCCCGGCGGTCATTTTTTTCGATTTTATTGCTGTCAGAGCCAACCGAACAGCCAGAAGCAAATGCACTCCGGCAGGGACAGAATAAAAAATAAAATAAAAAAACAAAAAAATAAAAAAAACACTTGCATTTTGAAAAGAAAGATGATATATTAATGGAGCTGACGAAAACAGCAGAAAATAAAACAGAAAACGATGCGTGGCTCAGCTTGGTAGAGCGCTACGTTCGGGACGTAGAGGTCGCAGGTTCAAATCCTGTCATCCCGATTGAATATTATTTTTATTAAAAGGTTCGTCTTAAGCTAGAAAGACGAACTTTTTTGTATATAATGTTCATGAAATATCAAATAGTTTACATTTACTAATTGTAAGTGTAAGATATTTGTCTAAAGATTGTAGTATGATCTTAAAAGAAATAAGGCGGTGCAGAATGGAAAAATCATATAGTGATAGTGCAAAGAATGTTCTTGAAATTGCTAAAGAGCAAGCACAAAACTTTCACCATCGAATTATTGGAACGGAGCATGTTTTGCTTGCTTTAGTAATTGAAGCTAACGGAGATGCCGGTAAGCTTTTGCGTGAAAGAAACGTAACACCAACCTTAGTGCGAGAAGAAATTGAAAGATATACTGGCTATGGTTCAAGTCCCAAAGCTACATATATGGAAATGTCACCACGCTTAAGCTTAGTTTTGAATTTTGCTAAGCAAAAATCTGACGAATTAGGCACTCCTCAAATTGAAACAAAGCATATTTTGCTAGCGTTATTAGCTAGTGACCAAATTTTGGCAAGTTTAATTTTGAAAAATATTGGTGTAGAACCACGTGACTTAAGTCAAGATATTAATGATAGTTTCATGGATGATTCTGGAGAAGCAAACAATATTTTTGATGTTTCTTCTGCAACTAGAACTAAAAAAGGCAAGTCACTGACACCTAATTTAGATAAAGTAAGTGTAAATTTAAATAAACGTGCACGCGAGGGTGCAATTGATCCAGTAATTGGTAGAGATAAAGAAATAAAGCGAGTAATTCAAATTTTATCTCGAAGAACTAAGAATAATCCTGTTTTAGTTGGAGAACCCGGAGTTGGTAAGACAGCAGTTGCACAAGGAATAGCTTCTGCAATTGTAAATCGTGAGGTTCCGGATAACTTAGCTAAAAAACGTGTCATGGCACTAGACATGGGAAGCTTAATTGCTGGAACTAAGTATCGCGGGGAATTTGAAGATAGAATGAAAAAAATTCTAAAGGAAATTCAACGTGATGGTTCTGTAATTCTATTTGTTGATGAAATGCATACCTTGATTGGTGCAGGTGGAGCAGAAGGTGCAATTGACGCTTCCAATATCCTGAAGCCATCTTTAGCGCGTGGTGATATTCAGATGATTGGTGCCACTACTTTTGATGAATACCAAAAATACATTGAAAAAGATCAAGCCTTGGCAAGACGTTTTCAACAAGTGAAAATCGGTGAGCCTTCAAAGGAAGAAACAGTGGACATCTTAAAGGGGTTACGTCCTAAGTATGAAAAATTCCATAATGTAAAAATTGAAGATGAAGCAATAAATGATGCAGTAGAATTTTCAACAAGGTATATTGCTAACCGCTTTTTACCTGATAAGGCAATTGACTTAATCGATGAAGCAAGTGCAGCGGTCAAGATTCAAGCAGTTGGTAAGGCTGATCCACGTTTGACTAAATTAGATACACAAATTAATGATGTTATTCACCAAAAAGAAGAGGCTGCTGAAAATCAAAACTTTGTTCAAGCGGCTAAATTACGTGATGAAGAAAGCAAGCTTACACAAGATCGAGATAAATTAATTGCAAAAGTAGAAAATAAGAATTCTAAGAAGTCTATTGTTGATTCAAATAAAATTGCCCAAATTGTATCAGAATGGACTGGCGTACCAGTTACTCGAATGAAGAAGAGTGAAACGAAACGTTTAGCTCACCTCGAAAGCATTTTGCATGAACGCGTAATTGGACAAGATAAGGCAATTAGTGCAGTAAGTCGTGCGATTAGACGAAGCAGAAGTGGAATTAAGGATGAAAATCGTCCAATCGGTTCCTTCTTGTTCTTAGGTCCTACTGGTGTTGGTAAGACTGAATTAGCAAAAGCATTGGCAGCAGCAGTCTTTGGCTCTGAAAGGAATATTATTCGAGTTGATATGTCTGAATATATGGATCAAGTAGCTACAAGCAAGTTGATCGGTTCTGCTCCTGGTTATGTAGGCTATGAAGAAGGTGGACAACTTTCAGAACGGGTAAGACGTAATCCATATTCAGTAATTCTGCTAGATGAAGTAGAAAAAGCTCATCCGGATGTTTTCAATTTATTGTTGCAAGTTTTAGATGAAGGTTTCTTAACTGACTCTAAGGGAAGAAAAGTTGATTTCAGAAACACAATCATTATTATGACTTCTAACCTTGGTTCTCGTAGCTTGCAAGAAGATAAAACTGTTGGTTTTGCAGCTGATAATGAAGATAAAAATAAACTTCAACAAGAAAAGGTTACAGCAGCAGTTAAGCAATTCTTTAGACCAGAATTTTTAAATAGAATTGACGAAACAGTTGTCTTTGATAGTTTAACTAAGAAACAATTGCGTGAAATTGTTAGTTTAATGACTAGTCATTTGATCACTCGATTAGCTCGGAAAGAAGTTACTCTAAAAATTTCTCCAGCAGCGTTAGATGTGTTAGCTAAAGACGGCTTTGATCCAGAAATGGGTGCTCGTCCTTTACGTCGTGCAATTCAACATGAACTTGAGGACGTGATTGCAGAAGATTTAATTAGTGAAAAGGTTAAAGCCGGGCAAACAGTTAAGGTTGGCGCTCATCAGGGAAAATTAAAGTTCACAATTGTTGATGAGAGTAAGCCTTTAGTTAAAAATTAGTTCCTTTTGACAAATTAGTAATATAAGTGTAAAATACAAAACGTTTAAAAGGCTGAAATTCAGGATTTCGCTGATCTATTGTCCAGCGAGATGATAAAACAAAAACGACTATTACGTTGTTTTTGTTTTTTTGTACCCAAATTTTGACTTTTTGCAATTTGTAACACAAATGTAATATTTAGATTCTTATATAAGAAAGGATGTTTTCTTTGTTAGGACACGCTGTGAACTACGGTAGTCACCGGACAAGACGTAGCTTCTCTCGAATTAAAGAAGTATTGAAGTTACCTAACTTGACTGATGTGCAAACGCAATCTTACAAGTGGTTTCTTAATGAAGGTATTCGTGAAATGTTTGACGACATTATGCCGATTTCAGACTTTTCAGGAAAACTTTCTTTAGAGTTTGTTGACTACAAACTTCTGAAGCCAAAATATACTCTTGAAGAAGCACGTGATCACGATGCTAATTATTCTGCTCCTCTTCATGTAACTTTAAAGTTAACCAACCATGAAACTGGAGAAATTAAGACTCAAGATGTCTTCTTCGGAGAATTCCCATTAATGACTGATTCAGGTACTTTCGTTATTAATGGTGCTGAGAGAGTTATTGTTTCTCAGCTTGTTAGATCTCCTGGTGTTTACTACCATTCAGATTTTGATAAAAATGGTCGCCAAATTTTCGGTGCTACAGTTATTCCTAACCGTGGTGCATGGCTTGAATATGAAACTGATGCTAAGGATTTAGCTTATGTTCGTATTGACCGTACTCGTAAGCTTCCTTTAACAGTTCTAATTCGTGCTTTAGGATTTGGCTCTGACAGTGAAGTTGCTGATATGTTTGGTGAAAGTGATTCACTTCGTTTCACTTTAGAAAAAGATATCCATAAAAATCCCGCTGACTCTCGTGTTGCCGAAGCTTTAAAGGATATCTATGAAAGATTACGTCCAGGTGAACCTAAAACTACGGATTCATCTCGTTCACTTTTATATGCTAGATTCTTTGATCCAAGAAGATACGATTTAGCTCCTGTTGGTCGCTACAAGATCAATAAGAAACTTTCTTTAAAGAATCGTTTATTAAGACAAACTTTGGCTGAAACTTTAGCTGATCCTGATACTGGTGAAATTATCGCTAAGAAGGGTGACGTTGTTACTCATGAAATTCTTGATAAATTGTCACCTTACTTAGATCGTGACGACTTTAAGATGGTAACTTATGAACCTTCAAAGGAAGGTATATTACCTGATCCAGTAACAGTTCAAGAAATTAAAGTATATTCCAAAGTTGATCCTGAACGTGTAATTAAGTTAATGTCTAACGGTCATATTGCTGATGACGTTAAACACTTAACTCCAGCTGATGTTTTGGCATCAATTAATTACTTCTTTAACCTTCAAGATAACATCGGAACTACTGATGATATCGACCACTTAGGTAACCGTCGTATTCGTCGTGTAGGGGAATTACTTCAAAACCAATTTAGAATTGGTTTAGCAAGAATGGAACGTGTTGTGCGCGAAAGAATGTCAATTCAAGATATTTCTACAGTTACACCACAACAATTAATTAACATTCGTCCTGTTGTTGCTTCAGTTAAGGAATTCTTTGGTTCATCACAATTGTCACAGTTCATGGACCAAAACAACCCACTTGGTGAGTTAACTCACAAGCGTCGTATGTCTGCCTTAGGGCCTGGTGGTTTATCTCGTGATCGTGCTGGGTACGAAGTTCGTGACGTGCACTATACTCACTATGGTCGGTTATGTCCTATTGAAACTCCTGAAGGACCTAACATTGGTTTAATTAACTCTTTGGCAACTTACGCTATTGTTAATAAGTATGGTTTTATTGAAACACCATACCGTCGTGTTTCTTGGGATACTCACAAGGTTACTGACAAGATTGATTACTTAACTGCTGATGTTGAAGATAATTACATTATCGCTGGTGCTAACGCTCCATTAAACGAAGACGGTTCTTTCAAGGATAAGATTGTTTTAGCTCGTCATAAGGAAGATAACCTTGAAGTTACTCCTGATAAGATTGACTACATGGATGTTATTCCTAAGCAAGTAGTTTCCGTAACTTCTGCATGTATTCCTTTCCTTGAAAACGATGACTCTAACCGTGCCTTGATGGGTGCTAACCACCAACGTCAGGCTGTTCCATTGATTAATCCACACGCTCCAATTGTTGGTACTGGTATGGAATATCGTGCAGCTCATGACTCTGGGGATGCATTAGTTGCTAAAGCACCTGGTGTAGTTGAATACGTTGATGCAAACGAAATTAGAATTAGAAGAGACGATGATACTTTAGATAAGTATGTTCTTGAAAAATTCCGTCGTTCAAATGCAACTAAGAACTACAACCAAACACCAGCTGTTAAGCAAGGTGAAAGAGTAGTAGCTGACGAAGTTATTGCCGATGGTCCAGCAATGGAAAACAGCGAATTAGCTCTAGGTCAAAACCCAATTATTGCTTTCTTGACTTGGAACATGTACAACTATGAAGATGCCGTTATGATTTCTGAACGTATGGTTAAAGATGATGTCTACACATCTATCCATATTGAAGATTATGAATCAGAAGCTCGTGATACTAAGCTTGGACCTGAAGAAATCACCCGTGAAATTCCAAACGTTGGTGAAGATGCACTTAAAGACCTCGATGAAGAAGGTATTGTACGTATTGGTGCCGAAGTTCAAGACGGTGATATCTTAGTTGGTAAAGTTACTCCAAAGGGTGTTACTGAATTATCAGCTGAAGAACGTTTGCTTCACGCTATCTTTGGCGAAAAAGCTCGTGAAGTTCGCGATACTTCCTTACGTGTACCACATGGGGGTGGCGGTATTGTTCAAAACGTACAAGTCTTCACTCGTGAAGCAGGAGACGAATTACCACCTGGTGTAAACAAGATGGTTCGTGTCTACATCGTTCAAAAGCGTAAAATTCAGGTTGGTGACAAGATGTCTGGTCGTCACGGAAACAAGGGTACTATTGCCTTAGTTTGTCCTGAAGAAGATATGCCATACTTACCAGATGGTCGTCCAGTAGACATTTGTTTGAACCCAATGGGTGTGCCTTCACGTATGAACATTGGACAGGTTCTTGAATTACATTTAGGTATCGCAGCTAAGCAATTAGGTATTCATGTTGCTACTCCAGTATTTGATGGTGCTTCTGAAGATGATATGTGGAACATGGTTCGTGAAGCTGGTATTGGTAAAGACGGTAAGACTGTTCTTTATGATGGCCGTACTGGTGAACCATTCCACAACCGTGTTTCAGTAGGTATTATGTACTACTTGAAGTTGACTCACATGGTTGATGATAAGATCCACGCACGTTCAATTGGGCCTTACTCACTTGTTACTCAACAACCACTTGGTGGTAAAGCACAATTTGGTGGTCAGCGTTTTGGTGAAATGGAAGTTTGGGCTCTTGAAGCTTACGGTGCTGCATACACATTGCAAGAAATCTTGACTTACAAGTCAGATGATGTTGTTGGTCGTGTGAAGGCATATGAAGCTATTGTCAAGGGTGAAAGAATTCCAAAACCAGGTGTTCCAGAATCATTTAGAGTTCTTGTTAAGGAACTTCAATCCTTAGGTTTGGATATTAAAGTCTTAGATATGGACCACAAGGAAATTGAATTACGTGACATGGATGATGATTCTAATGATCACTTCAACATTGACACTTTATCTAAGCTTGCTGAACAACAAGAAAAGAAGAAGTTAGCCGAAGAAGCTGCAAAGAAAGATGATAAGTCAGCCGAACCTGTAGATCAGAGTGATTCTTCAACTTCATCTGATGATAAGGTTTCTAAGTAATAGGAGGTTAAACTTTTGATCGACGTAAATAAGTTTGAAAGTATGCAAATTGGTTTGGCTTCTCCAAACAAGATCAGAAGTTGGTCTTATGGCGAAGTTAAAAAGCCAGAAACTATCAACTATCGTACTTTGAAACCAGAAAAAGATGGTTTGTTCGATGAAAGAATTTTCGGACCAACTAAGGACTGGTCTTGTGCTTGTGGTAAGTACAAGGGTATTCGTTATCGCGGTATTGTTTGTGACCGATGTGGTGTAGAAGTTACTTCTGCTAAAGTTAGAAGAGAACGTATGGGTCACATTGAATTAGCTGCACCAGTTTCACATATCTGGTATTTCAAGGGTATTCCATCTCGTATGGGATTAGTGTTAGATATTTCACCTCGTGCACTTGAAGAAGTAATATATTTTGCTGCTTACATTGTAATTGACGCAGGTGATACTGATCTTGAAGATAAGCAACTTCTTACAGAAGCTGAATATCGTGAAAAGAAAGCAAAATTCGGTAACCGTTTTGAAGCTAAGATGGGTGCTGAAGCTGTAAAGGAACTTCTTGAGCAAGTAGATATTGATAAAGAAGTTCATGACTTAAAAGAAGAATTAAAGACTGCTACTGGTCAAAAGAGAACTCGTGCTATCAGAAGATTAGATATCTTAGATGCATTTAAGAATTCAGGCAACAAGCCTTCATGGATGGTTATGGATTGTATTCCAGTTATTCCACCTGATTTAAGACCAATGGTTCAACTTGATGGTGGTCGTTTTGCAACTTCTGACTTGAATGATTTATATAGACGTGTAATTAACCGTAACAATCGTTTGAAGAGATTATTAGACTTAAATGCACCTAGAATTATTGTTCAAAATGAAAAACGTATGCTTCAAGAGGCTGTTGATGCATTAATTGATAATGGTAGACGTGGTCGTCCGGTTGTAGGACCAGGTAACCGTCCACTTAAGTCTCTTTCTCACATGTTAAAGGGTAAGCAAGGACGTTTCCGTCAAAACTTGCTTGGTAAGCGTGTTGACTACTCAGGTCGTTCAGTTATCGATGTTTCACCAAAGTTGAAGTTTTATCAATGTGGTGTTCCACGACCAATGGCTTTAGAGTTATTTAAGCCATTTGTGATGCATGAATTAGTAAAACGTGGTTTAGCATCTAACATTAAGAACGCTAAGCGTAAGATTGATCGTGAAGATGACGATATCTGGGATATCTTAGAAGATGTAATTAAGGAAAGACCAGTTCTTTTGAACCGTGCACCTACTCTTCACCGTCTAGGTATTCAAGCATTTGAACCAGTTTTGGTGCCAGGTAAGTCAATTCGTCTTCACCCACTTGCTTGTGAAGCTTACAATGCCGACTTTGATGGTGACCAGATGGCCATTCACGTTCCATTATCTGATGAAGCTGTAGCAGAATCACGTTTGCTTATGCTTGCTGCTCACCATATCTTGGCTCCTAAGGATGGTAAGCCAATCGTTACTCCTTCTCAGGATATTGTTTTAGGTAACTACTGGCTAACTCAAGCAGAACGTGGTCGTGAAGGCGAAGGTATGATTTTTGATTCACCAGCTGAAGCAGCTATTGCATATGCAAATGGTGATATTCACTACCACACTCGTATTGGTTTAGCGGCTGATTCAATGCCTGAAAAGCCATGGCCAAAGGGATATGAACACGGGATTTTTGTAACTACTTATGGTAAGTTAGTCTTCAACCAAATTTTCCCTAAGGATTTCTTCTACATTAATGATCCTACTCAAGAAAATCTTACTCATCCTGTGGATGAAAGATACTTCTTACAACCAGGTGAAGATATCCATGAAAAGCTTGACAATATGAAGCTTGGAAAGGCATTTAAGAAAGGATTCTTATCAGATTCCATTGCTCAAATTTACAAGGATTATAAAGTTCAAAGAACTTCTGATTTCTTGGATGATTTGAAGGAATTAGGTTACACCGTATGTACTACTTCTGGTTTGACTATTGGTGTCGAAGATATTCCTACAATTACTGATAAGGATGATATCGTAGCAGAAGCTCGTAAGAAAGTTGATGTAGTTTCTAAGCAGTATCGTCGTGGTTTGATTACTGATGAAGAAAGACATGATCGAGTAATTAGTATTTGGAATAATTGTAAAGATATTGTTCAAAACGAAATTGCTCAAATTCATGCCCCAAGAAACCCAATTACAATCATGGCGGATTCTGGTGCTCGTGGTAACATTTCTAACTTTACTCAACTTGCTGGTATGCGTGGATTGATGGCCGCTCCTAACGGAGGAATGATGGAAATTCCTGTTACCTCAAACTTCCGTGAAGGATTATCTGTTTTGGAAATGTTCATGTCTACTCACGGTGCTCGTAAAGGTATGACGGATACTGCTTTGAAGACTGCCAACTCAGGTTACTTAACCCGTCGTTTGGTAGACGTAGCTCAAGACGTTATCATTCGTGAAGAAGATTGTGGCACTGATCGTGGCTTGACTGTTCATGCAATTACTGAAGGCGATGAAATGATTGAACCATTATTTGATCGTCTAGTAGGTCGCTACACTTCTAAGAGCGTTTATGATCCAGAAACTCATGAAGTTATCTGCCCAGCAGATGTCTTAATGGATGAAGATATGGCTCATAAGATTGTTGGTGCTGGCGTTACTGAAGTAACTATTCGTTCCGTATTTACTTGCAACACTCAACATGGTGTATGTAAGAAATGTTATGGTATGAACCTTGCTACTGGTGACGATGTTGAAGTTGGTGAAGCAGTAGGTACTGTTGCTGCTCAATCTATCGGTGAACCTGGTACTCAGTTGACTATGCGTAACTTCCACAACGGTGGTGTTGCCGGTGCTGCAGATATTACTCAAGGGTTACCTCGTGTTCAAGAATTGTTTGAAGCTCGTAATCCTAAAGGACGTGCTACAATTTCTGAAGTAACTGGTGAAATAACTTCAATTGAAGAAGATCCAGCAGAACACACTCGTCAAATTACAGTAAAGGGTCAAACAGATACTCGTACTTATGATGTACCATATACTGCATCTGTAGCAGTTGCTGAAGGTGACCATGTTGTACGTGGAGATAAATTGACTCTTGGTTCTATCGATCCTAAGGAATTGATTCGTGTACGTGATGCATTGACTACTGAAAAATACATTCTAAGCGAAATTCAAAAAGCTTATAGAATGCAGGGTGTAGAAATTGCCGATAAGCACGTTGAAGTTATGGCACGTCAAATGCTTCAAAAGGTTCGTATTCTTGATCCAGGTGAAACTGATATCTTACCAGGTGAATTGATGGATATTGGTGAATTTAAGGCAAGAAACCGTGAGGTAATTATTTCTGGTGGTATTCCTGCAACTGCACAAAGTGTAATTCTTGGTATTACCAAGGCCGCTCTTGAAACTAACAGTTTCTTGTCTGCAGCTTCATTCCAGGAAACTACTCGTGTTCTTACTGATGCTTCTATTCGTGGAAAGAACGATCCATTACTTGGTCTTAAGGAAAATGTTATCATTGGTAAGATTATTCCTGCTGGTACTGGTATGCCTGTTTACCGCGAAATGGAACCTAAGGTTGACATTCCTGAAGATGAAAAGAAAAAGTCAGTTTATTCTATAGCTGATATTGAAAAGAAATTAGCTGCAGCTGATGCAGAAAAGGACAATGGCTCAGCTGACTAATCATCCTTTTAAAACTTAAACATTTGTGTTAAAAAAGTCTATTCGCTTTTGTGCGAATAGACTTTTTTTATATGAAATTATAAAAAATAATACTCAGAAATATAAAAGGTATGAAAGGATATTGTTTTTTGTTCTGAGCAATTAAATGAGTAATTATCAGAAAAATGGATGACAATAGGAAAAGATACTCAGCAATGTAGAAGTTATAGTAAAAAATAAGAATAATAAAAATTATTGTATCGCCATAACCAAATTTCTTTTTCAAATTCATTATTAAAAAACTCAATATAACGAAAGAAATTAACATCCATTCAATTGGAGTGTAATCAGAAATAAAGTAGGAAATTTTAAATCCTACTATTGCTATAAGTGGGATAAGGATTTGAACTGGAAAAGATTGATCAAAATAATCAAAAATACTAATTAAAAAAATAAAAATAATAAAAAGGTATGAAATTTGATTAGTAAGCGGATTTAACGGCATAAAAGCTAATCCACCTAAAATTTCGCAATAAAATGTTTCAATAGGAATATAAGCGTGACAGAAGAAACATTTTCCTTGATATCTTAGAAAAGAAAAAATAGGTATTTGGTTAAGAAGCGTAAGCGGGATTTGGCAGTTATCACAATGAGATTTGTCGGTTATAAAGTCTTCTGTCTCAAAGCGCTGAACAATTACTAGTAAATGGGAACCAATAATACTACCGATTATAAAATTAAGTATATAAATAAATGAGTTTGACATCTTTTAACCTCCAATATTTATATACGCAAAATCAAAAAAATTTTTTTAAAATGTTTACGGAATTAAAAAATCATGTTACACTAGCCATTGTGCTATTAAAAACATGATATCCGTGAGGTCAAAAAAGAAACTCCCGGATGTGTGAACAATTTTAGGAGGAAATTTTAATGCCAACAATTAACCAATTGGTTAGAAAAGGCCGTCACTCAAAGACGACTAAATCTGATTCACCAGCTTTAAACTATGCTTACAACAGCATGAAGAAAAAGATGAACTACAATCCAGCACCTCAAATGCGTGGTGTTGCAACTCGTGTAGGTACTATGACACCTAAGAAGCCTAACTCAGCTTTACGTAAGTATGCTCGTGTTCGTCTTTCAAACTTAATCGAAGTTACTGCTTACATTCCTGGTATTGGTCATAACTTGCAAGAACACTCCGTTGTTTTAATTCGTGGTGGTCGTGTAAAGGACCTTCCTGGTGTTCGTTACCACATCATTCGTGGTGCTTTGGATACTGCAGGTGTTGATGGTAGAAAACAAGGCCGTTCTAAGTACGGTGCTAAGAAAGGTTAAAACAGTTAAATAGGAGGGACTACTAATGCCTAGAAAAGGTAATGTTGCTAAGAGAGATGTTTTAGCAGATCCAGTTTACAACTCTAAATTGGTTACTAAATTAATTAACCACTTAATGATTGATGGTAAGAAAGCAAAGGCATCTTCAATTCTTTATGATGCTTTTGGTATTATTCAAGATAAGACTGGTAAAGAACCAGTTGAAGTTTTTGAAGAAGCAATGAACAATGTTATGCCAGTTTTGGAAGTTAAAGCTCGCCGTATCGGTGGTTCTAACTACCAAATCCCAGTTGAAGTTCGCCCAGAAAGAAGAACTACTCTCGGCTTAAGATGGCTTGTTTCTTACGCTCGTTTACGTAATGAACATACTATGGATGAACGTCTTGCAAACGAAATTATGGATGCTGCTAACAATACTGGTTCAGCAGTTAAGAAACGTGAAGACGTCCACAGAATGGCAGAAGCAAACCGTGCATTTGCTCACTACCGCTTCTAATCGTTAGTTTGTAAAAGGAGATTAATCTTATGGCTAACAAACGTGAATTCCCTTTGGATAAGACACGTAACATTGGTATTATGGCTCACATCGATGCCGGTAAAACTACCACTACTGAACGTATTTTGTACTACACTGGTAAGATCCACAAAATTGGTGAAACTCACGAAGGTGATTCACAAATGGACTGGATGGATGAAGAAAAGGAACGTGGTATCACCATTA
>OGES01002164.1_pt1 | contig 13790 bp, 9 predicted proteins | sample 1570711 | NCBI WGS metagenome assembly OGES01 (sample SAMEA2582133, study PRJEB24529) | metagenome | biome: Human gut stool | place: China | collected 2011 | reverse complement strand
CCTGATCATTAAACCCATAATCCTTCACTCCTGCAGTGTACAAGTAAACCTGATTTACCAACAAACGGGCATCCTGCCAAATCTTAAAATCCTCAAAACACCTAACCGTCCCCATAAACAATTTATAACCTGTAAATAACTTGTAACCTGTAACCTGCCAACCTGCAACTTATTGAAATTACTGCAGTAATTTCAATAAATACTGTCCATACTGGTTTTTGATCATCGGTTGAGCCACAGCCCTCAAACGCTCCGCATCTATCCATCCCTTCATATAAGCAATCTCCTCCAAACAAGCAATCTTCAGCCCTTGACGTTTTTCGATAACTTCTACAAAATTAGAAGCTTCAGCCAATGAATCATGAGTTCCTGTATCCAACCAAGCAAATCCACGTCCCAACAACTGAACTTTTAAATCACCAGCCTCCAAAAAGGTCTGATTCACAGAAGTAATTTCCAACTCCCCGCGAGCGGACGGTTTTATCTCTTTAGCAACACGAACCACTTCGTTCGGATAAAAATACAACCCGACCACGGCATAATTCGATTTCGGACTCTTCGGTTTTTCTTCAATACTCAGCACGTTTCCGTCTTGATCGAATTCGGCCACCCCGTAACGCTCCGGATCATTTACCCAATAACCGAAAACAGTTGCTTTATCCTCTCCTTCTGCGGCTTTCACGGCATCTAACAACATTCCTGTAAAATGTTGTCCATAAAAAATATTATCCCCCAACACCAAGCAAACCGAATCATTTCCGATAAACTCTTCCCCAATAATAAATGCCTGCGCTAACCCATCCGGGCTTGGTTGTTCTGCATACGTGAAACGAACCCCATAATCAGAGCCATCACCGAGTAAACGCTCGAACCCCGGCAAATCCTGCGGGGTTGAAATAATTAAAATATCCTTGATTCCCGCCAGCATTAATACTGAAATAGGATAATATACCATCGGCTTATCATATATCGGCAATAACTGCTTTGATACGCCTTTCGTAATTGGATATAACCTGGTCCCGGATCCACCGGCTAATACAATTCCTTTCATATCATTAAATTCTGACGCGAAGTTATCATTTTATTTATAGGCTCCAGTATTTCATCAGGTGAATTTTCCCCCTGTAAATTCCTTTTATATCTCCTAATACAGCGTGTTCGTATGTCAATCCCCGGAAATACCCCTCGTCCAGATCCATGTACTCCTTATGCGCTACTGCCACGATAACTGCATCATAATTTGCCCGTGGTTTCTCAATCAACTTAAAACCGTATTCGTGCATCACTTCTTCGGAATCTGCATTCGGGTCCGTGACATCCACATCCACGCCAAAATCTTTCAATTCGTTCACTATATCCACGACTTTCGAATTCCGAATATCCGATACATTCTCTTTAAACGTAACCCCCATAACCAACACTCGAGCTCCCAGAATATTCTTGCCCATCCCGATCATCTTCTTCACAATCTTCTTGGCTATATATCCCCCCATCGAGTCATTTACAAACCGCCCGGCATTAATCATCTGCGGATGATACTTCAGCTCTTTTGCCTTATGTACCAAGTAATAGGGATCTACCCCAATGCAATGTCCCCCCACTAAACCAGGATAAAACTTCAAGAAATTCCATTTCGTCCCTGCAGCCTCCAGCACGTCATACGTGTTGATACCAATACGGCTGAAAATAATGGATAACTCGTTCATCAGAGCTATATTCACATCCCGTTGTGTATTTTCAATAATCTTCCCGGCCTCGGCCACCTTAATATTTGGAGCCCGATGTACTCCCGGTTTCACCACCATCTCGTAAACCTTAGCCACCGTTTCCAAAGTCTCTGCATCGCATCCTGAAACAATCTTTACCGTGTTAGCCAACGTATGAACCTTGTCACCCGGATTAATACGTTCCGGAGAATAACCGATCTTAAAATCAATTCCAACTTTCAGTCCGGACACTTCTTCCAACACCGGGACACAATCTTCTTCCGTACAACCCGGATAGACCGTAGATTCATAAACCACGTAATCTCCTTTCTTTAAAGCCATTCCCACCGTGCGGGATGCCGCCAGCAGGGGTTTCAAATCCGGTTGATTAAACTTATCTATCGGGGTCGGAACCGCCACGATAAAAAACGATGCATCCCGTAACTCATCCACGGAAGAAGTAAAATAAATATCGCTATTCTCAAATGCTTTCGGCTCCAACTCATTACACGGATCAATTTTCTCTCGCATCTTTGCCAACCGTTCCTCGTTAATATCAAAACCAATCACGGAAATCTTCTTGGCAAACTCCAGTGCTATCGGTAACCCGACATACCCCAACCCGACTAATGCTAACTTTGCCTTTTTATTTAGTAACTTATTATACATACGTAATAATTTAAAATTTAGAGTTTAGAATTTAGAATGAAACCAAAAGCAACAGTTTGTGCGGCTGGAGTCTAAAATCTAAAATCTAAAATCATTAAATCTAAAATTAATCCAGCCTATCTTCCGGCCCCAACGGACGGTACGGTCCATCTTTCACTTCAAAAATCACGGTTCCTTTCTCCACGACTTCCAACGTGTGCCATTGCCCGGCAGGTATATGAATACCATATTCACCTTTCAACGGATTCAAAGTCACGGACTCGGTCACCCGCTTGTCATCATCATAAAAAAACACGTTAATTTCACCGCGCAACACAATATAAGTCTCTGCAGTAAAACAATGTCTATGCACAGGTAATTCAGTCCCCGGCTCCAGAGCATTCAACAAACGTTGAGCATTTGCCTCCAACGTATCGTGAAAATTATAATTCATCCTCAAACGCGGACTCTCGGCGGCTTGCCGAGAAACCTCATCTAACAACCCATTATCAATAATCTTCATTTTCCCTTTATTTTTAGTTTTTACCCTTAGTTTTTTATCTTCTAATTCTTATCTTTCAGTTTTTAACTTTTATCTTTTAGTTTTTATCACCTTCCCCAACCGAAAGGATGTTTTACCAATGGTAATTTTGCCAAGGGATGATAATCCCCTTTTAAACCAATTGGGGTTGCGTGTCGAATATCATGAACAATCCCGATACAATTACGGGCTTCTTCTATACGGAACCCTTCTCCTGCCAAAATTTTCCGATAACTCTCGGTATGTAGTTCCGTGAATCCTTGACTAAATTCAAATTCCTCCCCCTCAATACGGATAGAACGATAAGTTCTTTTCTCCCCTTGCACGGCATTTTCCGGCAAATTGTCAGCATTTATACTCAAAAAATAACGTACACGAGCCTTTTCCAATCCCAAGAAACCGGCGACTCGGTCGTGAGTCATCACATGCACGATATTCTCCTTTACCGGACCAAAAATCCATGACAACATATCATAAAAATGGACCCCGATATTCGTGGCGACACCCCCACTCTTCCGCTCGTCCCCTTTCCAACTCGTGTAATACCAATTTCCACGAGAAGTAATATAAGTCAAATCCACGTCATACACCTTGTCTTTCGGTCCTTCCTCGATCTTCTTTTTCAGAGCTTTTATTGACTCATGTAAACGCAGTTGCAGGATCGTGTACCCTTTATGTCCAGTCTCTTTCTCCACGTCCTCCAATGCATCTATATTCCAAGGATTCAATACCAATGGTTTCTCGCAAATCACATCAGCCCCCAAACGCAAACCATAACGGATATGAGCATCGTGCAAATAATTCGGCGTACAGATTGATACCATGTCCACCCGTTCGTCTGTCTTCTTCAATTTTGAACAATGACGATCAAACAACTCCATCTCCGTGAAAAAAGAACAATTCGGGAAATAACTATCCATGATGCCCACGCTGTCAAACTTATCATAAGCAGATACCAACTGATTCCCCGTGTCTTTTATAGCTCGCAAATGCCTTGGAGCTATATATCCTGCCACGCCAATAATTGCAAAATTCTTCATATCCATTTTATTAATTCTTTACTCACGTCTACCTTTGGGTCAAATTAAAAATTTGAACTTCAAAAATATAACATTAATACTTTACATCAAACGAAAGAAGGACGAAATTCGAAGTTATTTTTCCTTCGTACATTTCAATGCCTCGTACAAAACTTCTATCGGATGCAATGCCTGTTTCCCCGTACCATCCTTTATTTGTTGTCGGCAACTCGTTCCCGGAGCTGAAATACAAACATTCTCCCCAGCACCCCTCACGGCTGGAAACAACACTTGTTCCCCGATTTTCATGGACAACTCGTAATGTTTTTTCTCGTACCCGAAAGCTCCCGCCATCCCACAACATCCGGAAGGAATAACCTCCACGCTATAATTCACTGGCAAAGATAACATTTCTCGAGAAGGCTCGACGGAAGCCAATGACTTTTGGTGACAATGCCCATGCAACATAATCTTCAACGGTTGATCAGTAAATTGTTCTGCCTGTATTCTTCCGGCACGAATCTCTCGGGTAAAAAACTCGTCATACAACAAGCAATTTTTTCCTAACCTCACGGCCTCTTCCTTCAAATCCTCTCCTACCAAATCCGGATATTCATCCCGGAACGATAATATACACGAAGGCTCAATACCTACTAATGGAATATTTTCTGTAACCAAGTCTTTCAACAATAGTACATTCTTTCGGGCCACTCCTTTCGCCACCTTCAACATACCTTTCGAAATCGCTGTCCGTCCACTTTCTACGTGTTTCGGAATAATAACCTCATACCCTAACCGATCCAGCAATTCAATCATCTTTATCCCGATCTCCACGTCCATGTAATTGGTAAACTCATCGGCAAACAGAAACACTCTTCCCACGATCTCACCCCTATTCTTTCGCCGATAACGACCAAGCCAATGTTTCAACGTGGTCTTATAAAGAATAGGTATCGTCCGTTTCGGAGCAAAATGCAATATTCGTTTCAACATATTCCCAGTCATCCGGTTTCGAACGATGGCATTATAAAACCACGGTAAGATCGTACCCAAACGCTGAATTTCTGTCAAACGGGCAATCAAAAAAGCCTTCATCGGTACCCCGCACACATCATAATGCTGTTGCAAGAACTCTGCCTTAAAACGAGCAATATCCACGTTAGAAGGACATTCTGATTTACACGCTTTACATGAAACACAGGTATCTAACACTTCTAAAATCTCCCGCTGATCATATATCTTTTTCGTTCTCGGACGAGTCATCAACTCCCGTAACGTATTCGCCCTAGCGCGTGTCGTATGACTCTCTTCCCTTGTGGCACGAAAACTCGGACACATCGTACCTCCAAAAGCATACGATTTCCGACAATCTCCCGAACCGTTACATTGCTCAATAGCGCACAACCAGCCTTTTTCCTTCGAAAAATCAAAATAAGTGCGACACATCACATTCGAATCCCCGGCCTCATACCGAAGCGAAGTATCCATAGGCGGCGTGTTCACAATCTTCCTCGCATTAAAAACGCCCTCCGGGTCCCAACAAGCTTTAGTCTCCTGCATCAAGCCATACACCTTCTCCCCGAACAACAATGGAATAAACTCCCCTCGTAAACGTCCGTCACCATGTTCTCCACTTAAAGACCCGCGATGCTTCTTCACTAACCTGGCAGTCTCTTCCGCCACACGCCGGAATAACACCCGGTCATTCTCCTCCTTCAAATTCAACACGGGACGTAAATGCAACTCACCCGTACTGATATGCGCATGATACACACACTTCAACCCCAGTCGTTCCAGCATCTCCCCGAAATCTTTCATGTAAGCAGGTAACCGTTCCGGAGCCACGGCTGTATCCTCAATCACGGACACGGGTTTCGCATTCCCCGGCATTCCGGACAACAACCCTAGTCCCGCCTTCCGTAAACTCCACACCCGGCTAATATCACTCCCGTACACTCGCGGGAAATGATACCCATAACCATGCATCTTCATATCCGTTTCGATCTGGTCTGCCACCTGATCCACTTTTTCCCTGCTTTCCTGTGCCAACTCGACAATCAGTATAGCAGCAGGATCACCTTGAACGAAAAAACGGTTCTTATTTTGTGCTATATTTCCTTTACTTAGTTCTAATATATTCTGATCCATTAACTCGACAGCCACCGGGTGATGTTTCAATGCGACCAGATTTCCCTCAAACGCTTCTTCTAATGTCCTACAATGTACACAAATTACCGCCTTTTCTTTAGGTGGTAACGGGACAAGATTCAATTTCAACTCGGTCACAAATGCCAGAGTTCCTTCCGATCCGGCTAATAACTTACACAAATTAAACTTTCCCTCATAAACAACATCAAAGTAATCCGAGTACAACAACTGATCAATAGCATACCCAGAATTTCTTCTCCGCAAAGCTGGGTCCGGAAAATGTTGAATAATCTCCTCTCTATTATTTTCCAACATCTCCACAGAACACTTGTATATCTTTCCCTCTAACGTGTCTTCCGTCATTTTATCCCTCACCTCATCTTTCTCCATTCCCTTCAACCAAGCCTCCTCCCCGTCACTCAAAATAACTTTTGCCTCCAGAAGATGATCCCGGGTACTCCCATACACTAAAGAATGAGAACCGCACGAATTATTTCCCACCATTCCTCCCAAACAACAACGATTAGAAGTAGAAGTCTCCGGCCCAAAGAACAATCCCAACGACTTTACCCGCATATTCAATTCATCCAACACCACCCCCGGCTCAACCCGAACCCAATGTTCTTTTTCATTTATCTCTAACACGTGATTCATATACCGGGACACATCAACGATCACCCCTTTCCCTACCACCTGCCCCGCTAAAGAAGTTCCCGCAGCACGGGGAATCAATGTAATTCCATTTTTCCTAGCAAACTTGATACATTCCTTCACGTCCGAAGCATCCCGAGGATATACAACAGCTAATGGCATCTCCCGATAAGCCGATGCATCTGTCGCATAAATCATTTGATGAAGAGAATCCGTCATCACGTCTCCCTTCATATTTCGTGTTAACTGTTCAAAATCAATCATTTTCAAAGACTATCAAATATTCTATCACACGCCCCGGTCCCCACGTAGCGCAAAGGTAAAAAACTTCTCATAAAAAGAGGTATGCCAATACATTTTGACACACCTCCTGTAATATGAAAACCGGATTCCCGGCTACAAGCTTATTCTTTTATAAACCGTTTCAATTTATCATTTCCCAAAACATTAGCCACAAAAGGTAATGCCAGAACCGTACCCACTCCAGCAAAGCCTCCCAAGAACGTAAACAATACGCAAATCAATCCCCTTTTAGGTTTAGAACGTTCAATCGGAACTACAACCGGTTCCACGATCGTCAAAATCGGTGTAGTTTCATTCACAGCAATCTTAGCCTGTTCCATCTGTTTTGCCAACTCGGAATACACGCTATAAGTAAGATTATACTCGTTCGTTAAAGCCTCCTCCTGAGTCTTGGCCACGGCAGAAGAAAAACTCTTGTTCGCATCTCTGAAACGAGCCAAACTATCCTGCATCTTCTCGTAACGTTTTTTTGCAGCATCATATTGTTGCTCCACGAATATCAAGTTTGACTTCACCTTCTCGATTTTGAAATCCGTAATATAAGTCTGTAACAACTCTTGAGCCCGTTCTGCCAACTGAGCTACAGCCAAAGGTTCTCCCAAGGACGCAGACAACTGTACATAACCGTCTTTATCATTCACGTTCAAAGAAATCATATCATTCAACATCTCTGACATTTTCTTCTCATCTTTTGAAAGAGACTGTATCGCACTCCCTTGACCCGCAGAAATCATAGTCGTATCTTCTCCCCGGATTGCATTTATGATCACTCCCGGTAAACCAATCGTATATTTCGCAATTGTACCTCCCAAACTAAATTTCTGGTACTCATTCTTTGTATAATAATCCAATAACGTGATCGGTTGATCATACTCTTCAAACTTCAACGGGGTCGCCATCAAGTCCTTCTTAAAAGGAATACTTGACACAATTTTAGGATAAATTGTCGGAGATAAAACTTCACCACCAGAAGCCCCACCTAAATTAATCCCGACCATAGAGGCCAGTCCACTCAAATTTCCACCGACTTTCTTATCCCCGGATTGAGGGACCATCGTACATCCGGCAGTATATTCTTTCGGACTAAACAGGGCAACTAATACCCCTAGTACCATAAACACGACTGTAATCTTCAGTATCAGTTTCCGGTTTTTCCATAGCTTTTGGACCACCTCAACCAAATCAATTTCTTCCTCCTGTGGCATCTGATTTGCCTGCTTTACTTCCTGTTCCATACTATTTCGTGTTGTTAAGAATTGCAGTAACCATTGCCGCTATCGAGGTCGTTGATGATGCCAGACTCAAAATTTCCGGCAACCCCATCCGATTCTTGTTCACGGATTTCAACGGAACAATAATCTCGCTTCCCGGCTCTATCTTTGTACGATTTCCCTTACAAACAGCTAGTGTTCCGTTCGGGTACAACACGTAAGCCTTTCGTTTTTTCGCATCAACACTGTATCCTCCCGCATTTTCTATATAATCCTTATACTTCATTTTCTTGAAATATGTCACAGCATTAGGATACATCACAGCCCCCCTAATCTTAACAGTATTCACATAATTAGAAACTTGTAACACATCTCCTTCCCGAAGGATCAAATCAGATTCCCCTCCTGGATTCTCTAACGCATCTTTCAGGTCAATACCGACATAATATACCTGTTCAAACGACATACTATCAATAACAACTGAATCACGTCTTGAATATTTAGCCAACTGCATTGCAGACTTCACTCTTTCCAACTCATCTGCATTCATACGACGCAACAAGCGGGCACCTTTCACGTAAGCTTTAGAAGTCACACCACCAGCCCGCTTTACCAGATCCGAAAGACGATCATTTGATGAACGTTTGGCATACACTCCCGGGTAAAGTACCTCTCCCCTCACCACAACATTCTGTTGTTCGCTGTATCCCGGAGAACGACGCACCTTTATCTCATCAAAAGGCTCAAGGATAAATCCAGGATCTCCCTCTACCACCAAGCCATCCTTCAAAGCAAATGTGAACAATTCAGCCTCTACCGGCGCTTCCTCCGTACTATTAGGAGCCTTAATTCTCCGAGAAACATCCACCCGAACCATAGAAGCCGATTCCAACAACCCTCCAGCCTGAAGAACAGCATCTTCCAACGTCATGTTATCCACAAAAGGATATTTCCGAGGATTCTTTACCTCTCCTAGAATATCAATCACGTAATCTCCCCGCAATTCAGTTGCAGAAGGCACATACAAGCGGTCATTCTTTTTCAATGGGATGTCGTCAATCTCACCTCTTAACAATTTTCCCAAATCAACCGCAAGCATTTCTTGACTTAAATCCTCTTTCTCTCGATATAAAATCGTTCTATTTAAAAAGGCATCTTCCCGAGGCCCTTCCACCACATTTATCAAATCCTTCACAGTCTTGATGGAATTATTTATCGCATAATTTCCAGGGCGATATACAGCTCCCGCCACGGATACCCGATTTTCGTACCGACTTATAATAGAGTCTACCATGATCGAGTCTCCATTCGCTAACTTAAAATCGACAAAATCATCATTATACACGGTATACATCTGAAATTCGGAATCTCCCTTACGACTCACATTCACATTTTTCTTGTAAGCATTACTGGTAAAACCTCCTGCATACTCCAACAATTTACTTAAACTTTCATCTCCTTTCATCTCGTAACGCATCGGACGTTTCACTTTACCAGCCACAGTGACAATTTTCTCGTAAGTACCCACGTTAATCAAATCACCATCCTGCAAAGTAATATCAAAACTATTATTACCATTCATAATATAGTCATACACGTCCACATGCTTAAAAGCCTTACCGTTCCTGTATAGTACGACATCCCGCAATGTTCCCACATTATTCACCCCTCCAGCCGCATACAAAGCATGAAACACAGAAGCAAGAGAAGGTAACGTGTACGTTCCGGGCATCATCACCTCTCCCATCACATTCACCTGAATACTTCTGATCTGTCCCAAAGAAACCTTTAAAAAGGTTCCCGGATTTTCGGAATTCAAATCCGAATAGATCCTAGCTAACATATTCTTCATGTAAGAAGAAGCCTCATTTATTAGCTTTCCACTCAAATAAACCGGCCCTAAATTAGGAATAGTAATACTTCCCTCCGGCGAGATCGTTGCTCGAATCGTTTCCTCCGAATTTCCCCATATATCAATAATCACCTCATCACCGGGGCCTAATTTATAATTCTCTGGAGTCGGGATATTTAAACTAGGTTCGAATGTCAACATTTTATTATTAAATAATTCTCTCCCGTACACGTTGTTTCTATTTCTCTTCAAATTTAGAGACAAACTATCTCGCACATTCCCGAAAGTATTATTCACCCGCATTCGACTATCTCCCATTGTTTGAGTCCCGGTCGTATTACTCCCTTGGCTTTCCAAACTTGCCTTTATACGTAACACCTGCTCTTTCGTGACACCTTTTTGCGATAACATCAAAATAATCTCGTCTTGACTTTTTCCTTGAGCCTGTGCGGACTTCACGGCTTCAATAACTTGCGCATCGGTCATCTGCGCACAAGCAATTCCCGTGACACCAAGCATAAGTACAACAAAAATTAAAAATCTCATATTACTTTTTTTGAATGTTTTTTATGCAACCATCCCACAGGTTCATCTTTCTTGATTCACAAATCAATCCTGATAAACCTATATGCCGGATCGGCCACAAAGATACAGCATTAATTGAAAATCAAAAATCGAAAATCAAATTTTATTATAGTTTTCAACCTATAATGCTTCTTCAAATCTCATACTTGCTCTCGTAACGCATAAAATTTACGTCTCAAAGGTAAATAAACAACCACCAGCACCACTATAGAAATAATAAAATAAATCAATGTATACCCTGGAGTATACACCAACACCAACAAATACCCCAAATTAACAACAGCCTGTACACCCATGTAGATCAAAGAAACAGGCAAATGAGCAAACTTTCCCTCGTTAGCTAACAACTGGTATAAATGTTTCCGGTGTGGTTGTCCGATGTTCTCTTTCAACAAGATACGATGTATAATAGTCAGCACACCATCCACTCCATAAACCGCCAAAAACACTAATGCTGACACGTGACCGGTATGTATTATAAAGCCACCCAACAAAAAGAGTATAATAAAAGCCATTGATATCGCTCCCACATCCCCGGAAAAACATTTGGCATGAGAACGGAAATTATAAAAATTAAACACTAGCAATGACAGTATTACCACAGGAATAAACCCCGCCGGCGCTATCGGGAAAACAAATGCATTGATCCCCCATAACGCCAACATGGCAACCAGACTATATCCTCCGGTAATACCGTTTATACCATCCATGAAATTATATATATTGAGTATGGCCAACCCGAAAAACAAAGCCACAACCACGTATCCCCACGAAACCTCATGAACCCCTAGCTGTAACAGCAACAATAACAAAGAAAAGGTCTGGAACAAAAGACGAACCTTTGCAGAAAGCGGGTGCATATCATCAATAAAACTCACCAAAGCCACCAACGTCACTCCGCATAAAAACCAAGGTGCAAAAAAATCAAAGATCAATCCATGCACAAGTACCCCTAAATAAAAAATCACCCCACCTCCTCGTAGGGTAATCGTATGATGAGAACTCCTTGCATTAGGAACATCCAAAATATTATATCTCTTGGCAATCTTAAAATAAATGTTCTCCAGCACGAAAAGGAGCAGAAGAACAAATCCATAGACCCAATTTATCATTTTTGTTGCTTAAACGATTCAACCATCTCTCGAATTCCATCCTCCAAAGTATAACGAGGCTCATAACCGATAGCGCTTAATGCTAACTGACGATCAATAACCACATCTCCCCAGAGTTTCTGATAAAGATCAGGACGGACCTTCTCTATCAGTTTCAAGAATATGGAAGGAGAAGGTAAATTTATCGTGTGTACTCCCAATTGACGAGAAATTTCCTCGACCACGTTACGCGTAGAATAAGGAACTTTATCCGTCGGATAGAATTCCCCCTCAACCTCTTTCTCCACGGCTAAATGAATAAACTCAACCAAATTTTTTACATTAATAAAATCACGACTATTCCGGGCTGAACCGAAAGGCAGCGGAATATGCTTATTTACCAAACGAATCAAACGCAACATATTACCCGGAGCCATTCCCCCCCCGTACGCCATCGGTGGACGAATAATCGCAGCCTTAAATTCCCGGTCGCTCATTGCCACTAGCTCTTTATCCGCTTTAAGCTTAGAACTCCCGTAATAAGTCTGTGGTCTTTCCGGTGTTGTCTCAGAAATTCGACTGGCACTACCGAACACGGCAATCGTACTCATCTGCACGAACTGACGTACCCCAGCCTCTTTTGCTTTCTGAGCTAATAAACAAGCCATCCGATAATTCACATCATCATAAAGCTCCTGGTCTTTCACTTCTGGACGATGTACGATAGCTGCAAAATTTATTACCGCATCAAACCCTGAAAATGCTTCAACGGGCATATCTCGAAATGCTTTCACAACAATCTCTTTCTCGTATCCGGTCGGCCTGCGACTGTAACACGTGATAGAATCCGTTGATACATATTTCTTTGTAAATTGCCCCGCAATAAAACTATCTCCTCCAATAATCAATATTCTTTTCATTCCTTGATCCATTTAAAACGGCATAAACCTCCAATTTGCCCACATACATGAACATCATTATCTATCTCATATTAGCGTGTTTATAAACAGGATACGCTCTCTCCTCTTATCTTGCTCCCCTTTTACGTCGTATAGACCTTAGATGTTTTATTCATTCTCATATAATTAAATAATAGTATTATGTGTGTTGTTTTTAATCAAGATGCAAAAGTACATCAATGGTTGCGTCACAAAATGATGTTTTTTTGTTTTTAACAACTTATTAACAAACACATGTATCACAAATACACATATATACAACGTAATCAAGCAATTATCACTTTGCAAGAGTCTATTAATTTAAATCACACATATATATTTACATTCATTTTTGTATTTATTGTCTATTCATAAATGTTCGACACCAATACTACTATATTAAATTATTATCATCTCTACGTCCAAAAATCTTATTATATTTGCCACGCATAAAAGGCTCTAATCTTTTCACTCAAATTTCTAGAACAATGAATGAACAAAAATACAAAATCGTAACATGTGCGAGTTTCGGAAATACAGGGTCTGGAATTGTTACAGATTATCTATTAGAATTTCCATCTATTCATAATCCAGGAGATTATGAATTTCGTTTTTTACAAGATTATGGTGGAGTATCAACCTTAGAAGATGCTTTGCTACACAATCAACATCGAATGAACACGGACATTGCGATACGAGATTTTATTCATTATATCGAATATCAATCTGGAGACTTACTAGCAAAACATTACGAGAAATTTTTCAAAGGTGCTTTCAAAAAAATAAGTTACGAATTTATTAATAAACTTATAGATGTTGAATGGCCCGGTTACTGGGAACATCATCAAATTATTGCCCCAAAAACGAAACGATTGTTTATGTATAAGCTATACCCAAGAATTCGACGACTTCTAGGTGGTAATCGCAAATATATAGCCCGTTATCTCCCGAAATCTCCGATGTATTTCTCCAATCCAGAACCAGAATATTTTTATCAATGTGTAAAAGAATACATGGAATCTCTTTGTGAGTCTCTTGATCCTCAACATAAATTTGATTTTATATATTTTGACCAATTGCTTCCTCCAACAAATGTG
>OGES01002159.1_pt1 | contig 13811 bp, 16 predicted proteins | sample 1570711 | NCBI WGS metagenome assembly OGES01 (sample SAMEA2582133, study PRJEB24529) | metagenome | biome: Human gut stool | place: China | collected 2011 | reverse complement strand
AACCTATCAGGTTCTCTCTAGATGTTAGCTTTTCGTCACCCACTACAGTTGACAAAGAGCCGTTATAACCAGGGAAACCTGGTTTTTTTTGATTGAAGAGATAGATTTCTTTTACGTTAGTTAACTGGTCTGATAATCACAGTCAAGGGAAAAATCTAAAGGTAATCTCAATAGTTATTATGGTTCCAGAATGAAATAAAAACACAATCCGCAATTAGTTTTGAACTCTTTTCTTTTTCAATTTCTAAACTAGATAAAAAAATATCTTCTCCAAACTTCCAATCGCCTGTTATTCAAAATCTCAGGCCTTTTTATCACAATATAATATCCTCAGAAAAGTTTATTTGGTACATCAAAAATGATTATTTCATATTCTTTACCTATCATCTTTTATTTATAACGCAATAAAAAAGCCTCTTTTAAAGAGACTTATGAAACCAGTTTACTTATTATTTAAAGCTTCAATAACTCGGTCAGTATTAGCTGTCACATTTGTATTATTGTAACGATGTTGAATTAGACTTTCGATTGTTTCTTTGCAAGTCAAAAGATTGGACTTTTCAAATACAACAACACTCAATACATGTGCACCTCCAGAAGTTAGATTTAAAATCAAAAGAGTCTGGAATGCACTTAATACAGTCAAAATACCATAAGCAGCTAAGATCAATCCTCCTAAGATAGATGAACCCATCATATTAAAGCCAACTAGAGCAAAGATAATTCCCCATGCGAAAGATTTAAAATCTAATCTGAATGAATCATCAACACTTGAGATATGATCCACTGGAATCGTTTTATTCTGTGCTCCAAGAGGAATAACCTTCAAAATAGTGTTAGGGTTTGAAGTCTTGATAAAATCTCCTTCAAGTGCTACAGATGCTTTGAGATAAAATGTTAGATACGAAGTGATGAAGGTTTGTTTCACAATAATCTCCTTTTTCTATAAAAATTACGAGACTATTATATATATATATTGTCAAGACCTTACTAAAAAGTTACTTCAGAAATTCAAAATGATTCCAAAACCATTCAAACTATTTTTGATGTCCCCTGCCGGAATCGAACCAGCAACGACTCCTTAGGAGGGAGTTGTTATATCCGTTTAACTAAGGGGACTTATGAAAAAATCTGCCACGAGGACAGATTTTTTTGTTGAAATCTGTAAATTATTTACGGATTTCTTTGATACGTGCAGCTTTACCTTGCAAAGCACGCAAGTAGTAAAGTTTAGCACGGCGGACTTTACCGTAGCGTACAACTTCAATCTTTTCAACACGTGGAGTGTGGATTGGGAAAGTACGTTCTACACCGATACCGCTTGAAATTTTACGAACTGTGTACATTTCTGAGATCCCTTGACCTTTGCGTGAAATAACTACACCTTCAAAGATCTGGATACGTTCGCGAGTTCCTTCGACAACTTTCGCGTGAACGCGAACTGTGTCACCAGGACGGAATGATGGGATGTCAGTACGAAGTTGACCTTCTGTCAAACTTTGGATCAATGGATTCATTTTTATATACTCCTATCTTACTAATCTTAAGAGCAACCTCTGTGTCTCAGCGGATTAGCCGTTATTTTTGTGTGTCCATTACACACTCTTAATATCTTATCAAAAAATTATCAGGATGTCTAGTATCTTATCGCATTTCTAGCATTTTTTGTTGCCCATAGATGCTCGTCTTATGATTAATGAGATAAGCAAAAGCCATGACAATCGCATAAGGGAGTGCATTAGAGGGCCCAAAGACCTCGACACCAATAAAAATAGGTGCTAAAAGGGTATTGGTACTGCTACCAAAGACAGACAGATAGCCAAGGCCTGCTACAAGTGGAATTGGAAGCCCTAGAACTGGCGCTAGAACAGCACCAAGACTTGCTCCGATGGCAAACAAAGGAGTTACTTCTCCTCCTTGGAATCCAAGAGATAAGGTAAAGACAGTCAAGAGCAATTTCAAGAGCCAATCAAATGGATAGATAGTACCACCATCAACACTTAAAGCAATCAAATTTGTTCCAAGTCCTGTATAGCGCCCCTTCCACAAAATCAAAAGAAGACAGGTTAAGACGACACTTCCTAATAGAACACGATAATAGGGATTTGGGAGCAGACTTGCCACTTTCTTTTTAGCTAGTGACAAGAGATAAGCAAAGAGATTTCCTGCTAGACCAAAGGCCAGGCCTAAAAGAGCTAATTTAACAAAGGTCCCAAGGTTAATAGTCAAACTATCGGATACAAAGCAGCTAAATTTTTCAAGACCTAAGAGATGGCTTGTTGTACTAGCCACAAAAGATGCAATAAGAGTCGGTACCAAGATTGGCAGACTTAACTGTCCCAGAGTCAAGACCTCAAGAGCAAAGAAGGTCGCAGCGACTGGTGTTTGGAAGAGTCCTCCAAAACCAGCGGCCATACCCATGGTCAAGAAAATACGTGAAGCATTCGGGAGCTTAAAATAGCGACTAAAAGCATGAGAAACTGTGGCCCCCAGTTGTACAGCAACTCCTTCTCGACCTGCAGAGCCCCCAAAAAGGTGGGTCATCCAGGTTGTTATTGTTACAAGGGGAATTAACCTTAGGGGTACTTGGTCCTCTTCATTATGACCTACTTTAAAAATTAAGCCCATCCCTTGTGCTGCTTTGCCTGCAAACCTTTGGTATAGGTAAACAATCAAAAGCCCCGCTATAGGAAGCACTGGGACTAGATAAAAGAGATGATGGTCTCGATATTCTGAAAGCCCTATAAGAACACGACCAAAAATAGCATCAATTAGTCCAACTATCACTCCTAGAAAGACAGCATATAGACTCAAAATCACTAGATTGGAGTATGAGAGACCTTGACTATCACTTAATTGTCTAACTTTCATTTTAGTAGCCTACTTTCCTTCAAGCTTACCTGCTTGATAAGTACGTGAGTGCTTCATAATATCCGCAAAACTCGCTACGATAGCCTCTTGGTATTCCTGATTTGTAACACTAGCTGCTACTTTATTCAGCAAGGCCTGCTCACGCTCAGGATCATAAATCGCCTTTCCAGTGCGTTGTTTATAAGCACTTACTCGAGTTACCAATTTCATACGTTCTTCCAACAAAGCCACGATCTCATTATCAACGGTGTCAATCTGTTGGCGAATCTCATTTAAGTCCATACTGACCTCCTTTTTTCTCTCCATTATAACAAAAATGACCTGAGGACAAAAGGGCCTCAAGCCATTGAATTGCTTATAAAAAGAGTTTTCTTACCTGACTGATATTACTTTCATTAACAACCAGATACAGGGTTGCTCCTGCTTTTAGACGTGTGTCTCCATGAACAACTTCAGACTGGTCCTGAAAAATCTGAGTGGAAATCAAAACCCCATCAGGTAAGGTTAAATCCTTAACCAATCGACCAGCTAGACTATCTGTAACCGGTAAGTCAATCATCGTCGGTATATTATCAACTTGCTTTGGTTCGTGAGCGATTAGATTGTGAAGCATGGCTTCATAGACAGGTTCTCCTCCCATGAAATCCATGACCAGATAGGCAATTAGGGTCACGACACCAATTGTCATTAACTGGTGAAGATCCCCTACCATCTCAGTCACCAAAATCATCGCAGTCAGTGGAGCCTTGGATACTGCACCAAAATAACCTGCCATGCCTAAGATAATGAAGATGGGGAACTGAGTCGAATCCAAGAAACCTAGATTTTCAAAAGCTGCAGCAAAAACGCTACCAGAGAGAGCACCGAGAGTCAAAATCGGAAGGAAAATACCACCAGGAAAACCTGACCCGAATGACAACATACTCCAAATAAAGCGAATAGCCAAATAGAGGATAGCCACAGTTAGAGCAGGATGTAAACCATTTAAGGCAAGAATCAATTCATTCCCACCACCTAAAAGATGTGGAAAATAGAGGCCTATAGGAATGATAAACAGAACTGCCAAAAGACCATGAAAATGAGATGGCAAGTGGAAGATTTTTCCTAACCCTTGGTAGACCTTACCAATACGTAAGACAACCCACTCATAACCGTATCCAAGCACACCTAGAAAAATCCCCAAGACAATAAGAATCCAATAATCTTTCAAAGGAAATACGGGTAATTTTTCTGTCATAGCAAGGACTGGTACCTGGCCAAAGATGCGTAGGGAAACAGCATTAGCCACTAAAGATGCCGTTAAAGCTGTCACCCAAACATGACGAGAGAAATGATGATAGACTTCTTCGACGACAAATAGAAGACCTGCAATTGGGGCATTGAAGGCAGCCGATAACCCTGCTGCTGCTCCTGCAGCAATCAAGACGCGCTTCTCACGCGCAGAGAGCTTAAGTCCCTCGGCTAATCCCTTAGCAGTCATGGCACCTAGTTGAATACTAGGCCCCTCACGACCCAACCTCAGTCCCATTGAAATCCCAAGAACACCTCCTAGGAACTTACGCCATAAAACTGACCACCAAGACGGATGTAAGAGCCCCATCAGTTCCCCTTCAACATGAGGAATCCCTGATCCCTTGATGTCTTTTTCCTGCTTAATGAGATAACCAATTAAAATAGCAAAGACCAAATTGACAAAGACAATTTCTAAAATAAGGACTGGATTGTGCAGGGCGTCTTGATAAATGGATACCGAGATTTGGGCCCCTTTAGCAATTAACCAACGAAAGAAGCTAACGACTGCACCTGCAGCCACACCGACTAAGAGCCCACGCCAAACGGACCAAAGGAGATGTTGAGATTGCGTCCTAAAATCTCTTTCTATTTCATTCATAAAAACTCCATTTTTGACTACAATAAAAGCAGACTTTACTCTGCTTTTTCTTATGCTAATGCTTCTGAAACTTTTTCAGCGAAAGCTTCGAGGTTTTCGATATCTTCATCTTCAGCAGAAAGGTCAACTTTGACACTATCCGCACCTTTGGTCGCACCTGTAAAAGTAAATTGATTTTCGAACTCATCTACTGAATGACAGAAATAATCGTAGAAGGTATCTCCTGAACCTACAACACCAAAGATTTTACCTGACAAGTCGAGGTCAGCCAAATCTTCGTAAAAGTCAACGATTTCATCTGGCAACTCTCCATCACCATAAGTGTAAGTTGCTACAATACAGATGTCTGCATCTTCAAAATCAGCGGCATCAACCGTTGTACACTCGTCTACATCTACAGTGTGACCCAATTCTTCCAATTTTTTGGCAACGATATCTGCGATTTCTTCCGTGTTACCGGTCATACTGGCATAAACGATTTTTGCTAAAGCCATACTGTCCTCCAAAATAATAAATTAACTATATTATATCATATTTCTTCAGAAAATAAATGACCTAATAACTCAAAAAAACTGCCCATCAGGACAGTTTTAGATTTTGTAAGAGCTCAAAGTGTCGATAGACTAGCCATAAGCCAAGACCAACTATCAGAATGAGAATCACTGCTCTCATGAGACCTCTCAGAAAAGTCAAGAGCCAAGTAAGAATCATAGAGGTGATTAGCCAACTCCATCCAGAAGCACCGTAAAGGGTTTGAATACTCTCTATGGAATGACTAGTCAGCATTTTTACCCAAGTGGGAATATAAATCCAAATGCCATCACTTGATAAGCCCAAACGATTGGCAATCATGGTTCCTGTTGTTTGCAACCAAGTAAAGACCCCAGCATTGAAAAGAAAAAGGAAGGTTTGCATAGGGTAACGTCTAGCAAGGCGTTTCAAATAGTGCATGACAGCTCCTCCTTAATTAGCATAAAGAGCATGGACCGTATCAATATCCACCTGTTGAATCCCGTAATAAGATCCAGCTGATTGCATAACGGATGTCTTAGAGTCATCGTGATCTAAGCCGATGGCATGCCCCAATTCGTGCTCAGCCGTATTCACAATACGCTTGTGAGTATAACCAAAATCACTATTCAAGAGGAAATAACGATTCAACTTAACATCCACATGAGTGATACGATTTGTTAAAACATTAGTCTGACTGTCCGCTAGACCAGCTGCCTGTGAATTCGCATCGGAATAGTCAGTCGCAACAATGTCAGCTGTTGAAGCATCATCAGTTAAAGTAAAGATGAAAGCACCCGTGTTATTCCAGTTGTTGATAGCCTCCTTATAAGCTGCTACCAAGGTTTCATCCGTGGACTGAATATAGATACTGGCTGTATTTTGCGCCCATCTAGCTCCATTAGACTCAGGAATTGTATCTGTCGTCGATAGGTTTGAAACAACCTTTTTAACATCACTTGCATTGGTGCCACTAAAACCTAGCTCAACTTGTCGAAAGGCTTGGTTAATGTTTGTAGCTAAGGTACTTGAAGAGTGGTTAGCATAATAGATAAGTCCATAACCAACTATGGCTAGGATAAGGGCAAGTTTAAAAATAGCCCAAATAAGATTCCATATAAATTGTAAAAGAAGTTTGGGAATATAGAAGATTACTCTCAATAATTTTTTCAATACAGAGCCTCCTTTTCGAAACTTCCCCTAGTATATCATGCTCTAATCGTTCTAAAAAGTAAAAAATATCACTTTAAGCTTTTATCATCTCTTTGATAAGATGTTACATACTTGACCAATTAAGATAAACGTTCTTCTTTAATGTAATCAATAGGTAACCATTCTAAATAGGCTTCTAGTTGTTTTTCCCAATAATACCACTCATGTCTTCCATGGTCCGTGCGGTAGTCAATGTCCAAACCAAGAGCTTTCAAGTCAGCTACTGCTTTGTTTTGAGAATCAAAAAGGAAATCCTCAAGACCACACCAGGCAAAGAATTTAGTTTTCTTGTCATGTTGTTTGGCTAGGTTAACCAGTTTATGCTGCTCAATGTCTTTTCCTTCCAAATCGCCAAAGACACCTTGCCAGTATTCCTTAGACTCACTCGTCTCATCTGTAATCATCTCCGCTGATAATCCAAGGGCACCAGAGAAGGAACCTGCACAAGCAAAGTTATTTGTCGTTAAGGCTAGTTTGAAAGAACCATAGCCACCCATAGAAAGTCCAGCGATAAAGGTCTTTTCACGCTTCTTAGTCATACTAGGGAAGAAACGTTGCATAACTTGAGGAAGCTCCTTAGCGATGGCATCGTAATACTTAACCCCGTAGTTGGTATTTGTATACCAGCCATTTTCCGAGTTAGGCATAATAACGATGAGATTAGTCTTACGAAGGAGACGCTGAATATTGGTACGGAAGGCCCAAGAATTATGATTGCCCCCCATGCCATGAAGGAGATAGAGAACCGGAATGTCCGTATCACTTTCCGCTTCAGCAATCTGGTCGCGGTCTGGATAAATGACATCTACTTGACGGTACTGTCCTAGAACATCTGAAGAGTATTCAATTTGAAAAAAAGCCATTGTATTTTCCTTTCTTAAGGATAGAAAAGCTGGGACAACCCAGCTTTTTCTTTTTCAAAATAGTCTTATGAGACTTTCTAATATCAATGAATGTAAGTAACATACTAACATTCTAATCATTAATTAACGTACTTCCATAACGACTGGAAGAATCGCTGGGCGACGTTTAGTTTGGTCAAAGAGGAACTTAGCTACATCGTCTCGGACGGCACCTTTAAGTTCACCCCAATCAAAGCTGTCTCCTGCCAAGTAATTTTCAACGGTGGCATTGACAATATCAGCAGCCTCACGGAGAATGTCACGGCTCTTCTTCACATAAACGAACCCACGTGTATTCACACGCGCTTTAGAGACAATCTTACGTTCCTTCTTGTTAACAGTGATAGCTACGATAAAGATACCATCTTCAGACAAGACCTTGCGGTCACGAAGGACGATATTACCCACATCACCGATGGCATTACCGTCAATCATAACATCACCGGCTGGAACAGCTCCTTCATGAAGGAAACCTTGATCCTCTGACAAGTGCATGATGTCACCGCGTTTAACGATATAAATGTTTTCTGGAAGAATACCAACTTCCAAGGCTAACTCTGCATGGGCTTGAAGGTCACGGTACTCACCTTGGACAGGGAAGAGATACTGTGGACGAAGGAGGTTAATCATCAATTGAAGTTCACGAGCATTGGCATGTCCAGATACACGAAGGCTCTGCGTAATCATCTTAACAGTTCCACCGGCTTTATAGATAGCGTTGTTGACACGTGCCACTACAGCTTCTTTAGCAATGCTTGGTGTGGTTACGATATAAACCAGATCTCCATCCTTAATTTGAACGTAACGGTGACGACCAACAGCCATCTTTTGGAGACCATCGATTGGTTCACCCATACGACCATTTTCAAGGATAATCAACTCGTGGTCTTCAAACTTGTTCATGTCTTTTGGTTTGACAATAAGTTTTTCATGCTCCACAGTCAATTTTTTAAGACGGATGGCTGTACGGACAATATTTTCTACGTCAAAACCAGTAAGAACAACGCGACGTCCGTGATCAGCAGCTGAATCGAAGACTTGTTGAATACGTACCAAGTTTGAGGCAACTGCAGCAACAATAACACGTCCCTCTGCATCAGCAATAACTTGGTCAATTTCTTGACCAACTTCTGCTTCTGAAGCTGTTTGTTCCGTACTTGTCGCATTTGCTGAGTCTGACAAGAGTGCCAAGACACCTTCTCGACCGATTTCAGCCAAGCGACTTAAATCAGTTTTGTAGTAAGGGCGAGCAGCTTGGTCAAACTTGAAGTCACCAGTATAGACAATATTACCTTGGTCAGTACCAAGAACAATCCCCATTGATTCTGGAATAGAGTGCGTTGTTTTGAAGAATGAAACCTCAGCATCCTCAAATTCAATTTCTGTTTCTGCATCAATAACATGGAAGTTATTGAATCTCTTAACGCCAGCATTCTTGACAAAAAGTTTAGCTAACTCAATTGTGAGTGATGATCCAAAAACTGGTGCTTTGACTTCTTGCAAGATATAAGGTAGGGCACCAATGGCATCGGCGTGTCCGTGAGTTAAGAAAATCCCTTGGATACGATCTCTATTTTCAATCAAGTAATCTAAGTTAGGGATGACAAAGTCAACACCTAGTTGTTCATTTTCAGGATACTTTAGACCAGCATCCAAGATAAAGATAGAGTCGTTAATCTCAACAATATAGAGGTTTTTAGCATTTTCACGCACTCCACCTAGGGCAATAATTTTAATATCGCTCATGCTTGTTTTTCTCCTTTTTAGTTTGACTCTCTTCTAGAGCCTATTTTTACAGACGGTCCAAGAAGCTGAACGTTCGTGCGAACAGTCTCCTTGTCGATTTACAGGCCACAACAAAAAGTTGCATACTCTTTAAGTATACAACTTTTTAGCTTATTTTACAATTTAGAGTCAATCTGGTCCTACTCGAACATAGCATAGTAGTCTGTGATATCCAATTGATCCTTTTCTTCCTTGGTAAGATCTTTAATGATTTGTCCATCCTTCATAACGATAAGACGGTTCCCATATTTAAGAGCATCTTCCATGTGATGGGTAATCATCAAGGCTGTGAGATGGTCGTCCGTCACAAACTCATCAGTCAACTCCATAAGAGCCACACTTGTCTTAGGATCCAAGGCTGCGGTGTGCTCATCTAAGAGCAAGAGCTCAGGACGTTTAAGAGTTGCCATTAAAAGGCTAAGGGCTTGGCGCTGACCACCTGATAGAAGACCTGCTGGTGTTTCTAAGTGCTTTTCTAAACCATTACTGATACGTTCAATCAGACCTTGAAATTCCTCTGTGTAGAGATGAATTTGGCGTGATTTAAGACCTCGTTTTTCGCCACGGTATTTGGCAATCAAAAGGTTTTCCGCAACAGTCATTCGAGGAGCTGTTCCCATTTTAGGATCTTGGAAAACACGTGAGAGGTATTTGGCACGCTTCTCAGCAGGTAGAGCCGTAACATCCTCACCCATGATAAAAATCTGACCACTAGTCAACATGAGGGTTCCTGCAATGACGTTGAAGAGGGTTGATTTCCCGGCACCATTTCCACCAAGAATGGTAATAAAATCACCTTCTCTAATGGTAAGGTTGACATGGTCCAGGATGGTTTTTTCGGTGTTAAAACCGTTATTGACCTTAACAGTCGCATCTTTGAGTTCTACAATAGCTGTCATCGTGATAAGCTCACCCCCTTAAAGAATTTTCGGCGTAGGACAGGCGAGATCAAGCAAAGGGCTAGAACAATCGCACTAAAGAGTTTGAGGTAGTTCGTGTTAAATCCAAGAGCGATAACTGCTGTCAAAAGGAACTGATAAAGGATTGAGCCTACACAGATGGCAATCAGTCGTTCCAACAAGGTCAAGTTAGTCGTATACAAGACTTCACCAATGATAATGCTGGCAAGTCCGATGACGATAACCCCAATCCCTTTTGAAACGTCGGCATAACCGTCCTGTTGACTAATCAAGGCTCCTGAGAGGGCAATAATACCATTTGAGATAACAAGTCCCATCACTTCCATTGAATCCGTATTGATACCAAAAGATCTAGCCATGTCTCGATTATCACCAGTAGCAATATAGGCTTGCCCTAGGCGCGTGTTAAGAAAGGCAATCAAGGAAGCAATAACAATAGTTACAGCTATGAGACCGACGATTAAGAGGTTATAATCTTTACTAAAGGGAAGCAAATCTTGGATTGTCTTAATATCAAGGAGACCTAGATTGGCTCTTCCCATTATCATAAGCATGACTGAGTTAAGGGAAGTCATGACCAGAATCCCTGCCAAGATCGTTGGAATTTCTCCTTTTGTATAAAGGAGACCAGTTACAAGTCCGGCACCACATCCAGCCAAGACAGCAACCAAGGTCGCCAAGATGGGGTTCCAACCAAAGTTCATAAGAGTTACTGCTACTGCCCCACCAAGAGGAAAGGAACCTTCTGTTGTCAAATCAGGAAAATCCAAGATACGGAAAGTCATGTAAATACCAAGACCTAGGATTCCGTATAGAAGCCCCTGATAAATAGATGAAATAATCATATGTCCTCCTTATTTATCAGCTTTAACAGCGATGTCTGACTGTTTAAGCACATTTTCAGGGATGGTGATATTGAGGTCTTGAGCTACTTTGAGATTGAGGGTTGGTGTCCCATCATCAATCACATCAACTGGGACATCCTTAACTTTTTTACCTTTTAGAACCTTAACGGCACTGCGAGCTGTAGCCTTTCCGAGTTCATATTGGCTTTGAGCAACTGAGGCCAAACCGCCCTCTTTTACCATCGTATCAACCGTCGTATAAACTGGAATCTTAGCTTGATTGGCTGATGAGATTACTGTTGAAAAGGCTGAAGCAATAGTATTATCTTGAGGCGTCCAGATGGCATCTACCTTACCAGTCATGACTGACATGGTTGTATTGATTTCATTGGTTGATGGTACGGCGTACTCGACCACATTTAGACCATCTTTTTCAGCGTATTTCTTAAAGCTTTCAACCTGTGATTTGGAATTGTCCTCACTTGAAGCGTAGAGAATACCAATCGTTTTGGCGTTTGGTGTCAGTGATTTGACCAATTCTACTGTCTGCTTAATCGGTACTTGGTTAGAGGTACCAGTGACATTGCCTTCTGGATGCTTGAGATCCTTAACCAATTTTGCCCCAACAGGGTCTGAGATAGCCCCCATAATGACTGGAATATCCTTGGTAGCTGCCGCTAGTCCCTGAGCTGCTGGCGTTGCAATACCGATAACAACATCGTTTTTGTCGTTGACCAATTGTTTAGACATGGTTTGAATCTTTGATTGATCCCCTTCAGCATTTAGGAGGGTAACTTGAACCTTGTTCCCTTTATAACCAGCTTCCTTAAGGCCATCCTCAATACCTTTCTCGATTTGATCCAGGGCATCATGAGTGACGAACTGAAGGATTCCTACTTTGACGACCTTATTGGTATTTTGGTGTTCTTTTTTGAACAGATCTGTACCAATGGAGCTGAGCGTCAAGATAGCTAAGAAAACCAAAGTCCAAATTAAACGCTTGTTTTTCATATCTGTCTCCTTATATAAATTCTTACTTTCTATTGTAAGTCATTTTCAGTCAATTAGCAATATTCTTAATTTATAAAAATTACCTTTCTCAAAGAAAAAGAATCAGAACACGATGTCTGATTCTTTTTCCTATTATTACTGATATTGTGCCAAGTCTAGCTTCATAATATAAAAGTAAAGGTCGCCATATTGTCCTTTGTAGCCAATATCATGTCCGTTTATAGTCACCTTAGTGACTGGCGTTGAATCCGGTAAGGCAATCCAACAAGCTTGCTGTGCTCTGACAAATTCATTGTAATCTTCAAAAGAAGTGTGTTTTTCTTGCTTTGCAGTATTTAAATAAGTTACTTCAATCATGGGGGGACCTCCTTTTTATCCTTTAATTAATGTCTAGATTACGCTTCTTAGAGAGTAAAGTCAATCATGACGACTTAAAAAACTAGCAGGCTAGACTATACAAATAGACCCCACAACAAATGCCATGAGATCTATATTGATTGGAATCAGAATTCTACTGTCTTGAACATCCATAGATATCTTGTCTTCCCCCTCAAGTTCCTTCGGAGTAACAGTTGGAATATATAGACCATCCATGCTATCCCAAACTTCATTTATAGAAGGAAGTGCTTTTTTGTCTTTAGAAACTCAATCAGTTGTATAGCCGTTGTTATCAGTAATCTGATTCAGTATTCATTATAGCTGCCTCAGTTGCCTCTAATTCATCACTTGCAGAAAGTGCTGAAGTATTTGTCAAACCGTTAGCAACTACCAAATTCTCTAATGAGGCTTGAGCTGTAGAAGATGATTCATGATTCTTGGCTTCTGATGTTTGACTTGATGAATCCATCGATTTAGTAGTTTCACTACCGATATCTGTAGATTGAGAAGGTTCAGTTTTAGCACTTGCTTGGCTATCTGTAACTGAGGGTGCAGTTTCACTTTTTGCTTTGTTCGCAATCATTAATGCCAATGTACTATATAGTTGTGCATCTTGACTAATAGGTGTAGCGGCACTTGCTACACCAGCTGTTTGAACTTCTGTAGTTAACTCATCTGCTAAAACTTTGTTACCAGTACCAAGTTCCAAGTAAGACAGAGTACACGCCTACATTGAGTTTACGAATTGAAAATCGACTTATACAATTATTTAATAAATCTTTACCCACTTTGGTAATCCTCCACACTTAACATTTAAGTATCCTACCCCTCAATGAGATTAAAAGTATTTTAAAATATTAATCGTTTAACATTCTAACACGATCAGTAAAGATAATTTATTTTTTGTATAAATATAACTTTATCCAAGTCTATATAAAATATATGCGTATGTTTACCAGTATTTAAAATTGTCCAAAAAAATAATTTTAAAGTTTCATTATTTTGAAGAAAGCGATTATATTAATTAACCTTAGAAAAATGAATTCAAGGGAAATGTTTAAATTTCTAAATCCTAATCATTATAGTCAACTTCATAAAACGTCTCTTTAGTGTCTTTTTGAAAGTTTCTAGGAGCTTTAACAAATTTCGTATACACTCTTAAAATAAATGTAGCTAAAACAATATATTTCTAGGCAAATTATCTTAAGCAATTCAATTTAGCTAGCTACTTAAAATAGGAGTGTAAAGTCTATACTATTATTACAGCTATACCTGAATCTTCTAGGATTTTACAATCAAAATAAAAGCTAAGATTTAACGAAAAATCATGTAATTTATCATAATACTCATTTATAACCAACTCAGCTATTTTATATCCCCCCATTAATCCACTTCCTCAAAGATAATCTATATAGCATATTCCACTAGATAAATTTTATAGTTAAATAAAATATAAAACTAGTCAAAACCACCCGTGAGAACGGGT
>OGES01002154.1_pt1 | contig 13827 bp, 15 predicted proteins | sample 1570711 | NCBI WGS metagenome assembly OGES01 (sample SAMEA2582133, study PRJEB24529) | metagenome | biome: Human gut stool | place: China | collected 2011 | reverse complement strand
CATAACCCTAAATCTCGCTTGGAATTTAGGGTTATTCGACAGACTGAGCACTTGCGTTTGCAAGTGCTTTTTTCATGTCTGTTGGGTACGAAAAAGATGTTTTTTCGTTTTTTGCGAGGGGAGTTGAACTCTCGATATAACAAGACTGTCTATATAAGTTTTGTTATACTTTACTGCACACCTATATTGCTTGAAACAAATCTATTTCACCGCGTTTTGAATAATCCATTTTCTTGTTTTTCGCAGTATTACGAAGTTCCATGCCTATGATTTGACTCAAGTTAAACTGATCTGTTCCAATCAGATTTGCCATATGCACTAACCCAAATTGTCCTTTTTCGCTATGATTATTCCACAGTCTTTCACTAATTACAAGATTCTCTGAAAACAGGGGTAGTAATAAATTAAAATAAAATAAGACTTTGTCAATTCCTGATGTCTGTATTTGATCAAAAAAGCCACGATATATTTTTTCCTCAGAGGATAAGCAACTGAGTAAAATATATGACTGATTAGTTTCAGGTAAGACTGTTACAGCTAACCTGTGCATTTTCCCCTCTTCGTCAATAGTTTCAATTCTTTCGCCATTCAAATCAAAATCAGGAGCAATATAAGCATAATTCGCAAAACCAATTTGATATGGAATCTTAAACACGCATGTTTCAATACCATTATATGTTCCCAACATTATTTCCGAATCAAAATGATTCTTCACGGGTTCAAATTCTTTCATTCGCATACATTGAACACGATACTCTTTTACCATCTCAGGAATCGAAAACACCTGAGGTCTCTCAGCAAAGGACTCTTTAAGTATACTCATTAGCTGAAGTTGTTTTGCGTATTCAAAAACAAAGGCTTTATAGGCATATATAAACCTCATTTCCTCATTATCAGGATCAAAATCAGGAGCACCGGCTTCTATTGGTTTGAACAGTTCTGTATCATGCAAGTCACAAAAACAACTTTGTGTAGTTGCCTTGTTTCCGCTTACCTTGCTAAATGGAACGATAACAACAGGGTTCAGATGATCATCATCAACAACGATAGGCTGCTTGGTATGATCTTGCATCATTACATGATTATCACTGCTTGTAAGTAACGATATTATCTTATGATTTTGTAAAGCGTGAGCTTCTTTTATATGACCTTGACAACTCGTTGGATCTGGATGAAGACAAACCTTTCTCTTTTTGAGATTGTTTCTCATTCGCTCCATTAAAATAACTTCCGTAGGCTTCGGTGAGTTGATAGGACCAGAATCGGGTTTGTTCTTACAACAATTCGAGAATAATTTTCCCGATCCACACGGGCACAACTCATCATCATGAATATGAAGCTGATTTTTGGGTATTTTTAACTGTTTCATAGAATTATAAACTATTTTAGCATCCCTATTGAACAATGACATGATTTTAAACATTCCCCTTATTATCCCCCCATTAATGTCTATAAAAATTCTCCATAGCCTCGGCTTGCTCTGCACGATAGTCATCTTCGCCGTAATCAGTAACATCATTTTCTATTGTTTCAGCTTCATCAAGATTCAAGAAAATATCCCATTTATTAATAAGTTTTACTGAAGATAATTCAACTTGTGATAAGCTACCATCATCAGAAAAGTTAATTTCGACTTCGCAGTCAACCTCTGCTAATGCGTTTTGAAATGTTAAACGAGTATATGCACAAAAGTAATAACATCGATCTTCGCTGTCCCAAACTGAACGGTTTTCATCAAAGAACTCGGAGCATCCATTTGCAGATAAAGTTGCTGTTATTTGAAGTAATACAGAATTCTGCGTTACTTCCAAAGGCACTATCATATCATTTATATCAACAACAGATACCTTTTCTATATCAACTTCTTCAGCAGTATCTATGTCATCAATACAAAAAGCTTCATTTAAAGCTGCATCAGAAATCTTAGTATAAATGTCTGATTTAGTTTGTGAAATAAGCATTTGATACAAGTCGGATTTGTCGTCTAACTGTTCCCAAAGGAGGAGCATTGCTGCCTCCAAACTATCTACCTGCACGATCTGCTTATTTTCTTCTAAAGTATGCTTCCAATCTGAATCATCACTTATAATGAGAACTGTTGAATTTGCGTTATTCTTGCAATACTCTATGATTCCTTTCAAAATAAATGCATCGGGGAATTCTGATTTTTTATTTCCAGTCGTACTAAAAGGTTGGTTTGCATTAAAATAATCTTCAAAAACTTCCTGTGCTGAAACATACGGAACAGAAATTGCGCGTTTATAGAATAAGTCAAATTTATCAATTAGACTTTTTTCTATGTTAATCTCATCAAGTCTTCTAATCAAATCTTCAGTCGAAACATCTATCATTTGAAGTTGCTTATTATACTTTCTTAAAGAAGTCTGAAGATTCCCAATTCTGCTTACTAATTCAGATTCACCAATATGTTTCTTGATTTCTGACTCAAGAACAGGATGTGTAAGCAATGTAATATTGTTTGCTTCCAATAGTTGAAGCAACATTGGAATAATCGATTTTGTAATGCCCCTAAAATCACATTGATTTTTATGGTATATTGAGGTGTCGATCATGACTGCATCTATTTTATGATCCATCAACTTTAACCTATCTTTCTTTTGTTGGTATTCTATATTTATATTATAGCTTGATTCTCAATCCTTTTCAAGAGATGCAGTAATACCTACACAAAACTAAAATTAGTACTTCAGAAATATATTTGAATACGCATTATCAAACTCATTTTTAATTGATAGTATTATAATTCCTGCTCCACTTCCATTCCACCTACAAACACCACCTTAATTTTTTCTTTGGATTCCACTACCACACATTCGAGAATTTGGCGAATGATTTGATCGTCATAGGTTAGCGGATGATTTTTGAGTCCGTCAAGTATTATATATATTTCATCAAGACGGGATTTTGCGTTTTCTCTTTTCTGCTGTACCTCCGCATACTGAGCAAGCTGCTGTTCCAATCGGCTTTTTTCATTCATCAGTTCCGTTGCCTTGGCTTCATCAAAGTTTTCTACCGTATCAGAGGATATGGCAGACAGCATTTTATGAAATTCCGCGTCTATTTCTGCTATGCGAATCTGTATATCAAGGCTTTTATCCTCTGTATCGTTTTGGTCTAGTCCCATTCCGATGTGAAGCCTCAGCGTTTTGAGTACATTGGCATTTTGCTTGGCTGTATCTATAACGACTGTCATAATCGCATTTTGCAATACGTTTTCTTCAATGCTCGGCGAATGGTGACAGTATTTTTTGCCGTAATCAAGACGGTTGATGCATCGCCATACGATTTTCTTTTTGCCTTTAGCCGTCCATGTGCATCTGCGATACGGTGTTCCGCATTCTCCGCAGATAAGCAGTTCGGTTAAAGCGTATTTACCTGAATATTTGCCTTGCTCGGTTTTAGTCCCTACCTGCTTGACTTTACGCTTACCCGAACGCCGTGCCATTTCTTCCTGAACTCTGCCGAAGGTAGCAGAGTCTATAATCGCAGGATGATTGTTTTCTACATAATATTTCGGCCGCTCACCATTATTAATTTTTACTTTTTTAGTAAGGCAGTCCGAGATATATGTTTTGTTAAGCACCGCATCGCCTTTATATTTTTCATTGGTGAGGATGGATTGTATTGTTCCTCGAAGCCATGTGCCTTTGCCTGATGGTGTAGGCACACCGTCCGTATTTAAATCATCTGCGATTTTTGCAAGGCTGTCGCCTGCGAGAAATCGCTCATATATTCGTTTAACGGTTTCAGCCTGTTCGGGATCGATTTCAGGTTTGCCGTCCGCACCTTTTCTGTAGCCTAAAAATCTTTTGTACTGGAACGGTACGTTACCCTCTTTGGCGCTTTGTGCCTTACCCCATTTAACATTGGCGCTGATATTTTACGATTCGCTCTGTGCGATACTGCCGTAGATGGTGATATAAAACTCCGCACCGGGATCGGTACTGTGGATGCCCTGTTCCTCGAAAAATACATCTACGCCTAATTCTTTCAGCAGTCTTGTATTTTCAAGACAGTCAACCGTATTTCGGGCAAACCGTGATATGGATTTCGTAATAATCATATCAATCTTGCCACGTTTACACATTTTAATCATGCGTTTAAACTCATCACGTTTCTTAAGACTGGTGCCGGAGATTCCTTTATCAGCAAATATTCCTGCTAAAGTCCATTTAGGCTCACTGTTGATTTTTTCGGTGTAGTATTTTGTCTGAACCTCATAACTGTTCAGCTGTTCCTCCTCTTTGGTGGATACACGGCAGTAAGCAGCCACCCGAAGCTGTCTGTATGCGGATTTAATTTCATCCTGAATATTAACCTGAGCAGGAATCACATGTACTGATTTCTGTGGTATTACTGCTGTTTGCATTGCTGCTCTGCTCCTTTCCGATCTGCTGATCATTTACTAAAATTATGCTTACCGCACCGTCATCACTTAATTTTATTGCTTTTACAGTACGATTGAATAAAGCCATAGAAAATGCTGAAAGCGGACTCGCATTTGCAAAGTCCGCTTTTAATCTTTTTGATATATATTTTTGCGAATCTATATCCTTATATTTTAAAGATACACATTCAAGCATCTTTTTCCGCAGGGAGCTTTTATCAAAACCATGGCTGTCAAGCATTCGGCTGATTTCATTTTCCAATCTGTAAACATCCAAACTTGGTTCTTTATCAACATCTGTAACCGTTTTAATTATATCGGGTTTGTTGATGACTGTCTTTAAACATTCGGTAATACCGTATATCAAATTGTTGTCTGATATGCTGATAATATTTTTACAGTTATCATTTTGACACAGCCACCAATCCTGACATTTTCGTTTGCTGTCATGCCGTCTGTACATCTTACCGCCGCATTTTGGACATAGCATCGGCACACCAAGATTAAATATATCTGCTTTTCGATTTGTGCTTTTTTGCGTATTCTTTTCTGATTTTATCCGCATTAAGGTTTTATGCGTATCTTCTTCTATAATCGGCGGGTAACCATTTGTGCCGAGATAACGCTCATCTTCAATGATTCTTTTGATTCTTGATTTATTCCAACCACATACACCGGTCATATATTCAATATGTTCATTGTTTAGTTGCTCTGCAATTTTCAGCAGTGATAATCCATTGAGGTATTCCGTAAAAATACGTGTGACGGTTTCAGTTTCTTTCTCTTGGATTGCTATACTGCCGTTTTTGTATTGATAGCCGTATGGGATATTACGAATCTTCACGCCTGCGGCACCGTCCTTTCATTGGAATTTCTTCTGTGAGTTCAATATCACCGATGAGTTTAAATGTGAGATCAGCGTTACTGTTCACAGTAATGCCGACTACAATTTTTTCGAACAGCTCTTCATCAAAATTGTTGTCTGGTTCATAAGCTTCGAGGATTTCATTAAGACTTTTCAGCGTATCAAGCCACGCATCATTTTCATCCTCCGATAACTTTTGCCGTCTTTTTGTTCTGAGCGTGCTGATTTTATTATTTATCTCCGACGACTGTGCAGAAAATTCCGCAGGATTTAACACACCGTTGGTATGAAGCCTTGCGATTATAAGATTCTGTGCGGCAAGGTCGGCAATTTCTTTGTCAATTCTGCGTATTACATCTATATTGTCTGATGTTCTGTTTTGCATTGCTTCAGCTTGCCTGATTAAATCGCCGAATAAGTTTTTTCGATTATCCGCTAACTTTTGAATCAGCATTATAAACGTTTCATATACGGCTGTTTCTCTAAGCCTGAGCGGTCTGCAGTCCGTCATGCTTGCAGCTTTATTGCTGCATAACCAATATGCTGTACCTTTTACAATCTGCCGTCTGAAGGTCATTCCACAGTCGGGACATCGCATAACTTTTGACAGCAAGTATTTGCCTTTGCTGTTACTGTAAACATTTTTTCTTGAATTTTGCAATGTCTGAACCGCTTGGTATATTTCGCGGCTTACAATCGGCGGATTGCTGTTTTCCACATAGTATTTCGGCAGTTCGCCATGATTCATCTTTCTTTTGAACGGTAAAGTTTCAGTTGTATAGCTCTTTTGGAGCAGAGCATCACCCATATACCGTTCGTTATTTAAGACATAGTGTACTGTGGACTCATACCATTTGTCTTTACCGTATCTTCTGCTCACGCCTTCATCATTGAGGATATTCGCAATGCTTTGCTTTCCAACACCACTGAGATATAAATCGAATATGCGTCGAATGACGGCAGCTTGCGGTTCGTTAATCATCAATTGCCCGTCTTTTAAAATATATCCGTATGCAGGACTGCAGCAATTAAATTCACCTGATTCCATCCGCTTTTTATAGCTCCAACGCATATTCCCCGATATGGACTCACTCTCTTGCTGAGCTGCCATACCGGGGAATGTAACAATCATTTCCATATTCAGTTTATTGGTATCAATGCCTTGTTCCTCAAAATATAGGCTAACGCCGAGTTCCTTCAGCAGTCTGATACACACCAATAACTCCTGCGTATTTCTTGCAAATCGAGACACGGATTTTACAATAATACGGTCGATTTTGCCTTTTTTGCAATCACGAATTAACCGATTCAGTTCATTGCGCTTTTCCATTGAAGTGCCTGTCAGACCTTCATCTGCATATATATCTACTAATTTGTATTCGGGATGCTTTCGTTCATAATCCTTGTAGTATCTGATTTGTGCGGCGAAGGAGTGCAACTGATCCGCAGAATCGCTTGACACACGGCAATAGGCTGCCAGACGAATGATTATATTTTCTTCTTTGCTCTTAGCCGTTATTTCTGTTACATTCATAAGCATTTTCCTTTCCGCAGATTCTATCTGCTGTTGTCACCATATCTTCGGCGCAACACCAACAATACCACAAGAGTTCACATACATCCAGCGAAACCGAGCAGATTTATCAGTTTAGACACAATAAATTTCTGTGCCGTAGTATTCCTCACTAATGCGAATAATTCTTTCATATTCATTCTCGGTGATGAGTTTCATATTAAGCAGTATCCGAAGCATATTTACACTATAATAAAATGCAGAATTATTGATATCCGTCATATTTTTCATTTCTTTAAACCCTCCAGATAATCAAGACCGAAGCTGATTAAAATCGCTTTATCAATTCGTTTCATTGTTTTGCTATCCATTGTACCGACAAATCTGCCGAGACGGGTTTTGTCGATTGTTCTTATCTGTTCAAGCAGAACCATGGATTCTTTTTTCATGCAGTCTGATTTAAATATGATATGCGTCGGCAAATTCGGTTTATCAAGCTCACCGGTAATTGCAGCAACGATTGTCGTACGGCTGTGCAAATTCCCTTTATTATTTTGCAGGATAACAACAGGACGGATACCGCCTTGCTCCGAACCTACAATCGGACATAAATTGGCGTAATAGATTTCGCCTCGTTTTATTTGTTCCATTTTCTTTGCCTCCATAAGTAAAAGGCGGTCGCAATCTGTAAAAAGATCAACGACCGCCTGTAATTTTTGTATCAATCGTTTTTAGCCGATATTTGAACCACGCCACCCCCTCGACTAACGGGAACGCACTTTCCGGTCATGCATTTGACCTCATTGGAATCTCACCACCCCCGGGATCTCCGCAGGGCGCCCTCCTTTGCTGCGACGGCTCACGACAACCACAAAAATCGCTTCAACGCTCGGCTTTAGGACTAGACGCAAGTATCTTTAATGCTTCTGCCTGTCATCGCCTTCGATACGGATGCGCCGCACCGTCTGAGTCCTGAAGGCATAAAATGCGTTCGCTCATGTGGCTTGCCGGTTTCAGCCGACAGCAGAAGGAATGTAAAAAATGCGCTGTACTGTTCAGTTTTCAAGGAACATAGGAGGCAATAGAAAAAGCCTCCTCACTTTCCATGCCAAAAAGTGAAGAGGCTGAGCGGATTTATTTTTAACTTTCCAAAAGTTTTTTTAGTTTTATAAGGATACGGTGTTTTCGGTCGTTTATCGTTTTTTGCGGAATGCCTGTTTCAGCTGACCATTCACGCTCCGATAAATTCCTGAAAAACAGAGCATTTATCAGTTTTTGTTCATCGTCCGACAGCAGAACAAGAGAATCATGCAGCTTGTCCGACATTATTTTATGTATTACTGCCTCATCGATTTCCTGCGATGTATCTATAAAAATGTCCTCACCGTTGAAATCATCTGTTGTGAGCATATCATAAGAAAAATCGCCGTTTTCTACCGAACGCTCATCAATATATTTCTGACGGCGTTGAGATTTATAGAAATCTCTATAAGTTTCTTCTGTTACTTCCATAAGCATTCCGTACAGAGGGATAAAGAACTTATCAGCATAAGAAGCATCATTTTCTTGAAGCGAGCAAAATTCCTCATAACTCAATTCCGTATAATTGCCATTATCTAAAATAAATACTTTTTTCGGTGCATATTTCACCGTAGTTACCTCCAATCAATCTAAATTTTTAGGTTTAGATTGATTTGGAGGACTGCGACAGCCTATGGCATAACAGCTATTAAAGCTACAGGCGTAATAAAAAAAGTCAAATTTGCCCCTCGTTATGCAAAGGGTAAATTTGGCTTTATAGTTGGTATTTAAATTTTCAATTTTTAATAGTCTATATTTACATAATAATATATAATCTCAATGAATAAAGTTTTTTCTTTTTATACTGCATTTTCATTTTTTAATTTTCTGAATTTACCGGGAGAAACGCCTACGTTTTTCGTAAAAACATAAATAAAATTAGCCTCGCTATTGAAGCCTGTTTCATCGGCTATGGCGATTAAGGTCAACTCTGTATTTCTGAGCAAGTATTTTGCTTTTTTTATCCGCATTGCCATAACATGAGCGTATGATTAGTTCTTATTAGGAACGCTGTAATATCAAGGCTTTCCGGGGCCTGCAATACCGGAAGAAAATAAAACAGAGCTATCACATTACGCAGAAAGCCGTCCGTTGAGGAAAACGGGCGGCTTTTTTGCGTGGATGGCCCGAAAAGGAGGCGAAAATTTTCAAAAAATAATAGCAAAATTTTCGGAGAAAACTTTGTGCAAAACGATGAAATTTAAGGAGGTTAGCAAATGGCAGAAGAAAAGCGCCCTCTGGAGTCAGAGCCGCAGGCGGCACCGGAGGCCAGTACGCCTGACGTCCCCGGTGCCCCTGCCCCGGACTTGTCGGGCGATATTTCCCAGCCGGTGCATGACGGCCCTGCCCAGCCGGACCCCGGCGACGTGGTGATTTCTTTTGAAAAGATCGACGAGTTATTGAAGGAGCGCCGCGATGCCGCCCGTGAAAAGGTGGAACAGGAATCGCCGCCTGAACCATCGGCTGAAGGCGGCAAAGAGGAAAAAACCAAGCCAGAACCCGAGCAGCCCAAGCCCCGCCGGGGCCGTCCCCCGAAGGAAAAGGCTGTGTCCGAGGACAAGGACACGAAGGCGGCGACGCCCCGCAGGGGCCGCCCACCCAAGGCTGACAAGGCGGCCCCTGACAAGGCCACGCCGCCCAAACCTCGAGACAAAGTGTCCCGAAGCGGCAGCGAAAAAGCTACCGCAGATAAGGGCGGAAGCATTTCCGCCGCTGCTCCCGCGCAGGAGCAGGCTCCGGCAGCGCCGACGCCCCCGCCACGCCCTGTGGAGGAGGGCAAGGTCATCTATCTGAAGCTCTCCGAGCTGCACCCGTTCCATACCTTCCGGGACCACCCGTTCAAGGTGGAGGACAACGCGGCCATGACCGATTTGGTCAGTACCATCAAGGAGCATGGCGTTATGACCCCCGCCACCGTCCGCCCGGAAAAGGACGGCAGCGGCTATGAGATCGTGGCGGGCCACCGCCGCCATCGCGGCAGTGAGCTGGCCGGTCTGGACGAGCTGCCCTGTATCGTGCGGGACATGACCGACATTGAGGCCGTCCGCGAGATGAAAAACAGCAACAAGCAGCGCGGCGATCCCCTGCCCAGCGAACTGGCAAAGCTGCTGGATCTGGAAGTGGAGGCCATCAAGCACCAGGGCGGGCGGCTGGACAATGTAGCCCCCGGCGACATCGGCAAACGCTCCGTTGAGATCGTGGGAGAAAATAACGGCATGAACTATAAAAAGGTCATGCGTTATATCCGGCTCAACTCCCTTGTCCCGGAGCTGCTGAACAAGGTGGATGATAAAAAGCTGGGCTTCATGCCCGCTGTGGAGATCTCCTACATCAAGCCGAAAAACCAGCGGCTTATCGCCGTCTCCATTGACGGCGAGCAGTCCTCGCCCTCCCACGCACAGGCGAAAAGGCTGCGGGAACTGGACCAGGCGGGCAAGCTCAACGGCGACATTATCGACGGAATCTTATCTGAAAAGAAAAAGGAGGATCGCGGCGTGATCATTTCTACTGCGGAACTGGAAAAGTATTTTGGCAAGGAGGTCACTCCCGCCAAGATGAAAGAGCAGATCATCTCTCTGCTGGATGACTGGAAGGCCAAGCAGCCGCCCGAGCTGGGCAAGCCTGAAAAGAAAGCGGATCTGGAGAAGTAAACCTCGAGACAGATTGTCCCGAGGTTTTTTCACGCCCTTTTGCCCGTGGCTCTGCTGGTATATATCCCCCGTCGCCGCCCATTCCCCGGCACGGGCGGGCCGGGCAGTCAAGGGTGCATCGCACCGCCGTTTGCGGCGGCCAGCCCTTGACGGCCTGTCCCGGCTGTGCTAACCCCGGCGGCGCGGCGGGGGCATATATCCTCCAGAGCCACCCCCTTTCCCAAGAATGGGAAAGGGCGGGGGGATAGGGCTGAACACAATTTATAAAATATGGAGGTTCTAAACATGAAACGACCCCTTGCGTATATTACCGCCGCATGGAGCGGCGACGATTGCGAAAACGCGGAACTGGCGGCGAAGTATTGCCGCACCGTCTACAAGGCGGGCTTTTCGCCCATCTGCCCGACCCTGTACCTGCCCCTGATCCTCAACGACGCCATTCCCGAGGAACACAAAGACGGCATCGACATGAGCCGTAACCTGCTGCGCCGTTCCCATGTGCTGGTGGTCTGCGGCCATACCGTCACCGAGGCCATGAAAAACGACATCGCCGTGGCCCAGCGGCTGGGTATCACCGCCACTACCCTTGAAGGCATCCTGACCGTCAAGGGGCAGGGCCGCAAATAAGATGGCGGAGCTTCGGCTGGGCAGCCTGTTTGACGGGATCGGCGTGTTCCCGCTGGCGGCTGTACGCTGCGGCGTCGAGCCGGTATGGGCCAGTGAGATCGAGAAAGCGCCGGTGTCCATCACCAGCCGCCACTTCCCCCACATGGCGCATTTGGGCGACGTGACAAAGCTGGACGGCGGGGCGATCCCGCCCGTCCACGTCATCACTTTCGGCTCACCGTGTCAAAATCTCTCACAGATCGGCAACCGCACGGGCCTTGCGGGGGAAAAATCCAGCCTGTTCTTTCATGCCATCCGCATCATTCGAGAAATGAGGGAGGCGACCAATGGACTGTTTCCAGTTATCGCTGTTTGGGAAAACGTCATGGGAGCGTTTTCTTCAAATGACCGGATGGATTTTAGAGCCGTCCTATCCGCGTTCACAGCCGCCGATGTTCCAATGCCTGCTTCTGGAAGATGGGCAGGAGTCGGCATGGTGCGAGGGGGAGCGCCCGATCTCGCATGGCGGCTCATGGACGCCCAGCATTGGGCAAAGCCCCGGCTGGCACGACGGCAGCGAATCTTTCTTGTGGCAGACTTTGGAGGACGGCGTTCCCACGAAATACTGTTTAAGCCCCGCCCAGTGCAGCCATTTTCTGCGCCTTGCGGAGATCGCGGGCTGTCCTCCCCCTGCGGAGATCGAGGCTCTTTTATTGAAGCAGGGCGGCGCGTACCAGTCACCCGACCCTTTCAATGCTTCCGTATGCGGGCGTCGGCAAAAGAGCGGTCAAGCGAAGCGTTCCGAAACAGCTTTGGACTGCCAACTGACCCTTTTCCCACTCTTTTAGCCAGTGATGTCAGCCCCTTTGCCTTTTGGTATGCGGACGATCCCGCCGGGGGCTGTATCCGTTTCCCCACGGAAACGGAGTGTGAGCGGCTCATGGGCCTGCCGGAAGGCTGGACAAAGTACGGCGTGAACGGTGAGGAAATTTTGTCCTCCCACCGTTACCGTGCGCTGGGGAACGCCATCGCGCTGCCCTGCGCCGAGTACATCATGGCGGGGATCGCGGAGGTTTTGGGAGGAGGTGCTGATCATCATTTTTGAAGCCTATGTGACAAACCTCGGAAAGTACAACGAGGGTGAGCTTTTGAGCGAGCCGCTGAAGTTTCCCGCCGCCACCGAGGAGGTGCAGGCGGTGCTGAAGCGCATCGGTGTGGAGGGCCTGCGGTATGAGGAATACTTCATGGCGGAATATGTTTCAGATATTCCCGGCCTTGCGCAAAGCCTTGGTGAATACGCGGACATCGACGAGCTGAACCATCTTGCCCACCTGCTCTCTGAGCTGAATGAAAGCGAGCTGGATATTTTCAGCGCCGCCGTCAGCGCGGGCGAGCACACGGCCAGCGTGGGCGACCTCATCAATCTTGTCCATAACATCGGCTGCTATGATTTCTACCGCGGCATCACCGACAATGAAACGCTGGGACATATCTATGTGGAGGATATGGAAATGCTGGACGTGCCGGAGCCCATTCTGCCCTACTTCGATTTTGAAGCCTATGGGCGGGATGCGCGGATCAATGAAAATGGCCGGTATATCAATGGCGGCTACATGATCCGTTCCGGCGACAGCTTCGAGGAGATCTACCACGGGAAAACGGATATACCCAAAGAGGACCGGGTGTTCGCCTTTCCGCCTGTTCCGATCCGGGAGCAGATGGCGTATTACCAGGAGGCCGCCCGGCGCTGTTTTCCACAGCTATTCAAGGAGCAGCAGAAAAGTGACCGGGAGGAAAGATAACGGCACTTCGGGACAAAGTGTCCCAAAGTGCCTGACGCGGAAGGAGGCGATATAGCTGATCAATGAAGATGTATCCCAGCGGACGATAGCGATCACGATGCGGGCCACGAAGCTGACCGCCCGTGGCCTTGCCTATGTGCTTCGGCCCATCGGCAGGAAAATCGCCAAGGCATACCGGGCAAGACAGACACCCCACGGCAAGCAGAGCGTCAAAAAGCTCATGGCGCACGGTGCGGCCACCAACAGCGTGGAGATCGAAGCGCCGAAGCTGTTTGACCGCGCCGCCCGGAAATGGGGCATTGACTACGCCTTTTATAAAACAGGGCCGGACAAGTACCTGCTCTTTTTCAAGTCCTCACAGGCGGACGCCATGACCGCCTGTTTTTCCGAATATTCCCGGATGGTGCTGAACAAAGCAAAATCCAACCGCCTACCGATCCGTGAACAGCTCAAACAGGCCGCCGAGGCGCTGGCGCGTCAGCCGGTCCGGGAAAAGGAACGCAGCAAGGAGGTGGGCCATGGTGACAGATAAGCTGCGAAAATATCTGCTGCCCAGCATTCCCTATGTGTTCATCGGCTGGGCGTTCCTCAAGCTGGGTACAGCTTATCGTCTGGCTGCGGGCAGCGATTTTGCCCATAAGCTGATCGGGCTGGGTCAGACCATTGGCCCGGTCTTTGCGGATCTCGCCCCCGGCCTTGCTCCCTTTGACTGGCTGGTGGGCATTGTGGGAGCGGTGGCGTTCCGCCTGCTGATCTACTTCAAAAGCAAGAACGCCAAAAAGTACCGGCGTGACGCGGAGTACGGCAGCGCCCGTTGGAGTGCATAATTTTAAGTGTAAATGACACATACATGGACGCACAGGAGGTTATGCACATGACTGATTATAGCAAAATTACAGCCC
>OGES01002142.1_pt1 | contig 13881 bp, 11 predicted proteins | sample 1570711 | NCBI WGS metagenome assembly OGES01 (sample SAMEA2582133, study PRJEB24529) | metagenome | biome: Human gut stool | place: China | collected 2011 | reverse complement strand
AAGAATCCCTGGAAGAAATGATGAATACGGTCGGACGTAACTATGATGTGGAAGTTTTTTTCAATGGAGAAGCTTTAAAAAAATTACGCTTTTCAGGTCAACTGAAAAAATATGAACGGGTAGAAGAATTCCTGCAATTTATAGAAACCGGCGGGGATGTTACCTTTATTGTGAAAGACAGAACTATTACTGTAAATCCGAAATAAAACGATACGACAATTGTAGCAGCAATTGCCGTATCACACTGAAAAATTATTGGATAATTAAACAAATCAAAGTTATGAAAAAAAAATGGTATTACAAACCGGGGCTTTCCTGGGAACGACGAAAAAAATTTTTGTTGGTATTTCTACTGAATGTCTTCCTGTTTTTTGGGGTACAAGCCCAGACACACCGGGTCACTCTGAATGTGAAAGAAACCTCTTTGGAACAGGTGATTAAAGAATTGGAAAAACAGACCGGATTACAATTTTTTTATAGTCAGGATAAAATCGAAAAGATTACCGGTTTATCGTTACAAGCTAAACAAGAAGATTTTAAAACGATTTTGGACCGGTTGTTGAAACACACCCCCCTTACTTTTACGGTAATGGACGATGTGGTGGTTATTAAAGACCGGGAAAAAACGGCTTCACCGCTTCAGTCGGCTATTCGGGAGATAAAAGGTGTGGTGACGGATGTACAGGGAAACACCTTGCCGGGAGTGACTGTCCGGATCAAAGGGACGACTTTGGGCGGAGTAACCGATACTGAAGGTGCCTTTCAGCTCAATCTTCCTGAGGGCGGAACGGTCTTGTTGTTTTCTTTTGTGGGTATGAAACCTTTGGAGGTTGTTCTCGGGGATCAAGAATTTTTACGGGTGAAACTCGAAGAAGAAAAGGTGGAAATGGACGAAGTGGTCGTTACCGGTATTTTTCGGAAAGCGAAGTCGAGTTATACCGGTGCGGCAACCGTAGTGACGGGAGAAGAACTTAAGCAGTTCGGTAATCGTAACTTGTTGACTTCCTTACGGAATATCGACCCTTCGTTTAATATTGTCGAAAACAATGAATTCGGTTCTAATCCCAATCGGTTACCGGAAATACAGATCCGTGGGAATTCGAGTTTACCGAACGTTGACCAGTTGAAAGACGAAACAAGGGTGAGTATGAATACGCCGTTGGTGGTATTGGATGGGTTTGAGACGAGCCTGGAAAAGTTGTTGGATATCAATGAAAACGAGGTTGAGGCGATCACATTGCTCAAAGATGCTTCGGCTACAGCGATTTATGGGTCGAGGGGAGCCAATGGGGTGATTGTCATTACGACAAAAGCTCCGGCGATGGGAAAATTGCGCGTTACCTATCGGGGAGATTTAAATCTGGAAGTGCCCGACCTGAATTCTTATGATGTGTTAAATGCCTGTCAGAAATTAGAGATAGAGAAAAAAGCCGGTTTGTGGAGCGAGACGAACCTGACAGATTTGGCGACCTATAATAAAATTCTGAATGATATCAATTCCGGGGTAAATACGGATTGGCTGTCCCAGCCTTTACGGGTAGGTGTCGGTCATCGGCATAACTTGCGTTTGGAGGGAGGAGACAAAACCTTTCGTTATGCTGCTTCGATCCAGTATAATGATGTCCAGGGGGTAATGAAAAAATCGTCCCGCCGTACGTTGAACGGCACTTTGAATCTGAGCTATTATTATAAAACCCTGAAATTTACCAATAGCCTGATGTTGGGGTTTAATAAAAGCGAAGAATCGCCTTATGGTAGTTTTAACGATTATGTAAAAATGAATCCCTACTACCGGATATACGATGACTCGGGTAAACTGATCAAAAGTTATATCCGCCAGCATCAGAATCCGTTGTATAATGCTTTGCTGAATACCTACGACCGAAGTGAATATACCGATGTTGTCAATAATTTTTCTATCGAATGGCAGATCATTCCGGATCTGTTGTTACGGGGCCGAATAGGCATAGAACAGAAACATACGGAGCGGAATGTTTTTAAACCTGCCGATCATACTGATTTTGCCGATTATTCTTCTGCCGATGTATTCCGGAAAGGAAGCTACCGCTATATTCCGGGTAAGGAATTTTCTTACGATGCTGGTTTGAATCTGAGTTATTCGGTTACTTTTAAAGAACGACATATGTTGTATGCCGGATTGGATTATAATATTCGTCAAAATAAGATCACAGGATACGATATTCTGGTAGAGGGTTTCAATAATGAAGATTTCGATTTTTTGCCGATGGGTTTGCAATATGCCTCGGGAGTAAAACCAGCTGGTTCTGAAAGCCTGACCCGGGCAATCGGTATGACGGCTAGTGTGAATTATACCTACGATAACCGGTATTATATCGATCTTTCGGGGCGTACTGACGGGGCTTCGCAATTCGGTACTTCCCGGCGTTTCGCTCCTTTCTGGTCGACGGGTATCGGTTGGAACCTGCATCAGGAGAAGTTCTTACAGGGAAATCCGATTGTGAATTTTTTGAAATTAAGGGCTTCGGTCGGAATTACCGGTTCTCAGAATTTTGATTCCTACCAGGCTTTGTCGACCTATCGCTATATCACTGACCGACGCTATTATAATTTACTTCTTATATCGAAAATATCGGTAAAATGCAGAACCGGGGTTACGAACTGAAAGCGACGGTGTTTGTGGTCCGTAATTCAGACCGGGAACTGAGCTGGTCGGTGACCGGTGGTTTGATACACAACGAAAATAAAATATTGGGAGTTTCCGAAGCGTTGCAGGATGCACAAAAGGATTTGGAAGCCGATCAGGGGGCTAATCCCAATATGTTGTATAAAACAGGATATTCTACTAATACGATTTGGGTGGTACGCTCCTTGGGTATTGATCCGAGTACCGGTAGGGAGTTGTATCTGGATCGTTTCGGTGAACCGACCTTTACCTGGGATTCCAGGGATCTGACTGCTTGCGGAGTAGCTGAACCGAAATATCAGGGAAATCTGAGTACGATGTTCCGCTATAAGGGATTCTCTGCGAATCTTTCTTTCGGCTATCGTTTCGGCGGCCAGCTTTATAATTCGACCTTGATCGAGAAAGTTGAAAATACCGATTTCCGGGAGAATGTAGATGCCCGGGTATATAAGGGATGTTGGCAGAAAGCCGGAGATATTGCCGCTTTTAAAGGTTTGCACCTCAAAGATAAAACTTCTAAAACTTCCCGTTTTGTCGAAAATGAGCGGGTGTTTAACTGCCAGAGTGTGACCTTACAATATCTTTTCGATTCCCCCCGTTTGAAAAAAATAGTGGGTATGGAGAATCTGACACTGAATGTCAGTACCTCCGATCTTTTTTATATTTCGTCGGTAAAGAGGGAAAGGGGAACAGCTTATCCTTTTTCACGGCAATTTTCCTTTTCATTGAGTGCAACTTTTTAAAATGAGATATGATGAAAAATAAGATTATATATGCGATAGGATGGGTACTACTCCTGATTGTATCCGGATGTAGCGATTGGTTGTCTGTATCTCCTCGGACAGAAAAGCCGACAGAGCAGCTGTTTGAAACTCAGAATGGCTTCCGGGATGCCCTGACCGGTGCTTATATCGAAATGATGAGCGATAAAAGTTATGGTGAATATCTTACGATGAGTAAGATCGAATATCTGGTTGATTTTTGGGATCCTGAAAAGGGTAGCGGTGAGGAAGCATTGACCCTCCACCGTTATTCCGACGCTCAGGCAGTGACGATGATCGATGCCTTGTACGAACAACAATATAAGGTGATCTTGGCTGTAAATGCCATTTTGGAGTATGTCGATCTTCGGCAAGCGATCTTTGATCCGGGAGCGTATGAAGCCGTAAAGGGAGAATGCCTGGCTTTACGCGCGATGTGCCATCTGGATATTCTACGGCTTTTCGGACCGGTACCGGCAGAGGCGACTTCAGTTCCGATACTTCCCTATGTGGAAACAGTGACTAAAGAATTACACCGGCATGTGAATTTCGACGGCTATAAAGCCCGGTTAATAGCCGATTTGGAAAATGCGGAAGGGTTATTGAAACAACATTTGGAGAAACAATCCGAAATTGAGGAAGATTATTTTAAATACCGGACGATCCGGATGAACTATTATGCGGTAAAAGCCCTTCAAGCCCGCGCTTATCTGTGGTTCGGCGATACTCAGAAGGCTTATGAAGCTGCACAGGCGGTGATTACGGCTAAGGATGAAGACGGGAATCCAAGATTCCGTTTGGGGACAGCCGGTGATTTTAGTGAAGGCCGTTTTACCCTACCTTGTGAACAGGTGTTTTCACTTTATCGGTTTGATTTACAAGATAAATATACCGAATTGTTCAGTGGAGATGGCCTCTATAAAGGAACCAAGGAAACAACGGTAAAGAAAGAATTGTATGGAAATACCGGTTCGGATATCCGGGAAATGAATCTTTGGAATTTGTTGGTGATGGCGAATAAAGCGAGTTATTATGTATGCAATAAATACCAGGTGACGGAGGCTACTTCGGAGAAAGAAGAGGATAAGGTTATTCCGCTTTTGCGATTGAGTGAAATGTATTTAATAGCCATAGAGGCGGGACCGGAAACCGAGGCGCAGCGTTTGTGGAAGGAGTTTTTGTCTGCCCGGAATCTGGTTACTGCAGATTTACCTTCGGATGCTGCGCTGCGGAAAGCGGCTATTATTGCAGAATACCGGAAAGAATTTTATGGGGAAGGCGTTACTTTTTTTCTGCATAAACGTCTGAATTTGCCTAAAAATCAATGGCTTTGGGCTCCTTCTGACTTGGAGGTAAATTATGTTTTGCCTTTACCTGAAACGGAATTGAGTGAAAAATAAAAAGTAAGCAATGAAGATGAAAAAAATGAAAAGGTTTCTGATATCGGGATTACTGGCAGGATGTTGGGCTGCATGTAATTCGAACGATTATAAAATGTATTCCGGTGAAGCTTATATACAATTCTCGGAAACAAAAGATACACTGCAACGTTATTCGTTTTATTTTCAGCCGGAACAGGTGACGGAAGACACAGTCTGGTTTAAAGTGGTACAAGGACAGATCGAAGGGCAAAATAATGCTGTGGCCGGCGAACAGTATAAGTTTTTGACGAGATGAATTATTCGGTTGAGGCTGGCAGCGTTAAAGCCAGAGTACCGGTAGTCATTTTCCGGAATAAACTGGCTGAACGGACTACTTATTATTTACGATTGGAAATTGTAGAAAATGACTTCTTTAAGACCGGGGTGAAAACTGAATTGCACCGGACGGTGGTTTTTTCAAAAGATTTACTAAAACCTGCCGGATGGGGAGGATATCTGGAAAGTGTTGTTCTGGGACCTTATAGCATCAATAAACACATGTGGATGATTGAACAGACCGGTAAAAAATGGGATGACGAGTTTCTTACTGCTTTAAATGACGAGCCGGGATCGGATATGTATTGGAGGGACAAATTGAATGAATACCTTTTGGAATACAACCGGCAAGGAAATATTTTATTGGATGATGATAATCGTGAAATTACGGGATTCCCGGAATAAAAAGTAACACTATGAAAAAATATATTTTATTGGCAATCGTGGGGTTGCTGTTGATGTCTTGTTTTGAAGATAAGGGCAATTATAGTTATACAGTCGGAGAACAGATTACGGTTTCCGGAGTAGAAAAGGAGTACTTGCGTTATTTTATGAACGATCGGCTGGTTGTTCGCCCTGAAGTCTGTTCTACCGATCCGGACGCCCGTTTCGAGTATCTGTGGACGATTTCTGCTCAGGGAAGGTTAGGGGATACACTCACTCTGGATAAGGTATTGGATACTCTCGTAAATTGGGAACCCAATCAGAATTATACGCTGGTATTGGCAGTTACGAATATGAATAGCGGATATACTGTTTACCAGGAGGCTGAATTGATCGTAGGTACTCCTTATTCCCGGGGGTGGTATGTCTTGAAGGACGATGGACAACAGACCGATATCGATTTGTATAGCGAACAGGGAAAACTGAGTAATATTCTTTTTGCTGTGAATGGGCAAAATCTGAAAGGGAAAGCACAGAAGTTGTCTTTTATCGCCAGTCATCAGGTGTTTGATGAAGAACAGAATAAGTATACCGCACAAAAAACTTTATTTGCCCTGACCGATCGGGATTTACTGGGAATAGATATTTCCAGGGCCGGGATAAACCGGACCTACGAAAATATATTCTATGAAGTCCCCGAACACCCTCGACCTCAGATGATGTTCGAGACGATGATGTGTAGTTATTTCCTCAACGATGGAAAAGTGTATTCTATTTTCAACATGTCGGATAATAGTGGAAAATTCGGATTGCCGGCTAATATCGGTAAGTTGAAGGAAATTTTCCGGCAAGGTATCCGGGATGTGGAACAATGGGGAGGAGAGGAACCTGATTTTATCCGGGAATGGAAAAGTCGGCTTCGCCGAATGTATTGGGAAGCCATTGTGGCGACTTATAATGTAATGCGTTATGAGCATTGGCAGCGTCCCCGTACGTTATTGCGGGCTATCGGAAGGATGCCCTTCCGGGATACGGCTTTTTTTAAAACTTCTGAAGGGCGGGTGTGGATTTATAATTATCTGTTGGCACAGGAGGAAGAAGGACGTTTTCGGTTTACTCTTTCGGACTATTTACTGAAAAAAGCGAAATGTATTCCCAACCGTTCTATTGGTGAGGAGTATCTATTGAGGGAGTTGAGCAGGCGGGTAGATAACCGGGAATTGCTCTGTCTGTCGGAGACATTGGAGTGTTGTGCTCCCTGGATAAAAAGCAGGAAAGGAAAAATCCTCTTTCAGGAAATTTGCAGCAAAGCCGGCGAACAAATAAAGAACGACACCTTGAATGGTGAAGGATGTGCCTTTATTTTCGAGGACCAGGACGGGGTAAAAGTGAGTTCGGAAACTTTCCGGGGAAAGTATATATATCTGGATATCTGGGCGACCTGGTGTGGACCCTGTAAACAAGAGATGCCCTATATGCAGAAATTGGAGCAACAATACAGGGGTGAAAAGATCGTTTTTGTTTCTCTCTCCATGGATCGGTGGACGGAGAAAGAGAAGTGGAAACTATACCTGGCAGAACATCGGATTCAGGGAGTAACTTTGATTGCTCCGGAGGGATTTAAGAGTTCGTTCATCCGGAAATATGGCGTAACCGGAATCCCCCGTTTCATGTTGATCGGCCCTGACGGTAAGATGATGGCACACAACTGCTGGCGTCCGTCCGATCCCAGAACAGAATTATTGTTGAAAAAATTGTTATCGGCGAAAAACTGACATTAAGGTGCTGGAAGAAGATAATCGACTTTAGATAATAACGGATAAAACGGTTATTATTGTTATTACCGTTTTATCCATTTCAACCGATCGGACCATTATTTGATCACCAGCATATCCTTCATCTTTTCTTTGGGAATGGAAATGATGGTGTGGCCACAAGAGTAAGGACCGAGGATATATTGGGCATAAGTAAAATCGACCGTGTGGAGGGTAAGGTTGATGCAGGTGACATTATCCACTGTCGGAGCTTCGAAAGTGAAGCATTTGTCCGGATCTTTCAGATTAGCCTTTAAAAGGGCATTGATATCTGCTGCTTTGTCCAGGTTGAGGATATCTTTATTGGTTAAGAATTTCTGTGTCTTCACATCGTAATTTATAGCATAAAAATCGGTCATCCCATGGGCTCCTCCCAGCATTTCGTACGATAATACCCGGACACTGATGTAGTTTTGGTCTGCCAGGAACACCGAATCTTCAATGATCAGTTCGTAGGGAGCTGCTTGCTTGAAACCTGCAGAATTTAAACAGGCAATGTTCTCTTTAGCTTGTTCGATAAAGGCTGCATGAATACCGTTGATCAGCCCGTTGACCTCGTCGTTGAATTTGACACAGCTTTTTTCAGTTTCAGCATCTGTAGTCGAGAAGGCAGGACGGTCGATTTTGATGTCCCATTGTCCGGTCGTGTCGGTCAGATGGATTTGTTTAACATCCAGCTTAATCTCTTTTTTACAAGCCCCTAAAACAAGGACTGCAAATACCAGGGTAAAAAGTTTTGTTTTCATCATTCTGTTTTTTGAAAATTAAAATTGCAATTTACGGTATATCGTAAATCGAATTTACAAAGTTAACTTTTAACAGATGATTTCCTATATTTTTATAAAAAATATAATCGAAAAATTCAAAACCCGATATGCCGGCGAAAATTGGATCAAATCACTTTTTTCTTCGGAGTCGTGGCAATAAAATCTTTGAGATAAAACGGTTCGAAGTAGGCGACATCGACAAATTCTTGCCGGCCGAACAGCTCCTCTGCAAGGGGGATCATGTGCCGGGCAGAGGTTTCTACTTGCCCCATAAAATGAGCATTAGGAGCGGTAAGGAGCATCCTGACTTTGTCGCTGCCATTTCCGAAAAAATAAATTTTATGTCCGGCCAATAAATCGGCAAACGAATTTTCGTCGACGATTTCTGCTTTGGTATCGATGACCTGTTGGTTGTTACGGTCGAAAAAAGCGGTATAGACTTCCATCCGGCGGGCGTCGATCATCGGGCAATACAGCGCTTCTTCCCGTATCCGTTCCGATACCGATAAGGCCAGTGCTTGTAAGGTCGGTACGGCGATCAGAGGTTTACCTGCTCCGAAACATACTCCTTTCGCCATAGATACTCCGATGCGTAATCCGGTATACGATCCCGGGCCCATACTGATCGCAACGGCATCCAGACAATGGGCATCCATGTGATTGTCTTTTAGGATTTCGTCGATGTAAGTGCCTAATAAAACCGAGTGGTTCAATCCCTCGTTATTTTCTTTCAAGGCAATCATTTTTCCGTCCCGGGCTAAGGCTACCGAGCAGACAGAAGTAGAGGTATCTATATTTAAAATCAAAGCCATAATTAAAGTCGAATGTTTAAAGTCAAGAGCTAAAGATTATTTCCGGATAATTTGAATCTCCCCGCCCATTCCCAGTTTGATAATACTCGAGGGAGCTGCCGGTTTATGATCGTTGCGGCGGTAATCTACGATATAGTCTACTGCATTTTTGATCTCCTCACTGATTTCCCCGAAAAAATGAGGGGAGGGTTCGCCGCTGATATTGGCCGAAGTCGAAACGATGGGTTTATTATAACGGAAAATTAAAGATCGGGTAAATTCTTCCCGCGTAATCCGGATACCGATCGTACCGTCTTCTGCGATCAGATTGGGTGCCAGACGTTTAGCACCCGGATAGATGATAGTTGTCGGTTTGTCGGCCACTTCGATCAAATCGAGGGCTATATCCGGGACGTCGGCATAGGAAGCTATTTTCCCTGCATCGTCCAACAATACAAGCATCGATTTGTTGTCGGCCCGTTTTTTGATGTCATAAATCCGTTTGACAGCTTCCGGATTAGTGGCGTCACAACCCAATCCCCAGATCGTATCGGTCGGATAAAGAATTACACCTCCGTTTTTCAGAATTCCCAGCGTTTTCCGGATTTCCTCTTTGAGTTTATCGTTCATATGATATAGATTTCAAAGGGCGAAAATACGAAGTTTTTCGTTTGTTTTTCGGCTATGAAGGGATTATTTTTCAGTTTAGTTGTGGAATAGTTGGTGGGTATCCGGAGGAAAATATATATTTACACTGTTTTTCTTAAAAAGTTGTTCGGTGGAAGGTGTGACATTGGATATGGAACGTTTCAGGCAAGGAGATAGCTTGATTTTCAAGACCGTTTTCGATGGTCTGTATCATTCGTTGTGCCTTTTTACCAACCGGTTTTTAAATAATCTGGATGCTTCAGAAGATATTGTGCAGGAAGCCTTTTGTGCACTTTGGAATCATCGGGAAGAAATGGAATCAGTTATACACATTAAATCTTTCCTTTATTCCGTGACCCGCAATACTGTCTTGAATTATATAAAACATCAAAAAATCAGGTTACGTTACGAGCAGAGTTTGCACGATTTAGAAGACAAAACTTTATTCGAATATTTCATTATAGAGGAAGAAGTGGAGCGGATATTGCTTAAAACCCAGGAAAATCTTCCGCCCAAATGTAAACGAATTTTCATTCTTGCCATACAAGGCAAAAACAATGATGAGATTGCCAAAGAACTGAATATTTCTGTCAATACCGTAAAAACTCAGAAAAAAATAGCCTACAGAACGCTCAAAGACTACATTTACGAAATCACCTGCCTGCTCTTTTTGCTTCAGAAATGAAGTTTTCTAAACAATTTTTTTTCATTTTTTCACCCACCATATCCGCTTAGTTGTATTACATAAAAAGCGGAAAGAAAATGAAATATTCGAAATACCCATTTTACATCTCACAACTGATAATAAAAAGCCTGAAAGGGCAATTGACGGAAGCCGAGCAAGAGGAGTTGGACCGTTGGTTAACAATAGAGGCAAATCGCGTGTTGTATCTTTCGTTATCCCGAAGAAATTTGGATGACAAGAAAAATCTGTATGGACAGTTACATCCGGAGCGGACTTGGGAACGCCTGGAAAAACGGCTGTATTTAAGAAAGAGATCTTATTTCCGGAACATAATCCGTTATGCTGCTGCTGTTTTGTTATTAGCTATGATCAGCACTGCCGTTTACCTGTATTGGAAACAGTCTCCTTCTGTTTCTATCCCCATGGTTTGGCAGACGGAACCGCTTCCGGGTTCAGCCAGGGCATTTTTGGTTTTTGCATCCGGAGAAACGGTAAATCTGGAAGATGAACGGAACTTCTCTCCACAACAAGATTCTGACGTCAGATTGGATAACAAAGACAACACCCTGACCATCAAATCCGGTCAACCGGCTTCGGTTGCCACGGAAGAGTATCAGACCCTTGTCGTGCCGAGGGGTGGGGAATACAAGCTCGTTCTTGAAGACGGAAGTCGCGTTTATCTGAATTCCAACACAAAGTTGCATTTTCCGTTGGTCTTTGCGGGCGAAAAGAGAGTTGTTCATTTAGAAGGAGAAGCCTATTTTGAAGTAGCTTTCGATTCTCTGAAACCTTTTATCGTAATGACCGGGGGAATGGAAGTCCAGGTATTAGGCACTAAATTCAATATCAAAGCATACACCGATGATCAGGCTATATTCACTACTCTTGTTTCCGGTTCTGTACAAATAAAGGAGCGTGAATCGGCGCATACTGCGCTGTTGCGTCCCGATGAACAATGTATTTATACTACCCACGATGGCCTAAAGAAACTTGCGGATTCATACGGTCGACCCGCAAGTTTCTTTAGGATGGATACACGGGCGTTTTGTCTTTGAAAACGAGACATTGGAAGAAATATTAAAACAACTCGGACGTTGGTATGATGTGAAAATATTCTTCCGGGATCCTCAGGTTGCCGGCTATCGCTTTACCGGAAATGTAGGACGTTTCGACCAGATCTCTACCCTTCTCCGCATGATAGAGAAAGCCTACGATATTTCCTTTACTATTAGCGATGACACGGTGATAGTGTCTAAAAAATAGTGTGCGAATTAATACTAAACATTTTGAATTATGAAAAAAATCCGATTAACCATGAAGCTATTGTTATTCTTTAGCTTGGCCTTGGTGTTGAACACTTCGGCTATCCCGAGTAAGGCACAGCAGACGAAAGTGTCGCTGAACCTGAAGGACAAACAGTTGACCGAAGTATTAAAGCTGATACAACAGCAAAGCGGTTTCAACATTCTTTACAGTAATGAGCTGGTGAAAAACAATCGTATGGTAAGTCTTCGTATTGATAGTGACGATATTCACGAAGTTATGCGGGCTTGTCTGCAAGGGAACGCGCTGGACTATGAAATTCAAAACAACACCATCATTATCAAAGCACTTGCAGCCGCACCTCAGGTGCCGCAAGTAGTGAAAGTACGGGGGCATGTTATCGACGCCAAAACCGGACAACCTATGCCGGGGGTTACTGTTGTTGCCATGGACGGAGGCGGTGCCGTAACGGGTGCTGCTACCGATGCCGATGGGTTGTTCACTGTGAATTTGCCGGAAGATATTCGGGAACTGACCTTCACTTTCGTCGGTTATAAGTCCGTCACGCTTCCCGTCCAGACCGATAAAGAGATGACCGTACGCCTGGAAGAGGAAGTCGCTGAGATGGACGAAGTTGTGGTGAACGGCTATTTCACCAAATCCAAAAACAGTTACACCGGTGCAGTAAAAACCATCACCAACGACCAATTGAAATCGGTTTCAAATACCAATATCATTGCAGCTATCAGCGCTCTGACTCCGGGATTGAACTTAGTGGAGCGTAGTGATCTCGGTTCTAATCCCAATCGCGTGCCTGAACTTTTATTACGTGGTATGAGTTCTTTCTCTTCCGGCACGCGTGTTGTGAACCAACCCACCATTATGCTGGACGGGGTGGAAATCAGTATGGAAGAATTATATGACCTCGACATGAACGAAATCGAGAACATCACCGTACTTAAAGATGCCTCCGCAACTGCTTTATACGGAAGCCGCGCCGCCAATGGTGTCATCGTCATCGAGCGTAAAAAACTGGCAGAGGGAAATATCCGGGTCAATTACAACCTTACCGGTAACGTCCAATTCCCTTACCTGAAAGATTACGATCTCTTGAATGCCCGGGAAAAACTGGAATATGAAAAACTTTCCAGACTTTATACCCCAGAACAGGACCGTTGGGGCAGTGTGGATATGGATAAAGAACAATATCGTCTCGATCAGCTATACAACGAACGATACAAAGAAGTAGCCCGTGGAGTAGACAGCGACTGGCTTTCACAGCCTGCCCGCACGGCATTCTCCCATGACCATTCCTTGCGCATCTACGGAGGAGCGTCCAACATCCGTTACGAACTGTCCGGACGTTTCAACAATACGCAAGGAGTCATGAAAGACGACTATCGCCGCCGGTATGCTCTCGGGTTCAAATTGGAATACCACTTGCCCAACCAACTGACTTTCTCCAATCGTACCAACTACAACGAAACGGACACGAAAGATACCCCCTATGGCAGCTTCCGCAACTGGATCGACCAAAATCCTTATGACCGGATATACGATGAATACGGCAATCCCAACAGAAACCTCTCGTGGGACAACTGGAATCCGATGATAGACGCCAAATTGGGTAATTTCACATTGAATAGCAACAAAAGCATTACCAATACAACAGACATACGCTGGGATATCAATGATTTGTTCCGCATTACCGGTAACTTCAATATCGCCGTTTCTGAAGGCAACGGAGAAAAATACATATCGCCCGATTCCAAAGCATTCAAAGATGAGACGGATATCACCAAAAAAGGACGCTTGGAAATCAGCAACAGCCGCTCGGTGGACTGGGCGGGGAATATCAACGGCGCTTTCAATAAGCTGACGGAAAACAACAGTTTAATCAGTATGATTATCGGAGCGGAAATCCGCAAGAACAGAAGTGAGAACTCCTCTCTGAAAGCCGCTGGATTCTATGACGATGCTTTGAACTTCATAGGTCATGCCACCGGGTATCCGACAGACAGCAAGAACAAACCTTCCGGGAATCAGGACCTCAGTACGGAAGTCGGCTTCTTTGCCAATGCTAACTATATGTATAACAATCGCTACTATGCCGATTTTGTATACCGTCTTTCCGGTTCCTCTAAATTTGGAAGCAACCAACGGTATGGGCAATTTTGGTCTGGGGGGCTCGGTTGGAACCTGCACAATGAAAATTTCCTGAAATTCGAGAAGTTGAATTTGTTGAAAATACGTGGTAGCGTGGGGTATACGGGTAAAGTCAATTTCGAGCCTTTCCAGTCTATCACCATGTACAAATACGAAAACACCTTGGAATATTTGCATGGTATCGGCGCCATTCCGCAAACCATCGGTAACGATGATTTGAAATGGGAGCGGGAATTTTCC
>OGES01002111.1_pt1 | contig 14056 bp, 9 predicted proteins | sample 1570711 | NCBI WGS metagenome assembly OGES01 (sample SAMEA2582133, study PRJEB24529) | metagenome | biome: Human gut stool | place: China | collected 2011 | reverse complement strand
CAGCCGTTTCGCTGTCAACGCCGCGTGAAATTAAGACCCGATTAAAGGCTGCTTTTAACTGCTCAAATGTCACTTTCATCCCAGGCTTCCTTGTTTTTTTGATCGCTTTTTTGGCTTAAAATTTCAATATGCGAAACTTGATTTCAAATATATCGATCACTTTTTAACAAAGCAATCTGATTGATGAATTTCAAAAGACATAAAAATCAAGTGGTTATAAATTATCTGTCGAGATCGTGAACTACGGCACACTTTGCGCTACCATCAGGACGCGACAAAATGGGGAAAGAAGTGATGGGAAAAAAAGAGAACGAGATGGCGCAGGAAAAAGAGCGTCCAGCCGGAAGCCAGAGTCTGTTTCGCGGGTTGATGCTGATTGAGATTTTGAGCAACTATCCAAACGGTTGTCCGTTGGCGCATCTTTCGGAGCTGGCTGGTTTAAATAAGAGTACCGTCCATCGCTTATTGCAGGGATTACAGTCCTGCGGCTATGTGACCACCGCGCCCGCCGCAGGGAGTTACCGCCTGACTACCAAATTTATTGCCGTCGGGCAGAAGGCGCTGTCTTCGCTGAATATCATTCATATCGCCGCTCCGCATCTTGAGGCACTGAACATCGCCACTGGTGAAACCATTAACTTCTCCAGCCGCGAAGACGATCACGCTATTTTGATTTATAAGCTGGAACCCACAACCGGGATGCTGCGAACCCGTGCCTATATTGGCCAGCATATGCCGCTCTACTGTTCCGCAATGGGCAAGATCTACATGGCGTTTGGTCACTCGGACTACGTGAAGTCATACTGGGAAAACCATCAGCATGAGATCCAGCCGTTAACCCGCAATACCATTACCGAGCTGCCCGCGATGTTCGACGAACTGGCGCACATTCGTGAAAGCGGAGCGGCGATGGACAGAGAAGAAAACGAACTCGGCGTCTCCTGTATTGCTGTTCCGGTGTTTGATATTCATGGGCGGGTGCCGTACGCCGTGTCGATTTCGCTTTCGACATCACGTCTGAAACAGGTGGGAGAGAAAAATCTCCTGAAACCACTGCGTGAAACCGCGCAGGCTATTTCTAATGAACTGGGATTTACTGTCAGGGATGACCTGGGCGCGATCACATAACGCTTTGGACAAGTGCCAAAACTTTAACATTTCCTTCGTTGGATCAAAGCAGTAGGGACGCGCTCTCTGGCACTCTGCTGTTTTAGTGCAAAGGAGTGATCATGAACCGGTTTATTATTGCGGATGCGACGAAATAGATCGGAAGAGCGTCGTGTAGGGAAAGAGAGTTTATTTCCCGTATTCGTGTCATTAAAGACCACAGCTGGACCACGGCAGTAGCCTGTCATCAGTGTGAAGATGCACCGTGCGCGAATGTCTGCCCTGTTGACGCGATAAGCCGCGAACATGGGCATATTTTCGTTGAACAAACACGTTGCATTGGCTGTAAAAGCTGTATGCTGGCTTGCCCGTTTGGTGCGATGGAGGTCGTTTCTTCGCGCAAAAAGGCGAGGGCGATTAAGTGCGATCTGTGCTGGCATCGGGAGACGGGACCGGCCTGTGTTGAAGCCTGCCCGACAAAGGCGTTGCAGTGCATGGATGTCGAGAAAGTGCAGCGGCATCGGCTACGGCAGCAGCCTGTTTGAAACGTTTTTCCGGCGTTTCTCAACGCCGGAATAGTGCGCTTTGTTTATGCCAGATGCGGCGTAAACGCCTTATCCGGCCTACAAATTCTTGCAAATTCAATATATTGCAGAAATCATGTAGGCCTAATAAGCGTAGCGCATCAGGCAATTTTTAGTGACTTTCAGCCCAGGCTCTTTCTATCTCTTCCGCCAGAATCTTCACCCCCGCCTCAATTTTCTCCGGCTCTGGTACGTAGTTCATGCGCATACATTGATGCGTATGCGGCCACGGTTTGTCCAGCCCTGGGAAGAAGTTGTGCCCCGGCACCATCAGCACGCCGCGTGCTTTCAGGCGCTGATAGAGCTGCTCGGTCGTAATGGGCAAATCCTTAAACCAAAGCCAGAGGAAAATGGCTCCTTCTGGTTTATGAATTAGGCAGCGATCTTCCGGTAAATAGCGGCGAATGATGGCGATAGTTTCCTGAACACGCTGGTAGTAAAACGGTTTGATGACTGTTTCAGACAGGCGCAGCAGATCGTTACGCTTAATCATTTCACACATCATCGCCGGACCAATACCGCCAGGTGCCAGGCTGATAATGCCGTTCATATTGGTGATGGCGGTGATGATTTTTTCATTGGCGATGATAATGCCGCAGCGGGAGCCAGGCAGCCCCAGCTTGGAAAGGCTCATGCACAGTACGATATTCGGATTCCACAGCGGGCGCGCTTCGCTGAAGATGATACCCGGGAACGGGACGCCATAAGCGTTATCAATCACCAGCGGAATGCCGTGTTGATTCGCCAGCGCGTCAAGCTTCAGCAACTCTTCGTCAGTAATCACATTGCCTGTTGGATTCGTCGGCCGGGAGACGCAAATCATCCCGGTTTCTTCGCCAATATGCAGATGCTCAAAATCGACGTGGTATTTAAACTGGCCTTCCGGCAGCAGTTCAATATTCGGACGCGCAGAGACAAACAGATCTTCTTCCAGTCCGGCGTCAGCGTAGCCAATGTATTCCGGTGCCAGCGGGAACAGCACTTTTTTGACCCGACCATCGGCACGGCGTCCGGCAAACAGATTAAATAAGTAGAAAAACGCGCTCTGGCTGCCGTTTGTTAGTGCAATATTCTGTGCTTCGATATCCCAACCCAACTTCTCGCGCAGCATTCCGGCAAGCAGTGTGAGTAGCTCCGTTTTCCCCTGTGGACCGTCGTAATTGCACAGTGCATCAGTCGCTTTGCCACTTTCCAGCATGTCGGTCAGTAGCGTCTGGAAGTAGTCCTGCATTTCCGGGATCTGCGCCGGATTACCGCCGCCGAGCATAATCGCGCCAGGCGTGCGTAAACCGTCGTTCAGATCTTCCATCAGCAGCGTAAGGCCGGAGTGGCGGGTAAATTTGTCACCAAAAAGGGAGAATGTCATAGCGGGATATCTGTCGAACTCTGTAGCAAGGAAGGTAACAATAACGCTACATTTGCTGGGGTGCAAATCGGTCTGTTGAAGAGTGAGCGGTGCTTTATCCTGCAACGCTGATTAGGGCTGACATTTTATCCTGGTTGGCGGCTTCCCGAGGTACTGACGAACGGGAAGCCGGAAAAGTTACTGTTGCCCTGCCCAGACGACCAGCACTTTATCGTCGCCATGCTCACGAACAAAGCCGTAGCCCTGCTTCAGCGAAAGTGTCGTTTGTTTGCCCGCGCCAATTGCGGGATGGCGGGCGCGGAACTGGCTGATTTTCTGCCAGTGCGCGACGTTGGCGGCAGATTTACCGCTAACATCCTGCCAGTTCATATCCGAACGTGTACCTTGCAGCGGATCAGAACCTGTAGGACCGAACGGACGCGAGGATTCATCGCCATAAAAGATTTGTACCGCGCCTGGCGCTAATAGTAATAACTCTGCTGCTTTGTCGCCCCCTTCACGGAACAGACGGGTATCATGCGACGAGAGGTAGCTCAACACGTTGAAACCCTGCAATTTCTCCGCCATTTGCTGCCAGGTCGTATCCATCTGCGCCAGACAATCGACTGCTTTCGCCGCCTGCTCCTGATAATCGAAATTGATCATCGCATCGAAGCCGTGGCGATAGTAGTCACTTTGCATCACGCCGTGGCCCCAGGCTTCACCGGTCATCCAGAAAGGTTTGTCATCTAATGCTTTGTCGGGGTTAGCTTTTTTCCATTCGCGAAGCGCGGCGCTGGCTTCGGTTTTCAGTTGCTGCCAGGCGGGCAACTCAACATGTTTGGCGGTATCGACCCGAAAACCATCAATCCCATAGTCGCGGACCCACTGACTTAACCAGTGGGTTAAGTAATCGCGAGGTGTAAAGCCTTCGATGACTTTAGCGTGAGTATCCGTTTTGTTTTTATAGAACACCGGCAGACCAGAAGCGGTAGTTGATTCGGTTTTGATATCCGGCAAAAAGGCCAGCGACATAGTGAGATCGTCAAATCCAGGATTGTCGTAATCGCCGATATCCGTTCTGATCCAGTTTTTTCCCCACCATTTATCCCAGCCTGTTTTGTCGCTGAAATTAATGTAATCGTTAAAGCTATGCCAGGTTTGCCCGGCGGCAGGTTTCCAGTCGCTCCAGCGTTCACCCAGCGTTTTTTTCACCTCGTCACCAGAAAGATATAACGCGCCAAACTGATACTCCTGCATATCCGCCAGCGTGGCATAGCCGGTGTGGTTCATCACGACATCAAAGAGAATACGAATACCGCGCTGATGTGCGCTATCAACCAGCGTCCGTAGATCGGCTTCGTTGCCCATATTGGCATCAAGATTCGTCCAGTCCTGTGTGTAATAACCGTGGTAGGCATAATGCGGGAAATCGCCTTTTGTACCGCCGCCGACCCAGCCGTGAATTTGCTCAAATGGGGCGCTTATCCATAAAGCATTAACGCCCAACTGCTGGAGGTAATCCAGTTTGTTGGTCAGGCCGCGTAAATCGCCGCCGTGAAAAGTGCCAATTTCCGCCATACCGTCTTTATGACGTCCGTAACTCTGGTCATTACTGGGATCGCCGTTTTCGAAACGATCTGTCAGCACAAAGTAAACCGTGGCGTTATGCCAGTCGAAAGGGGCGGATGTGTCAGTTTCTGCCCGTTCCAGCAGGAGTAAACCGTTGCTGGTAGCAGCGGGTTGTAACGTTATTTGACCGTTCTTCACTATCGCAATTTGCTGGCTGTAATAATCCCGTACGGCGGCTCCTTCCGGGAAAGTGGCGCTGACATCCAGCGTGAGCGGTAATCCATCCCATTTTGGGCATTCACGGACCAGGTTTGCTACCGGTTCGGCGGCGTTCTGGATGGAAATCATCAATGTTGGCGTACCGGAGCGGGTATCTATTTGCAGCGTATATTCGCCGTCCCTGAACAATCGCCATTGAGGCGGCGTGTTGCTACAAGGTTGCAGGGAAAGCATCTGATTGAGTTTTATCGCATCCGCAGGCTGCCAGCACTGTTGGTCAAAATTTAGCGTGAGTGGACGCGTACCTTTGGGCAACTGCGCGTGGCTGACAAATGTTCCCGTTCCCTGTTCGCTAAAGGCAGGGAACCCCGGAGAAGTCCAGCTGGCGGCAACGGCGAAGCCAGGAAGGAGTGTCAGAAAACAGGCGGCGAGTTTCATGGTGGATGAGTCCTTATTGCTGCGATTTCAGACAGTTTGCCAGCGATAAGCCAGACAAAACTCATCCCTGAGCGGTAAGTCCACAGGATGAGAAGCAAGGGTGAGCGATCGCGCGCAAAAAACGGCTGAATTTTGCGATAACCCCCACATTTTCTGCGATTTAGCGCCAATCTGAATCGTTAACACGTGACATAGTTTCAGATTTGGACTATTCCTTGGGGTGCTCTTGACAGCTATTTTTGATATGATTTGAGATTCAACTCTCAAATTTGTGAAAAATATAAGGTGTTGGAATGATTAAATCCGACCAGGAGACCTGATGATTTTGACTCCCATACGACGATATGGGGCGATGATTCTTATGTTACTCACTCTGGTGTTTTCGAGTGAGGTGTTAGCGAAGACGCACACAACAACAGCGAGTCAAAAGTCCCACTTAACTAAAGCTAGTAATAAACAGGTAAGCAGTAAACAAGAGTATTCTCGCAATAGTGCAAAGAGTAGTTCACTTCCTGATTTGCGAAAATACCCTTCCGGAACACCAAGGAAAAAGGCGTTTCTCCGGACCGTAATGCCTTACATTACCAGCCAAAATGCAGCCATTGCTGCAGAACGTAACTGGCTGATTTCAAAACAGTATCAGGGCCAATGGTCACCTGCTGAGCGTGCGCGTCTGAAAGACATCGCCAAACGCTACAAGGTGAAGTGGTCTGGTAATACGCGAAAAATCCCGTGGAATACCTTGCTTGAACGCGTAGACATTATCCCCACCAGTATGGTGGCGACGATGGCTGCAGCAGAAAGCGGTTGGGGAACGTCGAAGCTGGCGCGCAACAATAACAATCTGTTCGGCATGAAATGCATGAAAGGACGTTGTACCAATGCGCCGGGTAAAGTGAAAGGGTACTCACAGTTTAGTTCTGTCAAAGAATCGGTGAGCGCCTATGTCACTAACCTGAATACGCACCCGGCTTACTCTTCGTTCCGTAAATCGCGTGCGCAGCTGCGTAAAGCGGATCAGGAAGTGACTGCCACAGCGATGATTCACAAGCTGAAGGGCTACTCGACCAAAGGGAAGAGTTATAACAACTACCTGTTCGCAATGTACCAGGATAACCAACGGTTAATCGCGGCGCATATGTAATTGCATTTCCTTGAGCCTTATCTGATTTGTCGGTCGGATAAGGCTTTTGCTCGCATCAGGTGGCTGTGCTGAGTTCCCTGATGTGACGCCGACAATTCTCATCATCGCTACAACATGACCTCGCTATTTACATCGCGATACTCTTTTGGCGTTGTGTCATATGCTTTTTTAAAAACAGAGTAGAAATATTGCAGCGATGGATAACCGCACATTTGCGATATCTCATTGATCGACAAGGTGGTTGAAATCAGCAGACTGCGCGCTTTCTCCAGCTTCTCGGCATGAATCATGGCATGGATGGTTTCACCCACCTCTTCTTTAAAACGCTTCTCAAGATTGGAGCGCGAGATCCCGACCGCATCCAGTACCTGATCCACTTTAATCCCTTTACAGGCGTGATTACGAATGTAATGCATGGCCTGAATAACGGCGGGATCGGTCAGCGAGCGATAATCTGTTGAGCGCCGTTCAATGACGCGAACTGGTGGGACCAAAATTCGCTGTAGCGGCATTTCTTCTTTATCTAATAATCGATGCAACAGTTTTGCCGCCTGATAGCCCATTTGCCGCGCGCCCTGAGCGACCGAAGAAAGGGCGACACGCGACAGATAGCGGGTCAGTTCTTCGTTATCGATGCCAATCACGCATAATTTTTCCGGTACGGGAATATGTAGATGTTCACATACTTGCAGAATATGCCGCGCTCGGGCGTCAGTAACGGCAATAATCCCGGTTTGCGGTGGCAGCGTTTGTAGCCAGTCTGCCAGCCGATTTTGCGCGTGTTGCCAGTTCTCTGGCGCGGTTTCTAACCCCTGATAAACCACTCCGCGATACTTTTCTTCAGCGACAAGCTGACGAAATGCATATTCGCGCTCAGTGGCCCAACGTTTGCCGCTTGATTCCGGAAGACCATAAAAAGCAAAGCGGTTAACGCCTTTCTCTTTTAAATGCAAAAATGCGCTTTCAACCAGCGCATAGTTTTCTGTGGCAATGTAATGAACGGGTGGGTAACTTTCTGCAAGGTGATACGAGCCGCCAACCCCAACAATGGGGACGTCGACATCAGCCAGCGCTTGCTCGATCTGTTTGTCGTCGAAGTCGGCAATGACGCCATCTCCTAACCAGTCCTTGATTTTATCAATGCGGGCGCGGAAATCTTCTTCAATGAAAATATCCCATTCCGATTGTGACGCCTGTAAATATTCCCCTACGCCTTCTACTACCTGCCGGTCATAGGCTTTATTGGCATTGAACAGTAATGTGATGCGGTGACGTTTAGTAAACATGGTTCTTTTCCTGCTGAATCATGCAAAAACTCAAAACCGGTAATACGTAACCGGCTTTGAGAAAATTTTTATCAAAATCAAGAACGGCGTTTGGTTGCGGAGTCCATCCATACTGCCAGCAACAGAATCGCACCTTTAACGATATACTGCCAGAAGGTCGGTACATCCATCATACTCATGCCGTTATCCAGTGAAGCCATGATAAATGCCCCCATTACTGCTCCGGCAACGCTTCCCACACCGCCAGCCAGGCTGGTACCGCCAATCACGCATGCTGCAATTGCGTCCAGTTCGGCGATATTTCCCGCAGAAGGTGAACCAGCGCCAAGTCGAGAACTAAGGATTAATCCGGCGATGGCTACCATTAATCCGTTAATCGCGAACACGGCAAGTTTGGTGCGTTCAACGTTAATCCCGGAGAGACGTGCTGCTTCCAGATTGCCGCCGATGGCATAAATGCGTCGTCCAAATGCCGTCCGCGTTGCCATAAACATTCCGCCGAGTAACAGCAACGTCAGCAGCAGAACAGGAGTGGGAACGCCACGGTAATCATTCAACAGCCAGATTGCGCCTAATACGATGATAGCGGTTAAAGCCTGGCGACCGACTACTGCGGTAGAGGCCGGAGACTGCAAACCCAAAGCCTGACGGCGCATTCTTCCGCGCCATTGCCAACCAACAAAAGCCATTAAGCCAAGCGCGCCAATGATGAAGCCAGTGCTGGCAGGTAGATAGCTTTGCCCAATTTGTGACATCGCGGCGCTGGTGGGGGAAACAGTCGTGCCGTTGGTGATGCCAATGAGTATGCCGCGAAATGCCAACATGCCCGCGAGGGTGACAATAAATGAAGGGACTTTGCGGTACGCGACCCACCATCCGTTCCAGGCACCGAGAAGCAGTCCCAGAACCAACGTCACAATGATGGTAAGTGGCAAAGGCCAGCCTAACCAGACGTCACAAATCGCCGCGACGCCACCTAATAGCCCCATCATTGAGCCGACGGAAAGGTCGATTTCAGCAGAAATTATGACGAACACCATTCCTACCGCGAGGATGCCGGTAATCGCGGTCTGGCGTAACAGGTTGGAGACGTTACGGGCGCTTAAGTAGGCACCATCGGTGGTCCAGGTAAAGAACAGCATGATTGCGATGATAGCTGCAATCATCACGAAGACCTGCAAATTCAGTGATTTCAGTCCGGAAAAGCCACCGGATGTCGGTACGGCCAATTTCACTTCAGACGGATTGCTTTTCGACATGATGTTCGCTCCTCAATGCGGCTTCCATCACCTGCTCCTGAGTCAGGTTATGATTTATCAGGTTGGCTTTTAGTTTCCCTTCATGCATCACCAGTACCCGATCGCTAAGGCCGAGCACTTCAGGTAATTCGGAAGAGATGACAATAACGGCAATACCCTGCTGGACGAGTTGGTTAATTAATTTGTAGATCTCGTATTTCGCGCCAATATCGATACCCCTGGTAGGTTCATCAAGAATGAGGATGCGCGGGTTAAGTAACAGACAGCGAGCGAGGATCGCTTTTTGCTGATTGCCGCCGCTCAAACGTCCAATAGCAAGGTCGGGGGACGACGTTTTAACTTTGAGTTGCTGAATTGATTCCAGAATACATTTTTGCTCTACCGCGTCATCAAGCTGGCTAATGCCACCGGTAAATTTATTGAGTGCGGCGAGGGTAATATTTTTACCAACCGCCATTACCGGAACGATGCCGTCGCGCTTTCTGTCTTCGGGTACCATCGCAATCCCCTGGGCGATGGCTTGCTGACAGTTACGAATATCTACCTGTTTGCCATCAATATAAATTTTTCCTTCCCATTGTCCGGGCCACACGCCAAACAGGCACTGAATGGTCTCGGTACGTCCGGCACCAACGAGTCCGGCAATACCCAGTATTTCGCCACGTTTCAGGGAAAACGAGACATCATTAACTCGTTTAATATGACGATTGACCGGATGCCATGCCGTCAGATGTTCAATACGTAATATTTCATCTCCGGTGGTATGTGGTTCATTAGGGTAAAGCGCGGTTAACTCTCGCCCGACCATCATGGTGATAATATCGTCTTCACTCATTCCGGCAGCATCACGCGTACCAATGTGCTGTCCGTCGCGAATAACGCAAATCGTATCGGAAATCGCTTTGACTTCGTTGAGTTTGTGCGAAATATAAATACAGGCGATACCGTGCTGTTGTAGATCGCGAATAATATCCAGTAAAACCGACGTTTCCTGCTCAGTTAATGAGGCTGTCGGTTCATCGAGAATTAACAAGCGCACCTGTTTATTAAGTGCCTTGGCAATTTCAACCAGTTGTTGTTGCCCAAGCCCTAAATCGCCAACGCGGGTATCAGGTGAAATGGATAAACTGACCTGTGCGAGCAGCTTCTGACAGCGTAGCGTCATCAGGTCATAATCCATAATGCCATTGTGGGTTATTTCGTTACCCAGGAAGATATTTTCCAGCACGGTCAATTCTTTCACCAGGGCCAATTCCTGATGAATGATGGCGATACCTTTGCGTTCGGTATCGCGGATGTGACTCGCCTGAATCTCTTCTCCCGCAAAAATAATTTCGCCTTCGTAGGAGCCATGGGGATAAATACCACACAGCACTTTCATCAGTGTTGATTTACCAGACCCATTTTCCCCACAAAGTGAGACGATTTCGCCAGCATTCAACCGCAAGCAGACGTTATCAATCGCCTTCACACTGCCGAAGGTTTTGGTAATATTCTTCATTTCAAGTAGATAAGGCATAACGACTCCACCTAAGCCAATTCATTCACGCGGCATGGAGAGAAATCACGCCCCCGCTCCGCGCCGGGGCGTAACGCTTACAGCTCGCTCTCTTTGTGGAATCCGTCTTTAATTACCGTATCTTTGATGTTGTTTTTATTCACATCGATCGGTGTCAGGAGGCGGGAGGGCACATCTTTCAGGCCATTATTCAGTGTGGTATCTGCTTTTGGTTCCTGACCATTGCCCAACTCAACGGCAATTTCTGCGGCAGTATTTGCCAACAACGTAATAGGTTTATACACCGTCATAGTTTGCGTACCGGCAGCAATACGTTTAATACCTGCGAGATCCGCATCCTGGCCGGAAATTGCTACTTTCCCTGATAAACCTTGCGCGCTTAATGCCTGAATTGCCCCACCTGCGGTGGCATCGTTTGAGGCAACTACAGCATCAATTTTGTTATTATTGGCGGTTAGCGCGTTTTCCATAATTTTCAATGCGTTTTCCGGTAACCAGCCATCAACCCATTGGTCACCAACGACTTTAATTTTTCCGGAATCAACGTAAGGTTTTAACACTTTCATTTGTCCGGCGCGGAACAGCTTGGCGTTGTTATCTACCGGCGAGCCGCCCATCAGGAAGTAATTACCTTGCGGAACAATATCGACCAGGGCTTTTGCCTGCAGTTCACCGACTTTTTCGTTATCGAAAGAAATATAAAAATCGATATCCGCATCGTTAATCATACGATCGTAAGCTAATACTTTAATACCTTCTTGTTTGGCTTCTTTTACAACGTTACTTAATACCTGACCGTTATACGGAATAATGACAAGAACATCGACACCCCGGTTTATCATGTTTTCAATCTGCGACATTTGTGTTTCTTCATTGCCATTTGCAGACTGTACAAATACTTTCGCGCCGAGAGATTCTGCCTTTTTCACAAAAATATCTCGATCTTTTTGCCAGCGTTCAAGACGGAGATCATCAATCGCCATACCTATTTTGACTTCTTTGGCGTGTGCCGCAACGTTGGTAAGCAGAAGTGAGGTGCAAAGGGTGAGTAGAATGTTCTTTATTTTCATGGTGTAGGGCCTTCTGTAGTTAGAGGACAGCTTTAATAAGTAACAATCACCGCGATAAACGTAACCAATTTTTAGCAACTAAACAGGGGAAAACAATTACAGATTTTTATCTTTCGATTACGATTTTTGGTTTATTTCTTGATTTATGACCGAGATCTTACTTTTGTTGCGCAATTGTACTTATTGCATTTTTCTCTTCGAGGAATTACCCAGTTTCATCATTCCATTTTATTTTGCGAGCGAGCGCACACTTGTGAATTATCTCAATAGCAGTGTGAAATAACATAATTGAGCAACTGAAAGGGAGTGCCCAATATTACGACATCATCCATCACCCGCGGCATTACCTGATTATGGAGTTCATTATGCCAGCCTATTTTGACCAGCTTGAGCGCGTTCGTTATGAAGGCACCAAATCCTCAAACCCGTTAGCATTCCGTCACTACAATCCCGACGAACTGGTGTTGGGCAAGCGTATGGAAGAGCACTTGCGTTTTGCCGCCTGCTACTGGCACACCTTCTGCTGGAACGGGGCGGACATGTTTGGTGTGGGGGCGTTTAATCGTCCGTGGCAGCAGCCTGGTGAGGCACTGGCGTTGGCGAAGCGTAAAGCAGATGTCGCATTTGAGTTTTTCCACAAGTTACATGTGCCATTTTATTGCTTCCACGATGTGGATGTTTCCCCTGAGGGCGCGTCGTTAAAAGAGTACATCAATAATTTTGCGCAAATGGTTGATGTCCTGGCAGCCAAGCAAGAAGAAAGCTGCTGTGGGGAACCGCCAACTGCTTTACAAACCCTCGCTATGGCGCGGGTGCGGCGACGAACCCAGATCCTGAAGTCTTCAGCTGGGCGGCAACGCAAGTTGTTACAGCGATGGAAGCAACCCATAAATTGGGCGGTGAAAACTATGTCCTGTGGGGTGGTCGTGAAGGTTACGAAACGCTGTTAAATACCGACTTGCGTCAGGAGCGTGAACAACTGGGCCGCTTTATGCAGATGGTGGTTGAGCATAAACATAAAATCGGCTTCCAGGGCACGTTGCTTATCGAACCGAAACCGCAAGAACCGACTAAACATCAATATGATTACGATGCCGCGACGGTCTATGGCTTCCTGAAACAGTTTGGTCTGGAAAAAGAGATTAAACTGAACATTGAAGCTAACCACGCGACGCTGGCAGGTCACTCTTTCCATCATGAAATTGCCACCGCCATTGCGCTTGGCCTGTTCGGTTCTGTCGACGCCAACCGTGGCGATGCGCAACTGGGCTGGGACACCGACCAGTTCCCGAACAGTGTGGAAGAGAATGCGCTGGTGATGTATGAAATTCTCAAAGCAGGCGGTTTCACCACCGGTGGTCTGAACTTCGATGCCAAAGTACGTCGTCAAAGTACTGATAAATATGATCTGTTTTACGGTCATATCGGCGCGATGGATACGATGGCACTGGCGCTGAAAATTGCAGCGCGCATGATTGAAGATGGCGAGCTGGATAAACGCATCGCGCAGCGTTATTCCGGCTGGAATAGCGAATTGGGCCAGCAAATCCTGAAAGGCCAAATGTCACTGGCAGATTTAGCCAAATATGCTCAGGAACATAATTTGTCTCCGGTGCATCAGAGTGGTCGCCAGGAGCAACTGGAAAATCTGGTAAATCATTATCTGTTCGACAAATAACGGCTAACTGTGCAGTCCGTTGGCCCGGTTATCGGTAGCGATACCGGGCATTTTTTTAAGGAACGATCGATATGTATATCGGGATAGATCTTGGCACCTCGGGCGTAAAAGTTATTTTGCTCAACGAGCAGGGTGAGGTGGTTGCTTCGCAAACGGAAAAGCTGACCGTTTCGCGCCCGCATCCACTCTGGTCGGAACAAGACCCGGAACAGTGGTGGCAGGCAACTGATCGCGCAATGAAAGCTCTGGGCGATCAGCATTCTCTGCAGGACGTTAAAGCATTGGGTATTGCCGGCCAGATGCATGGAGCAACCTTACTGGATGCTCAACAACGGGTATTGCGCCCTGCCATTTTGTGGAACGACGGGCGCTGTGCGCAAGAGTGCACTTTGCTGGAAGCGAGAGTTCCGCAATCACGAGTGATTACCGGCAACCTGATGATGCCCGGCTTTACCGCGCCAAAGGTGCTGTGGGTGCAGGGCCACGAACCGGAGATTTTCAGCCGGGTTGATAAAGTCCTGCTGCCGAAAGATTACCTGCGCCTGCGTATGACCGGCGGTTTCGCCAGCGATATATGTGTTGCTGCTGGTACCCTGTGGCTGGATGTTGCGAAGCGTGACTGGAGTGACGTCATGCTGCAGGCTTGCGACTTATCTCGTGACCAGATGCCCGCATTATACGAAGGCAGCGAAATTACTGGTGCTTTGTTACCTGAAGTTGCGAAAGCGTGGGGTATGGCGACGGTGCCAGTTGTTGCAGGCGGTGGCGACAATGCAGCTGGTGCAGTTGGTGTGGGAATGGTTGATGCTAATCAGGCAATGTTATCGCTGGGGAC
>OGES01002102.1_pt1 | contig 14150 bp, 16 predicted proteins | sample 1570711 | NCBI WGS metagenome assembly OGES01 (sample SAMEA2582133, study PRJEB24529) | metagenome | biome: Human gut stool | place: China | collected 2011 | reverse complement strand
TCTCGATGTGGTTGATGGTCTGGCTGGCGGCTTCCATGCCCAGCTGGTAGGGGTTCACGTCCACGGTGGTCAGCTGCGGGCTGGTGATGCGGGAGAACAGCGAGTTGTTGAAGGACACGATGGACAGGTCCTTCGGGACGCGCAGCCCCAGCTTGCCGCAGAACTGTTCCAGCACCACAGCAAGGATGTCGTCACTGACCAGCATGGCGGTGGGGTGGTCCGGGGCGGTGAGCAGGGTTTTCAGCGCCCCCTCGTAGGCGTCGTTCAGGGTGTTGACCTCCACGCAGTCCTTTTCGCGCGGGGTGATGCCGTGCTTGAGCAGGGACATCTGGTAACCCCGCTTGCGCTCTGCGGAGAACAGCATGGCGTTATTGACCCCGAAATACGCAATGCGGCGGTGGCCCATCTCATAAAGGTAATCGGTAGCTTCCTCCCCGGCAAGGGCGTTGTCGTTGTCGATGTAGATGGTCTGGTTCGCAGACTGCGCTGCCTTGCCCACAATGACATGGAGCAGCCCCTCGTTGCGCAGATACGCCGCCACCGGGCAGTCCTTTTTGGAATAGAGCAAAATAAACCCATCCGCCTGTGCGTTGGCCACCATACTCTGGATGGCGTCCAGCACTTCGGCATCGTCCTGCCCGGTGATGACCGTGTTCACATACCGCCGCTGGTTGCAGAACTGCCCGATGCCGCGGATGATCTCCAGATGAAAGGCGTTTTCGTAGACATCCCGCTGGGAGGAGGGCAGAATGATGCCGATGGTCTTGGAAAAAGCCTCCACCGGTTCGGCCTCAAAATTCGGCTCGTAGCCCAGCTGTGCCATGATGCGGCGCACCCGCTCCTTGGTCTCCCGGCTGATGGAAGGGCTGTCCTTGCAGGTGCGGGATACCGTGGAGGGCGAGACCCCCGCTGCCGCTGCCACGTCCTTAATGGTAACTGCCATTGTCTGTTCCTCCCTGATATAGTAGTTCTATTGTAAAGCTGTTTGCGCGCAATGTCAATGTTTGCGCACAGGATTGCGTAAACTGTGCAACACCGTGTCTGCGTGCCTTCGACAATTTCAACAAATAATCCTTCGCACGATTGTAGAAAACGTAGAAAGATTGTTTTTCGCGCAAAAAAAAACTCTTGTAAAAACTGCGGAGTTGGATTATTCTTGTTGCGTAAAGTAGTGCAAACGCAATGCAACGCTTGCACAAAACGATGCAAAAGGAATAAGGAGGAACATCATGGCAACAACAAAAGCGGCTCCGGGTAAAAAGGGGCTCATCAACTTCGACTTCTTACAGAAGCTGGGCAAGGTGCTGATGACGGTCATCGCCGTCATGCCCGCTGCCGGTCTGATGATCAGTCTGGGCAAGCTGGTGCAGATGGGCGGCGGCGATATTGCGGCGGTCATGACCATCGGCACCACCATGGAGAACATCGGCTGGGCGGTCATCAATAACCTGCACATCCTGTTCGCCGTTGCCATCGGCGGCAGCTGGGCAAAGGAGCGTGCGGGCGGTGCCTTTGCCGCCGTGCTGGCGTTCGCCCTCATCAACGTCATCACCGGCAACATCTTCGGCGTCACCAGTGCCATGCTGGCAGACCCCAACGCCGTGACCCACACCCTGTTCGGGCAGGAGATCGCCGTCAACGGCTACTTCACCTCTGTGCTGGGCGCACCGGCGCTGAACATGGGCGTGTTCGTGGGCATCATCGCCGGTTTTGTGGGCGGCGTGGCTTACAATAAATACTACAACTTCCGCAAGCTGCCGGATGCGCTGGCTTTCTTCAACGGCAAGCGCTTCGTGCCCATGGTGGTCATTGCCTACTCGGTGGTCATTTCCATCGTGCTGTCGCTGTTCTGGCCTGTGGTGCAGACCGGCATCAATAACTTCGGCATCTGGATCGCCAACTCTTCCGAGACTTCTCCCATTCTGGCTCCGTTCATCTATGGTACGCTGGAGCGTCTGCTGCTGCCCTTTGGTCTGCACCACATGCTGACCATCCCCATGAACTACACCTCCTTCGGCGGCACCTACACCATCGCTACCGGCGTCAACGCAGGCAGTCAGGTGTTTGGTCAGGACCCGCTGTGGCTGGCATGGGCAAACGACCTCATCAACTTCAAAAAGGCCGGCGATATGGCCGCTTACAACAACCTGCTGGCTACCGTCACCCCCGCCCGCTTCAAGGTTGGTCAGATGATCGGTGCCACCGGTCTGCTGCTTGGCATTGCACTGGCCATGTTCCGCCGTGTGGACGCCGACAAGCGCGCAAACTATAAGTCCATGTTCATCTCCACCGCACTGGCCGTGTTCCTGACCGGCGTCACCGAGCCGCTGGAATTCATGTTCATGTTCTGCGCCATGCCGCTGTACATCGTGTACGCACTGCTGCAGGGCTGCGCTTTCGCCATGGCGGGCATCATCCATCTGCGTCTGCACTCCTTCGGCAATCTGGAGTTCATCACCCGCATTCCCATGTCCCTGCAGGCAGGTCTGGGCGGCGATATCGTCAACTTTGTGATTTGCGTGATCGCGTTCTTTGTCATCGGCTACTTCGTGGCTTACTTCATGATCGGCAAGCTTCAGCTGGCAACGCCGGGTCGTCTGGGCAACTACACCGATGACAACGCAGACGATTCTGCCGCTGCCGCAAAGACCGAGAAGAAGGCCGACAAAAAGGCTGATAACGGTCAGGCCGAGCGCATTATCGCCCTGCTGGGCGGCCGGGAGAACATCGTGCTGGTGGACGCCTGCATGACCCGTCTGCGCGTTACCGTGAAAGACCCTGCCAAGGTGGCCGACCTTGCCGCATGGAAGGCCGAGGGTGCCCTGAGCCTGCTGGTGAAGGGCGACGGCATTCAGGCCGTGTACGGCCCCAAGGCAGACGTACTGAAATCTGACATCAACGATATTCTGTAAAAAACTATGAAACTGCTGACATTGAATACCCACAGCCTTATCATCCCGGAGCATGAGGCAAAGCGGGAGATTTTTGTAGACTTCATCGCAAAGGAGCAGCCGGAGGTGTTCGCCCTGCAGGAGGTGAACCAGACCGCCGCTGCGCCGCTGCTGGCAGAGGCTCCGGCGGGGTACTACCCCTGTCCCGGCAATATGGTGCTGCTGAAAGCGGACAACCACGCCGCAGCCGTGGCAAAAATGCTGGAAGCGCGGGGCGTGCACTATTATTGGAGCTGGCTCCCGGCAAAGATAGGTTACGACAAGTACGATGAGGGCGCGGCGGTGTTCAGCCGTGCGCCCATCACCGCCGCCGAAAACCTGCTGCTGAGCCAGATCGATGATTACAACAACTGGAAGACCCGCCGCACGCTGGGCGTCTGTGCAGGAGACGTCTGGTATTATACGGTGCATCTGGGCTGGTGGAATGACGAAGTAGAACCTTTCGCTCCCCAGTGGGAAAAGCTTTCAAAGGCGGCGGGCGCAAAAAAGACCGCCTTTCTGCTGGGCGACTTCAACAGCGAAGCCGACGTGCGGGGCGAGGGCTACGACCTTGTGCTGGGCAGCGGCTGGCAGGATACCTACCGTCTGGCGCAGCAGCGGGACGCGGGTTACACGGTGGTAGAAGCCATTGACGGCTGGCGGGATGCCCCGGACGCAGCGGCCAAAAAGCGCATCGACCAGATCTGGTGCTCCAAGACGGTGGCTGTCAAGAGCAGCCGGGTGGTGTTTGGCGGCCTGCAGGAGCCGCAGGTGTCTGACCACGCCGGTGTTATGATCGAGTTATAAAGGAAGGTAAAAGAAGATGCAGAGAAGTGCAGGCATTTTGCTGCCCATCAGCAGTCTGCCGTCCCCTTACGGCATCGGCTGCTTTTCGCAGGAAGCATACGACTTTGTGGATTGGCTCAAGGAAGCCGGACAGACCTATTGGCAGATTTTACCGCTGGGTGTGACCAGCTACGGCGACAGCCCGTATCAGAGCTTTTCCGCCTTTGCGGGCAACCCCTATTTCATCAGTCTGGATGCACTGGTGGAGGAAGGCGTGCTGACCGCCGCCGAGTGCAAAAAGGCAAACTTCGGCCGCAAGGCAGACGACATTGATTACAGCCGCCTGTATACCGAGCGCGGCCGTCTGCTGCGGCTGGCGTACTCCCGCAGCGACATCGGCCACAACGATGCGTTTACGGCATTCTGCGAGAAAAACAAGTGGTGGCTGGACGATTTTGCCCTGTTTATGGCGGTGAAGGGCCGCTTTGAGGGCAAGCCGTGGATCGAGTGGGCAGAAGATATCCGTCTGCGCTGGCAGCCCGCCATGGACTACTATCGCCGGGAGCTGTACTTTGAGGTGGAATACAACAAGTATCTTCAGTTCAAGTTTGACGAGCAGTGGCGCAAGCTGAAAGCCTACGCCAACAGCAAGGGCATCCAGATCATCGGCGACATCCCCATCTATGTGGCGCTGGATTCTGCGGACGCTTGGGCAAACCCGGGGCTGTTCCAGCTGGACAAGGACAACCTTCCCACGGCAGTGGCGGGCGTTCCCCCGGATGGCTTTTCCCCCACCGGTCAGCTGTGGGGCAACCCGCTCTACCGCTGGGAGGCGCACCGCGAAACCGGCTATCAGTGGTGGATCACCCGGCTGTGGTACTGCTTTGAGCTGTACGATGTGGTGCGCATCGACCACTTCCGCGGCTTCGACGAGTATTTCTCCATCCCCTACGGCAGCGAGACCGCGGTGGATGGCCACTGGGAAAAAGGCCCCGGCATCGAGCTGTTCCGAGCCGTGGAGCAGGCGCTGGGCAAGCGGGAGATCATTGCCGAGGATCTCGGCTATATGAGCGACACTGTGCGGCAGCTGGTGCGGGACAGCGGCTTCCCCGGCATGAAGGTGCTGGAATTTGCTTTTGACTCCCGCGATACCGGCAGCGCCAGCGACTACCTGCCCCACAACTACCCGGTGAACAGCGTAGCGTACACCGGCACCCACGACAACGAGACGCTGGTCTCGTGGTACCAGACCATCTCGGACGCCGAGCGCGCCATGGTGCGGGATTACCTGTACGACTACGCCACCCCGGACGAGCAGCTTTATAAAAGCATGATCGCACTGATTTTGCGCAGTGCAGCGGCAAGGTGCATCATCCCCATGCAGGACTGGCTGGGGCTGGATAATGCCGCCCGCATCAATAAGCCCTCCACCGTAGGCCAGAACTGGCGCTGGCGGCTGAAAAAGACCCAGCTGACCAAGAAGCTCCAAAAGGAGATCTGCCAGCTGACCACCCGCTACGGTCGGTTGAACTGGGCATAAGGTGCTCTATGGAGCTTGATTAGCCGGAACTGAAAATTCTGCTAATGGCATTCGCTGGCTGATTTTGGTGATAGGTTTAAAATGAAAAATGCGAAGATCGTCTTTCCCATGGAAAAATGATCTTCGCATTTTTAAGTGGCGTCCCCGATGTGATTCGAACACACGGCCTTCCGCTTAGGAGTAGCCCGTGCATCTGTAAACCCATTGCAAAATAGGGTAATATATTCTACTCTATATCAATGAATTTTTTGTTGGGATGTCAACGTATGTAAATGGATTCGAACCTTTTTTATTCTGTGTAAACAGATGCTCATTAGCTGGAAATTAGCTGAGCTAATGAAAAGTGGCCGCTCTATTGTACAACGCTCACCTTTCATTAGCTGGGAGGTGTGCGGTTGACCCTACACCTATGGTTCGATCAAAACAACTTTTTCTTCTGTGCCAGCAGCACGGTCAGCACACGCTCTTTCAGCAGATAACGGAACTGCTTTGGATAGTAGTCGAGGTAGGCATCCAGAAGCGGCTCAATGTCATTTCTTGCAAAATCAACCTCCAACTGCTTTCCGTAAAGGCTTTGTGCTGTATGGACTGTCCGGGTAAAAGAGGACTTGAATGGTAAGCACTGTGCTTTGGAAAGGAACGCCTGTGTTTCAATATCAGGGCGATACAGATTGAAATCCAGCAGGAACGAAGCCCCGCAATCAAAAATGGGGCAGGGCTTACAGCCGAAATCTGTATGTAAAAGGACAATGTTGTTCAAATGCCGGTCTTGATTCAAAAACAGGGCATCCAGTTCCAACAGCGTGGTGAAGTATGCACCAAAACCGGAAAAGCCGGTAGCGGCTTCCACCGAATCGACCAGAAAAACAATACGTTCTTTCAGACTGTTGCGGTCATTGAATTCCTGAATATACCCACGACCAAGGCTGTTCCGTAAAATGGTATGGGCGGTGATCAGGCTTTCATTGCTTGCCTTGAAGTTCTCGCTTACCGAAAGCACCTGCGGCAGGCCATGCACGTCGGCGGTATCGACCCAATAATGAGCAATCGAAATCTCCGGTAGATCGGCAGCATTGGTGAAACGGCGCAGCACTTCGCTGGCCATCGCTTCCGCAAGGGCTTCAAAATGACCATTGTCCACCTTATACCAGAGATTTTTCTCTGCATCGAACCACTTCTCCTGATTGCCCAGTGAAGTGCTGGTCACAACGCGGTCATTGGTATGGAATATCAGATGATCTTGAGCCATTTGTGATCCTCCGCCATCCGTCCCTGCGTCTTTTCCACCAGCTGCACTGGGTCATATTCCGGTACGCCAACTGCATCAAGGTAGTAGTCAAGGCCGCAGCGGGTTTTCGGAATGCAGCGGCTTGCCAGAAATTCCAGAAAATCGTCCCAAGTGGGTTCCGTGTTGACCCCAAAGGCAGTGTCCAGAATGGAATCCACCTTGTTTTCCACACGAACCTGCTTTGTGGTGAAATCTGCGTCAATAATACTGCAAAGAGTGTCTTTGTCGTAATACTGGTATTCCCGCAGCGTATGCGCCTGTTTCATGCTGACCACTCCTTTCTGTAAAAGTGTATCATGTCAGGAGCCGATGTGCAAGACGCGAAAAATGTAAAACAGCGGCAGTTTTCCAAATTGGAAAGCTGTCGCTGTTTATGTATAGAGGATTATAAGTTCTTTGCAAGATTTTTGATGAGTTCGGCCATAGAGGGGTTAGCCAGCAATTTGGTAAGTGCTGCTGCCGCGTCGGCATCGACCGCACTGTTTTCAGGGATTCGTGATCCTTGGAATCGGCATCAACCTGTGACAGTGCATTTCTCACATCCCTATTTACTTCTTCCAAAGCCTGTCTGATGGGTTTGTTATGGCTCTCCATCGCCGCAGCAGTCCACAGGCGGTTTTGAAAGATAAATCTCCTTCATTTTCATTTTCTGCTTAACGGCAGCAATAAAAAAGACCCCCGCAGCGTATGATTTGACGCCGCGGGGTTTCTCAATTGTTCGGTTTGTATTGCAGCACCTTCTGGGAGAACGTCCGATCGAAGAACTGGATGAAGGGCCCAAGGCAGAACGCACAGATCAAGGTGCCAAGGCCCACAAGGCCACCCAGCAGCCAGCACAGCAGGGCGCTGAGCGCATCGGTGAAGATGCGGCACCCGAAGTACGGGCAGGGTGTGTAGTCCCGCAGACCGAGGGAAAGGTAATCGTAGGGCGCGATGCCGAGGTCGGCGGTCTGGTAGAGCGAAGCGCCCAGCGCCGTGACCAGCACCGCCGCGATGACCCACGCCAACTGCACCGCCAGCGACGGCGCGTCGCCGAAGTGGGCGTGAATGGGGTCATAGAACGCCGTGACGATGTACCCGATGCAGATGCCGTTGACGAAGGTGCCAAGGCCGATGTACTTGCGCCCGAACCAGAATTCCAGCAGGAAAAACAGGATGTTCGTGCACAGGTTCTGGGTGCCCAGCGAGATGCCGAGCAGCTCCGCCAGCCGCATGTTCAGGGCGCTGATGGAGTCGTTGCCGAGGTGGGACTGCTTGAAAAGCGCAATGCCAAGGGCGATGATGACGATGCCCGCCACCATGCCCACCACCCGCCGGGCAGTCGGTTTGCGCAATGCGGTGCCGTTCATAGGGGATTCTCCTTTAGCGTTTCTTTTCCCCTATTATACGCCTACTTTGGGCGGGAGACAAACTATTTATGGAAAGATACAACGATGTACGGGGGATCCGCCTTACCCCTTTAATCTCACCTCAATCCGTTCTTTCTCCAGCCCCTCCCCGATCACGATGAGCACTTCCTGCCCCTTGGGGATAGCGTTTGCCGTCAGGCCGTCGGCGGTGGCGTTCAGCTCCACCCAGCCGTTCTCGTCCTGTACGAAGCCTTTCGCCCGCAGCACATGGCCGCACGCGGGGTCGGTGAAGAGGGCCGGGATATTCTGTTCGAGCTGCTGGCACGAGAGGCCCAGCTCCAAAAAGTAGGCCGAACCAAAGGCCCTATGCGGTTGGCGTTACCCGCTTCTAATTATAGCAAAAGGAGGTTCTTTTTCTACCGTTTCGACGCTACGGCTCTTTTCTTCCACAAGCATAGCTTGTGGTTTTCTCTATGAATAAGAGCGGGGCCTTGCAAAAGGCTCCGCTCTTGTTGTCTAAGAAAGCATTGCCATTTCGAGACAGAAAGAATATACTTATATTAGCTAAATTCCAATACTAGATGGAGGGACTATTATGGCTAGACCAAAAGGAAGCAAGAATGCAGTGCGTACCAAGAAAGCAAATATTGACTATGCTGCTATTGTTGCTGAAAAGACCGCAGCCAAGGAACAAATTGAAACCGAGATCGCCGCGCTGTCTGACAACATCAGCGTACTGAAAGAACAGTTGAAAAGCAAAAAATCCGCTTTGAAGGTTGCAGTAAAGGAACTTTCTAAAGCAGAGGCAAAAAAGGTTGCTGCCGAAAAAAAGGCCGCAGAAGAATCCAAGAAAGCTGAAGCAGAATCTGTATTGAAAAAGCTGCTTGCCAGCGGTATGTCTGCCGATGACATTATCGCCAAGCTCCAGTAAACTATTATGGGAGCCAGCAAACGAGTTTGTCCGAACTGCGGACGTAAAATGAAGCAGCAGTTCATTGGCCTGTTCCACTGCAAATGCGGCACAAGCTGGCGGCGTGATATAGGATTCTTTGAACGCACTCCAGACATGGTGTTCTCACTGGAACGCAAAAAAGTCGGAAATAAGGTCAAGCTGCTTCCGATGATTCAGCATAAGTAAAAAAGACCGCCAGCCGTTTTTCGACTGGTGGTCTTTTTGTGTTCAGGCTTCTGCAATTGCGAGATATAACAAAAGCCACCGGTCAAGACAAAACTGGTGGCTGTAAGAAAGCGGATTCAAATTAAAACGTGCAGAGCTGCTTAACAGGTGTCAGCGGGAATCTTTTTTCCACGCCTGACATGGTGCACATTTGTGTACCGGGAAGTTCCAGAGAAGCGTGTGCACAGGAAACTGCCATTTTAAGCAGCTGGTCGCCTTGCGTGTGCTGTTTGGCGATTGCATAGGCAAAACCGGATACCATGGAATCTCCCGCACCTTGAACGCCCTTTACATCCACCGAGACAGGTTCTGAATACCATGCGGCTTCCGGTGTGACGAGCAGCGCGCCCTTTTCCCCCAGAGAAACTGCGCCGTAGGCAATGTTGTGCTCTATGAGGATTTGACGATAGCTTGCACAGAACTCCTGCGTTACACTGGGATGAACGCCAAAAGTGGCATAATATTCTTCTTCGTTGGGTTTGATCAGAACAGGAGATGCCTCCATTCCGTTCAGAAGCAGCGGCCCCGATGCGTCCAGAATAAAGGGCACGTCATATTCCTGTGCGCTTTTGCCAAGTTCATAGTAGAAGTCGTCAGGAAAGCCCGGTGGCACACTGCCGCCGAGGATCAGCACCGATGTTGTGGGCAGAACATTTTTGACAGCGCGAATAACATCCACGGCAGTTTCGGGATGTAGAGGAGTGCCCTTTTCGTTGAACTCCGTCATGCAGCCCGTAGATGTTTCAAACAACTTGATGTTGATACGGACGTTTCCGGGGACGGGGATAAGCTCTGCATCCATTTCTCTTTGCTTGAAGAAATCAGCCGCTTCTCCATCCGAATGGCTCAGGCAGACGCTTTTAACCGGCATTCCAAGCTGGGTAAGTGCCAGCGAAACATTGATGCCTTTGCCGGAAAAGTCGCAAATCGTTTTCTGGATACGGTGGCTATGACCAAGGTTGACGGAATCCACCTGAATCGTGCGGTCAATGCAGGGATTCACAGTAACAGTTGTAAAGTGCATGGGTTCTCTACCTCCTATCCGGGGAGCATCGTTTCAGCATCCCCGGAAACTGGATGTGTTTATTCTTTTTCACCGGAAGGAATGTCGGCGTACAATTCGATCTTGCCGCAGGAAGGACAGAATGCCGCCTTTATCTTTTTCTGGTCACTGCCCTTTTTGATCGTGATCATGTTAAAGAGCAAATAGTTTTCGACCTTGATCTTGTAATCCATGACCATTTCAGCATGACAAACGGGACAGTTCATACGACGCATACCTCCTGATGTTTTGATACACCTAGTCTAGCATACAAAAGGCACGCTGTCTATTGACAGAACAAAAAAGATATCGCAAACAAAAATAATAAAGGTCGCCCGAAAAATCCCGATAGAAAAGCAAGATTTTTTGCAGATGATATGTTATAATAAAAGAAATGCAGCACCTGCTGAACGGACGGAAAGGACATCGTGATTATGGAAGAAAACAAGAAGCCGGAAACCACCTCGAAACAGGATTCGGCACCTGCGGATTACAGCCGCTACATGGGAACGCTGAACCGCATCTACCGCCGCAATAACAACCCCAAAAAGAAGCGGCTGGGGGAAGGTATCACCTCTTTGAAACAAGAGCAGAAGCCCACAGCGCCTGCCGAACCGGAAAACGGAAAGAAAGACCACAGCTTTCTGATCACGCTTGCCGTGGCAATTGCCATTATCCTGATCCTTTGGGTCATCAAAATGTTCTGAATACTATAAAAACTGCCCGGAACGACCTTCTCCTATCGTTCCGGGCAGTTTTAGCAGGAGGAATCTGCTACCGTGGATGTCAATCTAGTGAGACCGATCAAACATTCTCATTCAGGAATGCAGCAATTTCTTCTGCGGCGACGGTCTCATCCTCACCCTCAACCGTGACGGTGATGGTTTCGCCCTGCTTGATGCCAAGTCCCATGACTGCCATCAGCTTGCGCATATCACAGGTCTTGCCATTTTTTTCAATGGTGACCTTGCTGGCATACTTCTTTGCCAGCTTGACCAGCAGACCGGCGGGGCGGGCGTGGACGCCAAGTTCGTCCTTGATGGTATAAGTAAACTGTTTCATGGGTTCTCCTTCATTTCCTTCTTCTTTAGCGTGTAAAAAGGGCAGATCAGACGGCGCTCTCGTAGTCCAGCATGAACTGCACAATGCCGTCCATAGCCAGCTCACGCGGGTCGAGCTTCAGCTGACCCTCACGGATCTTGGCATAGCTGATGGGCATATACTGGTGCAGCATATTCATGGGGATGGGGTACTCGCGCAGGTTGTCGAACAGCTTGTTCATGGCTGCAACGACTTCCGGCTGACCGATGTAGTAGCGGGCACGGTCAGAGTAGCTGTACTTGCGGCACTGTGCCAGATGCTTTTCGTCACCGTGGTAGTGCTTTTCCCAGTTTGCAGGGGAAGCCAGCATGACCTGATCCAGTGTTTCGATGAAGTTGGCACGCTTTTCTTCCGGTACCAGTTCCTTCTCCATCATGCTCAGAGAGAACAGAGCCTCGCGCAGACCAAAGGTCAGAGCAGGACCGACCTTCAGGATAGCAATACCATCAGTGACCATGTTGTACAGGTCGGTGGCGGTCTGGTAGTCGGTAGAGTGACCCTCGAAGCAGATGTCGGGGAACTCCTTCAGAGCGGCGCACAGGTCAACGGCTGCGGCGGGGTTGTAGTCGAACACCTGCTCATCGCCAAACTCCACGCCGGGCTGGACAACAACTGCGATAACGTCCTTCATGCCCTCGCCAACGCCTTCCTCAGTCCAGACGCGCTGATAGGTGGAAACGGTATCACGGAATGCTTCGGGCTTGGTGACAGCCAGCGTATCCTCAGCTTCGGTTGCTCCACCGGGGATGGGCACTTCACTGCCGATAACGAACACCGGGCGCATTGCATCGGGCTTCTCAGCTTTCAGTTCCTCGTAGCCCTTCATAGCAGCCTTGTACAGCTTTGCGCCACGGCGAGCGATGACCTCGGTCTGGAGCAGACCTTCCGGGTCGTCCGCAACCTTCATGCTGGTATCCAGATGGATCTTGGTAAAGCCGGCGCGTGCATACTGGTAAACCAGTTCCACGGAGTTTTCCATTGCTTCGGACTCCGGCAGCTTCTGCCAAGTCAGGGGTCCAAGGTGGTCGCCTGCAAGGATCATCATGTTTTCGGGCAGACCGATGTCGCTTGCCATTTTCAGGACCATCTGATAGAAATCAGCAGGCTTCATGCCGGTGTAGCCGCCAAACTGGTTGACCTGATTGGCAGTTGCCTCGATCAGAACAGGGATGTTGCGCTCCTTTGCACGGCGCAGGGCGATCTCGATTACCAGTTCGTTGGCACTGCAATAAGAGGGGATGCCGCAGCGAATGCCCTCACGGCGCTTATCCATCATTTCCTGAAGGGGATGTTTCATTTCTATTCTCCTTTTTATTGAATCAAGATCTTACAGCTTTGCCTGACCCTTGCAATAGGTCTGGAGCACATCGTAGTTGTCCTCCAGCACCACAAGGTCGGCATCCTTGCCGATCTGGATGGAACCCTTGCGGTCATCCAGATGCAGGCAGCGCGCCGGGTTGATGGTGCAGGCGTTCAGCGCATAGTTGAACGGTACCATTGCATCCTCGACAAGGATCTTCAAGCCCTTGTTGATGTTCAGGGTAGAGCCAGCCAGACCGCCGGTAGAGGTCAGGTGTGCGCTGCCGTCCGGGTAGATCACGATCTCGTTGCCGCCGAAGATGTACTTGCTGCCCACGGGGGTGCCCTTTGCCATCAGCGCATCGGAGATCATGATAGAATAGTCGGGACCCTTGCTCATAAAGTAGTTGTTCAGAGCAGCCGGGGTGGAATGGCAGCCGTCGCAGATGATCTCACCGTACATGGTGCGGATGCGGTATGCTGCACCCACCAGACCGTTTGCGCGGTGGTTGAAGGGTGTCATACCATTATAGACATGGGTCATGGAGCGTGCGCCATTGGCGTAAGCCATGACTGCCTGCTCGTAGGTGGCAGCACTGTGACCGATGCTGACAACGATACCCTGCGAAGTCAGGTAGCGGGTCAGTTCAAAGTTGTCGTCCTGTTAGGTAGCAAGCGTAACATAGCGGATATGGCCGTGTGCGGCTTCCTGATAGTGCTTGAACTGCTCTACGCTGGGTTTTGCAATGAACTGCTCCGGCTGTGCGCCCTTGTACTTCATGTCCAGATAAGGACCCTCGAAGTGGATGCCAAGGATCTCGGCGCCGTCGTAGCCGCCCTCCATGACACGGGCAACGTTGGCAACGGCGTTGGTCAGAACCTCAACGCTCTGGGTGATGGTGGTAGCCAGAAAGCTGGTCACGCCCTCCGAAACGATATGCTCTGCCCAGTAACGCAGACCTTCCTCGTTTGCATCGTTGGTGTCAAACTCATAGGCACCGTGGCAGTGGATGTCCATAAAGCCGGGGACGATACGCTTGTCACCGTAATCGTCATCTACATCCTTTGTCCCATAGGGGGAAATGCCGACGATCTTACCATCTTTGACCTCAATAGCAGCAGGCACAAACTGATCAGCGATCCATACTTTTTTACTTTGAATTATCATCTGAATTGTCCTCCTTCCGAGTGAATTACCCTTGTGCCATTATACCGCATACTTTCGGAAAAATATTTACAATTTTCAATCGACTTGTTACTTGTTTCGGCAAACTTAGCCAAAAACAGCCCGGTCGGCAGAGCAAACAGGGGCTCGGTTTGTCTTTTTCAAACAAAAAGTTATGGCTTTCAGTTACCCCCTTGTTTTCTGCTAGGGGGGTGTGATATAACAGGAAGGAAGGGATAGTGCGCTTTGGTAAGCCCTGTCTATGATTCGGATAAATACCAACCGATTAGGAGGTAGAAAACCATGAGCATTTTTAATTTGACTGATGAGAAGATGAAGGAAACTTCTTCCACTTTTACTGCACATGAGATCTATCAGCAGCCTGCAACTTGGCGCAAGACCTGTGCACAGCTGGCTGCCTGCAAGGATGAGCTGCAGGCTTTTATCGATCAGGTCGCCAAGCAGGATGACTA
>OGES01002101.1_pt1 | contig 14151 bp, 10 predicted proteins | sample 1570711 | NCBI WGS metagenome assembly OGES01 (sample SAMEA2582133, study PRJEB24529) | metagenome | biome: Human gut stool | place: China | collected 2011 | reverse complement strand
TTGGCAAGTACGATTCCCAGCTGAGGGCACCAGTTTACCATCGTCTCGCCCAGATAGGCTATACGGTAGTTCATCAGGATTTCCTGCTGTTCCTTTTCGCTCTTGGCATTCCACTCTGCGGCGGTGAAACTCAGTTCTTCGCTGCAAGCCACGTTTATTCCTTCGGTACCGGTTTGGCTGAATGCTTCAATCAGTTCCTGGATGGGACGTGCCTGCTTTTCATCGTTGCAGTAGTAGCTGTTGAACATCTTTTGGAAAGCCCATTGCGTCCAATGGTAGTATTCCGGGTCGCAGGTCCGGATTTCACGGTCCCAGTCGAAGGAGAATCCGATTTTATCCATTTGTTCCCGGTAGCGACGGATGTTTTTCTCCGTGGTGATGGCCGGGTGTTGTCCGGTCTGGATGGCATATTGTTCCGCGGGCAGACCGTACGCGTCATATCCCATGGGATGCAGAACGTTGAATCCTTTCAGATGTTTGTAACGGGAATAGATGTCGGAAGCGATGTAGCCTAGCGGGTGTCCCACGTGTAACCCTGCCCCGGATGGGTAAGGAAACATATCCAACACGTAATATTTGGGCTTGGAAGGATCGACTTCCACCCGGTAAGTTTTGTTTTCTTGCCAGTAGCTTTGCCACTTTTTTTCGACTTCCTTGAAATTGTATTCCATGTTAATCCTTTTTTAGTTCTCGTAATGAATTGCAAAGGTAATAAAAATCACTAATTCATTGGGAATATTCTTGTTTGGAGATGAGAAAAACATGAAATAATTGATGTAAATGTTGTATAACTATATAACATTTGCTATATTTGTATAATGAAAAAGATAATCGCATATAAGAGGTATTTTTCGGACTTCATTTCAACCTTGTCACAAGAAGAATGCGGGAAAATAAAACGTGCGTTGGATTTGTTTAAGGTGGAGGATCGAATGCCAAGACACTATATTAAGTTCATTCGTGATGGATTGTATGAATTTCGTGTAAGTTATGGGAATAATGAATTAAAGGAGGAATATTATGAAACTAAAGGAAATCAGTAAAGACATTTACGATGTTGATGCATGGCTTGATGAAAGTCTTGGCAAGGAAGGTACTCCTGAACGAGAAAAAAACAGAGAGAGGGCATGGGAGGAATACAATGCCCAAATATTGCTTGATGCACGAAAAAATGCTGGGTTAACACAGCAGGAACTTGCAAACCGTATCGGGGCAAATAAAGGATATATCTCACGAATCGAGCGAGGGCTTACTGTTCCTACAGTTGCAACATTATACAAAATAGCTTCTGCTATGGGATTGACGATAGAACTTAGGCCTATTTAAGGACGATTAGTGTAAAGCAAAATCTGATTAAATGATATATTTCCCCGCTTACGAGCGGGGATTTTTTATTTACTGGCATTACTTGATAGATATTTCATCCCTATAATCAAGTATGTAAAGAATATTTTTTACCCATTTTAAGGGATTGTGGGAGGGAGTGGGCTACTTTACTTTTGCAACACTAAATTGTTGTTAAACTAAATTTTTTAATATAATGAAAAAGATGAATTGGTTTCTTGTGGTTATCATGTTGTTCGGTGCGTGTTTTGCGGCTTGTACGGATGATGATGATAACGGTGGTTCTTGGGATGGAGAGTCCGTTACCGTAGATTGTGATCCATATGATGCTTGGTCATATTTTAGTTTCAAAGAGGGAAAGACGGTGAAAACGTTGAAAGTAAAGAGTATGGAAGGGGCTGTGACTGGTGTGTATTACGGGGATTTGAATTCTAATACTCTTATAAAGAATACCGACTCTTTATTGATGGTGATTAATGAAGGCGTCGGTGATACCGTGGTTATTTCTTTTCCTGCTTGTGAAGTTGGTGGAATGAGTGGAACAGAAACAACAAGTGCTAGTTTCTCTTTAAAAGCCATTGCTAAAAAAGAGGGGGATGTATGGCGTATTTCAAGTGAGAAGTCTGTTGTTACGATGGAAAAGGAAGATGAAACTACAACGGATTATTATATGTCGATAAATGGAACAATCGGCACGACGAAAGATGCTGACTTTAGTCTTGCCTTGTATATGAATGTAAAGGCAATGGAAGATGGGGGTATGCAAATGAACATGGGAGGAACTTTTGCCGGAGAATCTACCGGAAAAACTTATGGTGTGGATGGTGATGAAACTTCTTTCGATTGGGATATTGCTTTCCATCGGTATGATATAAAGACGAATGACGGGGCTGCCATCATGTTGCAGACTGCGGATTTGGAAAGTGTTACTTCTGCTAGTGTTACCGGAGAAAGTTTCACTTCAGATGTGGACGGGGAAGTCATGGTGGATATGTCAGGAATGATGAGTGGTTTTGTTGGGTATCAACCCACGAAGGTTAACGAAGTGTTGGCTAAATGGGTAACGGCAACTCCTACCGGATCAATGCCCCCGTATTCTTATGAGATTAATGGTAAAGTGTTTGTTGTGAAAACTGCCAGCGGTGAATATGCAAAATTGCGTTTCACGGATATGTCTGATGCTACGGGTAAGAATGAGGCTGCTACATTTGACTACGAGTTTCCTCTAAAATAATTTTGTTCATGATTTATCAACCGTAAGAGGAACAGACTTTCTCTTACGGTTTTTTCCGTAAAAAAAGAGTTTTATGAGGCATGATTTGTTGATACTGTTTTTTATTCTTTTGTCGTCAGCATTGATGGCTGATGAGCATACTAATGAGGCTCCTTCTTTTAAAGTGCAGGGGATTGTTACCGATGAGAAGGGCGAGGGATTGCCGGGAGCATCTGTGTGGGTAAAAGGAACGGTGGTCGGGGCCGGGACGAATGCTAAAGGGGAGTTTTCTTTTAAGTTGTCATCGAAGAATAGGTGTGTGTTACGGGTGAGTTTCACGGGATATGAACCGCAAGAGCGGGAAGTGACCCCCGGGGTTGACAGTTTGTATCATTTCGTGTTGGAACCGAGTAATAATGCGTTGAATGAGGTCGTGATCACGGGAACCCGTACGTTGAAACCGTTGAAGGATGTTCCGGTGCTTACCCGCGTGATTTCATCGGAAGATATAGCACAGGTGAATCCATTGGATTTGCAAAGTTTACTGGAATATGAAATGCCGGGCTTACAGTTCGGGCTGGCCCACGGTTCCGGATTGCCGGAATTGAAATTCCAAGGATCTGCCGGGGGATACGTGTTATTTATGATTGATGGAGAACGTGTTGCCGGAGAGGGGTCCAGTAATAATATTGATTATAATTTGATTGATATGGATAATGTGGAACGTATTGAGATTGTCAAGGGCCCAATGTCTACTCTTTACGGTTCTCAAGCGATGGGGGGAGTGGTAAATATTATTACGAAAGATGCGAATCGTCCTTTTACGGGGAACGTTTCTGTGCGTTATGGTAATAATGATGAGAGTAAATATTCTTTGTCTTTGGGGACTAAACAAGGACGTTTTTCTGCATTGACATCTCTTTCCTACCGTAAGCGAGATGCTTATGCCTTAAAAGATAAAGAAGGGCAAATCGAGTATTCGTATTATAAGGATATATATGGGAGAGATTCCGTGGTTGCGGATACTTCGGAGAAAGGAATGTCTAGTGTAAATGGATTCGAGATTTGGCAGGCGAATCAGAAATTGAGTTACACGTTTAACGAAAATTTTCGGATCTCATTGAATGGGGCATATTATAATAATGATGTGTTGGAGTACGTGGAGCAGAAAGAACAGGATCGCTTTTCTAATTACAGTATAAATCCTCGGGTTTATTACGCTATTAATGATTCTCATATACTGGATTTCTCGTATGTGTTTGAGAATTACGAAAAGCGTTACGTTTATACCACTTCATTGCCTTCTAAAAAGGTTTTTGGAGATTTAACCAATACCGTTCGGTTGAATTATACCGGATATATCCATGAAAAACATACCTTGACAGCCGGGATAGAAGTGAATACGCAGAAATTGCAACATTATTGGTTTGATAACGGTTCGGGGAAGAAATTTGATGCTCAGACGTATGTTTTGTATTTGCAGGAGGATTATAAGGTAAGTGATTCGTTTAGTGTGTTGGCTGGGGTTCGTTCGGATTGTCATTCAAAATATGGTTTTCACGCCAGCCCGAAAATTTCGTTGATGTATAAATATGGTGTTTTGACGCTACGCGGTGGTTACGGGATGGGATTTCGTATACCATCTTTGAAAGAATTGCATAGTGAGTATGATATGGGCGGACAGGGATTTTTCATGATATACGGTAACGAAGATTTGGAGCCTGAGATCAGTCACCAGGGAACGTTTTCGGCCGAGGTGACGAAAGGAATTTTTAATGGTTCCGTCTCCGGTTATTATACGAGATTCTTTGACGAGATCGCTTTGGGCTTAACTTCGGACGGGAAAGATCAGCAATATTATAATGCAGATGATGCAACGAGAACGGGGGTTGACGTGATGGCGCAGTTCCGTTTTAAAAGTGGTTTGACCCTAAAAGGTGCTTACGCTTATATTGATGTACATTCAGAAGTGGATGGGTATAATATGGCTAGTGATCGTCCGCATAGTTTGACTTTTACGGCAAATTATTCCAAAACGTTCGGAAAGGTTGGTTTGTCGGTGGCTTTGAACGGGCGGTGGATGTCTTCGGTGGAGACATGGTACAAGAATAGTGCGGGTGGTTACGTGAAAAATGAATATGAGAGCCGGACGTTCTGTTCCTTGAATCTCGGTGCCCGTTTCCCAAAAGGTTTCCGTTTCATCACAGGTATTGATAACCTGTTTGATTTCAAGGATAAAAATGTGACAGCCGATCAATCGGTGACCCCGCAGAGGGGGATAGGTTTTATCGGGACGTTGTTGGTGAATATTGCAGATTTATTAAAATTATAATCCATTAAAGAGAATACTGATGAGAAAAAAGTGGCTTGCGTTGGGGTGTCTTTTAATTATTGTCTTGTTGGGGATCTGGGCGTACAATGTCTGGTTCGGAACCACCAAGATTGCTTTCGTGAATTTTCAGACGATTACGATGGGAGGTATTGCGAAGGCGAATGACAATTCATTTATTAAATTGCAAGAGGTTCCCGTGGAGGAACTGGATCGGTTGTCCGGTTTTGATATGGTGTTTGTGAATGGCATGGGGCTGCGTGTCGTGGAGGAACAGCGGCAGCAGATACAGAAAGCGGCAGATAAAGGTGTACTCGTGTACACAACAATGGCGACGAATCCGGCGAATAATATATGTACGATTGATTCTGTTGACCAAGTCGCTTTGCGGGGTTATCTGGGGAGTGGTGGAAGACGGAATTACAAGAATATGCTGAACTATATTCGGAAGAATATGGATAAGAAGTTGATGTCCGTGGAAGAGCTGGGAGTCCCGATCGAGAGAGCTTCGGATGTGTTGTATCATGTCGATGTGGATAAGCCGGGAGATGAGCTTGATTTTGTTTCCGTGGAAGAGTACGAGAAGTATTTGAAGAGTAAACAATTATATAAAGAGGGGGCAAAAAAGATTGTGGTGACCGGGCAGATGGCAGATGCCACGGGATTGATTGATACATTGGAGCGAGTGGGGTATAATGTTTACCCGGTTTTGTCTTTACGGCGTCTGCTTGATTTTGTGCGTGAAATTAGCCCGGATGCTATTATCAATATGGCTCATGGCAGGTTGGGGGATGAGGTCGTGAAATATCTGGAGGAACGTAATATCCTGTTGTTTGCCCCGTTGACCGTAAATAGTCTGGTAGAAGAATGGGAACAAGATCCGATGGGGATGTCCGGAGGATTTATGTCACAGAGTATCGTTACCCCGGAAATTGACGGGGCCATCCGGACGTCGGCACTCTTTGCCCAGTACGAGGATAAAGAGGGATTGCGTCATTCTTTTGCAGTTCCTTCACGGTTGAAGACATACGTGGAAAATATTCAGAAGACGTTGGCTTTGAAGGAAAAGCCGAATAGCGAGAAACGAGTTGTTATTTACTATTATAAAGGTCCGGGACAAAGTGCCATGAATGCTGCCGGGATGGAAGTGGTCCCCTCGTTGTATAATCTTTTGAAAAAGATGAAGGAAGAGGGATATAGGGTAGAGAATCTTCCGGCAAATTCCAAGGAGTTGGAGAAGATGATCATGGCGGAAGGAGCCGTGTTCGGTACTTACGCGAACGGGGTGATGGATCGTTTCCTGAAAGAGAGTCACCCGCTGCTGATTTCAAAAGAGGAGTACGAGAGTTGGGTGAAACAGGCTTTACGGCCGGAAAAATATGCCGAGGTGGTAGCTGCTTTCGGGGAGTTCCCCGGGGAATACATGAGTACTGCCGATGGTAAGTTAGGGGTAGCTCGAATATCCCGCATACAGTTCGGGAACGTGGTCATTATGCCACAGCCGGCAGCCGGAGGTGGGGATAATGCTTTCCAGATTGTACACGGGACGGATGTCGCACCTCCTCATTCCTACGTGGCCGCTTATTTGTGGATGCAGTACGGGTTCAAGGCGGATGCTATGATTCATTTCGGGACACATGGCAGTTTGGAGTTTACACCCAAAAAACAGGCTGCTTTGTGTGATTTGGATTGGCCTGATCGATTGGTGGGGAGCGTGCCTCATCTTTACATCTATTCTATCGGTAACGTGGGTGAGGGGATGATTGCCAAACGTCGCGGGTATGGCGTGTTGCAATCTTATTTGACTCCCCCGTTTATGGAGAGTAACGTGAGGAGCATTTATCGGAATCTGACGGAAAGAATAAAGATATATAATCAGAAAGCCTACCCGGAGAAAGGTACGGCTGATCCGAGGGAGGTGGAGAAAGCTGCCTTGTCGGTGAAGGAACTGGCTGTTTCCTTGGGAATGCATCGGGAGTTGGGGTTGGATCGCGTGTTGAACGTTCCCTACACGGAAGAAGAAATATTGAAGATCGAGAATTTTGCAGACGAGTTGGCGGCAGAGAAGGTTACCGGACAATTGTACACGATGGGAGTTCCATACGAGGCAGCCCGCATTGAATCGTCCGTTTACTCGATGGCAACCGATCCGATAGCTTACGGGTTGTTCGGGTTAGATCGGTTGAGAGGTAAGGCGGACGCTGATGTGTTGAAACGGAAAACTATTTTTACCGAACGTTATCTTGATCCGGCCAAGCAATTGGTGGGGAGACTGTTGAATGGTCAGGAGAAAGTGGATGATGGTTTTATTTGTCAGGTGGCGGGTATTACGAAAGAAGAGCTGGCACAGGCTCGTGAAATCGATCAAGACCGGAATGCTCCTAAGGGGATGATGGCGATGATGATGGCTGCCGCGGCGAAACAACCGGAAGTTATGCCTGTGAAGAAGGAAGAGGGGGAACATCCGATGTCCGGGATGATGAAGAATATGATGAAACAGATGGGTGAGGGGAAGACTCCCGAAGAGCGTTTGGAGATGGCAAAAAAGATGGGAGCACCCGAAGAGGCTTTGGAGAAAATGAAAGCGGCTATGGAAAGGGAAAATGGTGAACAAGGCCCGGATGCGAAGACTGGAGGAATGCAGGGGAACAGGGGGACTGGAGGAAACCCGGATATGAGTGCCATGATGAAGGCGATGATGGGAAAGAAGGCCAAGGAATATTCCAAAGAAGAGGTGAACAAGGCGCTGGCTATTATGGAAGTGGAACGGACGTTGAAAAACGTGAATAATTATAAGCGGGCATTACAGGAAAGCCCGGATGGAGAGTTGCAGTCGTTGATGAAGGCATTGAATGGCGGTTACACGGCTCCTTCTCCCGGGGGTGATCCTATCGTGAATCCGAATACTTTGCCGACGGGACGGAATCTTTTTGCTATAAATGCAGAGGAGACACCGACGGAATCAGCTTGGGAAAAAGGGGTACAGTTGGCAAAGAGTACAATCGGGATGTATCAGAAACGGCATAATGGGGAGTTTCCGAAAAAGATCAGTTACACGCTTTGGTCCGGAGAGTTTATTGAAACGGGCGGGGCCACGATTGCCCAAGTGTTGTATATGCTTGGAGTGGAACCTGTGCGGGATGCTTTCGGACGAGTGAGTGATTTGAAATTAATCCCGTCGGCTGATTTGGGGCGTCCGCGTATTGACGTGGTTGTACAGACTTCCGGACAGTTGCGGGATATTGCTGCATCCCGTCTTTTCTTGGTGAATCGGGCCGTGGAGATGGCTGCTGCTGCCAAGAATGACCAATACGAGAATCAAGTGGCGGCCGGGGTACTGGAGGCGGAAAAGACGTTGATTGATAAAGGTATTTCCCCGAAAGATGCTCGTGAGATTTCAACTTTCCGGGTCTTCGGGGGTGCGAATGGTGGTTACGGAACTGGAATACAGGGGATGGTTGATGCCGGAGACCGCTGGGAAGATGAGTCGGAAATTGCAGCCACCTATTTGAATAACATGGGTGCTTATTACGGTAGCGAGAAGAACTGGGAGAAATTCCAACAGTTTGCTTTCGAGGCGGCTCTGACCCGCACGGACGTGGTGGTTCAACCCCGACAGAGTAACACGTGGGGTGCGTTGAGTTTGGATCACGTGTACGAGTTTATGGGAGGCTTGAACCTGACGGTTCGCAACGTGACAGGGAAAGATCCGGATGCTTATCTCAGTGATTATCGGAATCGGAATAACAACAAGATGCAGGAGGTGAAAGAGGCTATCGGCGTGGAGTCGAGAACCACGATTTTCAACCCTTCTTATATCAAGGAGAAAATGAAGGGTGAGGCAACTTCTGCAGCCGTTTTTGCTGAAATTGTCCGTAATACATACGGTTGGAACGTGATGAAACCTTCGGTGATCGATAACGAGATGTGGGATGAGATTTACAATGTGTATGTAAAGGATAAATTTAATCTGGGGGTACAGGATTTCTTTGAGAAACAGAGTCCGGCAGCCTTACAGGAAATTACGGCTGTTATGATGGAGACGGCACGTAAGGGGATGTGGAAGGCAACGGATCAGCAATTGGCCGATTTATCGAATTTACATACGGATTTGATTCAGAAATATAAACCGGCTTGTTCCGGATTTGTATGCGATAATGCCAAATTACGTGATTTTATCGCATCTAAAGCGATTCCTGAGGCTGCCAAGCAATATCAGAATAGCATAAAGAATGTGCGGGAAGTTGCGGCAGATCAGTCTAAAGGTGTCGTGATGAAGAAGGATGAAATTACTTCCGAGACACAAAAACACACGAATAAGGTGAATACCGTTTGGATTGTTGTCGGTGTTGTTGTAATCTTGGGTGGTTTGGCAGTTTTGATGCGTAAAAGACGTAGAAACAGAATGTAACAATGGATACAATTGTATTGATATTAATATTGTTGACAGCATTTAATTTTTTGTTGAAACAAACCTTTTGGAAACCAGTAGCGGTGGGAGCCGCTGCTGGTATTGCCACTATATTTGTGATCCTGCTGTGGCCTTATACTATTGAACAATCAAAAACACAAATTGCTGATTGGTTGTCAGACAATCAATTGATGTTGGATACTTCCGTTGTGTTGACTTTGGAGATTGTTGTGCAGATGGCATTCTGCCTGTTGGCAGTTCATGTGGCAAATTATTCTCCGGTGAAGAATCGTATGATGGTGGCTTATCGCTTGTTGTATTGGTTTCCGGGAGTGTTGATTATTCCGGTTTTATTCTTTGGTTTGACACAGGCTATATTCTCTTTTCCAGGGGTTTCATTTAAATTGATTGCTTGGTTGTTTGGTTTGTTTGTTTTCGTGGTCATTCCTTTTGGAAGATGGTTGATCAGGTGGTTGTTGCCGGAAGAAGACTTGCGTTTGGAATTGTTTTTCCTGACAAATGCTTTGGTTGCTATCTTAGGAATTATTGCCACGGTAAACGGGAGGACGGCAGTGGAGGGAGTAGGCGATGTGGATTGGTCTGCATTGACCGGTTGTGTTGTGTTATTTTTAGTGGGAGCTATTGCAGGGTGGATGGTATATGTAATTAAAAGAAAACTAACTTTTAAATTGAGAAGATAATGAATACTATTTCTGATATCATGTTTTGGATTTCAACGGGATTGTTAGTGCCTGTTATAGTGTTGTTGATTTTGTTGTTTTTTCGTTCCCTTTTACTGGTAGGGAGTTTCTTTGGTCAATATGTTTCTATTCGCAAGACGGATAAGCTGATCCGGGAACAGATGGAGACGTTGTACGTGAATAACGTGGATCATTTTGCAGAGAAATTACCGGAAAAGAGTAACTCTTTGGTAGTGATGTTTATGAAACGGATCTTGGCGGAGCAGCAGAATAAAGCACAAGTTCAACGTTTGTTGGCTAATTTCGAGATTGCGGCGGATAAGGATTTGGCTATATCTAAAACGTTGACCAAGTTAGGACCGATTTTAGGTTTGATGGGTACCTTGATCCCGATGGGACCTGCTTTAGTCGGTTTGTCCACGGGAGATATTGCTTCTATGGCTTATAATATGCAGGTTGCTTTTGCCACGACGGTGATCGGGTTGGTGGCTGGCGCGATCGGTTTCTTGACTCAGCAGGTGAAGCAACGTTGGTATTTGCAGGACATGACTAACTTGGAGTGTCTCGTGGAAGTGTTGAATGAAAAGAATGAGAAGAGATGAAACGTAATCTGTTAAAGAAAGAAGAGGATAATGACCCGATTAGTGCGGTGTCTAATCTTTTTGATGTGGCGATGGTGTTTGCCGTGGCTCTGATGGTGGCATTGGTGACAAGGTATAATATGACAGAGATGCTCTCGACAGAGGATTTCACGATGGTGAAGAATCCGGGAAAGGAGAACATGGAGATCATTACTAAGGAAGGCGAAAAGATCAACCGGTACACTCCTTCCGAAGATCAGAACCAGTCGGGGAAACGAGGGAAGAAGGTGGGGATTGCGTATGAACTTGAAAATGGTGAAATTATTTATGTTCCGGAATAGAAAGAAAGCGTAAAACACTATATTTGTCGTGGAATTAAAAGAAAGTGCCTGTGTCCACGAGTTTAGTTTTAACGGTTTTGCTGGCTTATTTTTTATTGTTGATCCTGGTTGGCTTTGTGACAACCAGGAAAGTCAATAGTGAGATGTTTTTTACAGCGAACCGGAATTCCCCTTGGTATCTGGTGGCTTTCGGGATGATCGGTACAACACTTTCCGGGGTGACGTTTATCTCTATTCCCGGAGAAGTCGGTAATACGCATTGGACTTATTTGACCTTGGTTTTCGGTAATTGCGTGGGGTATATCGTGATTGCACTCGTGCTTTTACCTTTGTTTTACAGGCAAAACCTAGTTTCTATTTATTCCTGGTTGGGAACTCGTTTCGGGGAGAAGGCCCGGTTGACGGGTTCTTTCTTTTTTATCGTGTCGCAATTGGTGGGGGCGTCTTTCCGGTTATTCTTGGTCGTCGGTGTGTTACAACTGGCTTTCTTTGATGCCATAGGCGTACCTTTTTGGTTGACCGTGTTAATCACGATTGTCTTCGTGTGGATTTATACCGTGCGGGGTGGAATTAAGACGATCGTTTGGACCGATACGTTACAAACCGTGTTTATTCTGATCTCTGTCGGGCTGACAATCGTGGTGGTAAATAAGGCTCTGGATTTCAATTTTTCTTCGGCTATTGCGGCTATAAAAGAGAGTCCTCTTTCGAGGGTGTTTGATTTTGACTGGCGGTCGGGACAGAATACGGTGAAACAGTTTTTGGCAGGCGTGGCGATCACGGTTTGCCTGAATGGGTTGGATCAGAATATGATGCAGAAAAATTTGACTTGTCGTTCCTTGCGGGATTGTAAGACAAATATGTTTTCATTTTCTTTTTTATTCTTGGTGACGAACGTGTTGTTCTTGATGCTGGGGGCCTTGCTTTATATATATGCCGAAAGAGAAGGTATCGTGCTGCCCGGTAAGTCTGATGACGTGTTTCCCTTCCTTTCCTTGAATTATTTCGGGGCTACGGCCGGTTTGTTTTTCCTGTTGGGAATAACTGCCGCGGCCTATTCTTCGGTTGATTCCTCATTGACTGCTTTAACGACCTCTTTCTGTATTGATTTTCTGAAAATAGATCCGGGAAATAAGGAGGAGAAGAAAAAGCGAATCGGGGTGCATATTATGTTTTCGTTACTGATGATTTTCGTGGTTGTACTCTTCCGGGAACTGAATAATTCGAGTGTAATATCGTCTCTTTTTAAAGCGGTAGGTTATACGTATGGGCCTCTCTTGGGGCTTTTCACGTTTGGTTTAACGACAAAGTATCAGGTACGGGAGAAATATCTTCCTTGGGTATGTTTGCTTTCACCGGTGGTTTCTTACGTGGTCAATTGTTACTCGGAACAACTTCTTTTCGGGTATAAATTCGGTTTCGAGATACTCCTACTTAATGGATTCCTTTGTTATCTTGGGTTGTTATTTATCCGGGCCAAGCGTCATAAATTAGTCCCGGTGAATACTCTCAAGGTGTAACCGATACCGAAACTGATAGCTGCCATTTCAAGGAATCGTCTTTTAAAATTTTCGCTTTTCACGATGGCGTCATAATGGTTGAAGATTGCAATGATGTAGGCGATTCCGGTATGGATAGATGCTTTTATGGCATTATTTTGTACAGAAAAACGTGTGTAATATGTTTTTGTGTTCGAAAAATAGCTATCTTTACATTATGAATAATCCATTACGACGATTAGGGAATATACCTGTAACGGTTTCTGCATTGGAATCTCTTTTCCCTCATATCAAGAGAGGAAATCAAAAAGTCAGGTTACTTGAGCGAGATAAGCAAATCATTCGTCTCAAAAGAGGGCTTTACGTGTGCAATCCGGAGATAACAGGTAAGATTTTATCAACAGAATTGATTGCCAATCATCTTTATGCACCTTCGTATGTTTCTATGTCATCGGCCCTGCGTTATTACGGCTTGATACCGGAAACGGTGTACACGAAGCAATCAATGACTCTGAAACATTCTAGGGATTTTGATACACCTTTGGGGAGGTTTGAATATACGAATATCTCAAGAGAGGCGTTTCCAGTAGGCTTGACTAGTATGAAAAAAGAAGATTATGCTTTTGTAATGGCGACTCCCGAAAAGGCATTGTGTGATTTGATAGCAAACTCACCCAAAGTAAATCTCCGTTATCTGAAGGATGCTGAAATTTATTTGGAAGAGGATATTCGGATGGAACTGGAGGAATTCAAACAGATGAACGCTGAAATATTTGAGGAATATATGAAGGTCGGTAAAAAGGCCGAGTCGATACGAACATTGCTAAAATTGATGAGGAAATGAAAAATGATATTTACGACAATATGCTTTCTGCATACGATTTATCTACCGAACAACAGAAACGGAATGCCATTTTTGAGGTAAACCAGCAGATGATACTTGCTGGGCTTTATAATGGTGGCTTTTTTGATGTTGCAACTTTTTACGGGGGTACTTGCCTTCGGATTTTTCATGGTCTTCAGCGTTTTAGTGAAGATATGGATTTTTCCCTTCTTGCTCCTGATGATAAGTTTGATTTCACAAAATACTTTCAACCTATAATAGATGAGTTCGCTATTGTGGGAAGAGACGTGGAAATTAAAAAGAAAGACAAAAAGAATTTTGGAAAAGTAGAGTCTGCCTTTTTGAAAGATAATACGGATGTTTATGATATTTCTTTTCAGACGGATAAATCTATAAAAATAAAGATTGAGGTTGATACCCAACCTCCTTTGAAGTTTAGAACTGAGCAGAAACTTCTTTTGCAACCTCATTCTTTTATGACACGTTGTTTCGTTCTTCCTGATTTATTTGCCGGAAAAATGCATGCATTGGTTTACCGGGCATGGAAAAATCGGGTGAAAGGTCGTGATTGGTATGATTTTGAATGGTATGTCCGTCACAATATACCTCTAGGCTTTACGCATCTTGCCGAGCGTACTTTCTTGTTTAATAATGAAAAGATAGAGCATGATGCTTTTATTACTCAATTGAAGGACAGGTTGGTTTCGGTAAATATCAATCAGGTAAAAAGTGATGTGTTGCCTTTCGTCAAGAATCCCAAAGAATTGGATATTTGGTCAAATGATTACTTCGTTCAGTTAGCTGATATGATAAAGTTTGAGTAAGATTACAACAGTTTTCATATCCGTAAGCTGGAATATACTTGCGGGCTGTGTACGTATGAGAATT
>OGES01002098.1_pt1 | contig 14170 bp, 10 predicted proteins | sample 1570711 | NCBI WGS metagenome assembly OGES01 (sample SAMEA2582133, study PRJEB24529) | metagenome | biome: Human gut stool | place: China | collected 2011 | reverse complement strand
TGTTCAGGCAAATCAAAACCGACGGACTTCACATGGGGTGTCGTGATGATGAATTGCTGAATCTGGTCAATGCAAAAAGATTCGAGATAGAACGTCAACACTACCAAAATAGCCCATATTCTCGATTTGTGAAATGTTTTCAATTGTAGCGCCTTGTAGATATTTTCGCATAACCATGATAAATGTGGTGGGTACTGCTGGATTTTCAAAGGCGGTACGGGTTAGTTGAATGCGACTAAAAACAGGGTGAGCAGACAAGAGCAATTTGTGATTTTGCCGATTGCTGCGGATTTGCAGCACTAATTCCTGCTCAAAAGGTTGGTTGATTTTTTGAATGCGACCATATAGCAACTGTTGCCGCAATTCCTCTGTCATGTGGTGTAAAAAAAATCCGTCAAAGGACATGGTTTTCTCTCCTTGAATGATACTAAAGAAGATTATAACAAAAAATAGCAAGAAAAGGTTGGAAAATTATTGTCAGAAAAGTTTGACAAAACACTTGACATTTGTTTCAGAAACATCTAAAATAATATCAAATTAGAAAAGTAATAAAATAGTTGTTGGCAGAGAGCTTGTGGTTGGTGAAAACAAGCAGCAGCGTTTTATGAAATTGGGCTAATGGATAGAAGTTGAATTTGAAACGATAAAAATTCGGTGAGCACACCTTACAGTGCAACTTGTTGTTAGACAAGATTGAGATGTGGGATAAGTCTATTATTTTTCCCATAATTGAGGTGGCACCGCGATTTACGCCCTCACACAGGATGAACTGTGTGTGGGTTTTTCTTTTATTGTTTCAGTCTCGTTAATGGAGGTAAAAATATGTTTAAACGATGGCGACTCTGGCTTTTACTCGAATAAAAATTAGAAAATACGAAATGGAGAACAGATATGAAAAACAAACGGTTAATGGGAATGATTGCTCTTTTGGTGGTATTAGTTGTCGGAGGCATTATTTATTCTAGTGTAAATGGCGAGAAAGCACCGAAGACAAACAATACAACCAAAACAGTAAAAGTTGGTGTGCTGCAATATGTCAGTCATCCGTCACTTGATTTGATTTATAAAGGGATTCAAGAAGGATTGGCGCAAGAAGGTTATAAAGGTAAGAAGATCAAAATTGACTTTATGAATGCAGAAGGTGACCAAAGTAAAGTGGCGACGATGAGTAAGCAATTAGTTGCAAATGACAACGACGTGCTGATTGGAATCGCAACGCCTGCTGCTCAAGGTTTGGCTAGTGTAACGAAAGACAAGCCAATCGTCATGGGAGCAGTGACCGATCCAGTTGGGGCGAATTTACTAAAGGATTTGAAAAAGCCGGGAGGCAACATTACAGGTGTGTCTGACCACAACCCAGCTCAACAGCAATTGGAGCTCATCAAACAATTAACACCGAATGTGAAAACAATCGGCGTCCTTTATTCAAGCAGTGAAGACAATTCAAAAACGCAGGTAGAAGAATTTACAGCTTTGGCTGAAAAAGCAGGCTATAAAGTGCTTCCTTATGCTGTACCTTCTACCAATGAGATTGCTTCAACCATGAATGTGATGACAGGAAAGGTAGATGCTATTTGGATTCCAATTGACAACACCATTGCTTCAGCTTTTTCAACAGTCGTTTCCAGCAATCAAACGGCTAAAAAACCTATCTATCCAAGTGCGACAGCTATGGTAGAAGAAGGTGGTCTGGGTTCAGTGGTTGTCGATCAAAAAGATCTTGGAGTAGCGACTGGAAAAATGACTGCGAAGATTTTGAAAGGTGCCAAACCAGCAGACACAGCTGTTGAAATCTTTGCTACTGGCAAATCAGTTGTGAACAAAAAAGTGGCTGCTCAGCTAGGAATAACGATTCCAGATGATGTTCTGAAAAAAGCAGGACAAGTCATTAAGTAATCCGATTGATAACAAACGATATTTTTAAAAGTTAGGACAACAGTATGATACTTTCAATTGTCTCACAAGGACTTGTTTGGGCTATTTTAGGCTTGGGGATTTTTATGACTTTCCGCATTTTAAATTTCCCTGATATGACTACAGAAGGATCTTTTCCATTGGGCGGAGCAGTGGTAGTTACGCTAATTAGTAAGGGAATCAATCCTTTTCTAGCAACTGCTGCTGCCATTCTAGCTGGCTGTCTGGCAGGTATGGTAACAGGGCTTCTCTATACTAAGGGGAAAATTCCTACTCTCCTTTCAGGGATTTTGGTCATGACTTCCTGCCACTCCATTATGCTCATGCTAATGGGGCGGGCTAATCTTGGACTTCTCGGAACGAAGCAAATTCAGGACTTTTTGCCATTTTCTGTCGAATTAAACAATCTTCTGACAGGATTGATTTTTGTTAGCTTGGTAATTGCAGCATTGCTCTTTTTCTTAGATACAAAATTGGGTCAAGCCTATATTGCCACGGGTGATAATCCGGATATGGCAAGGAGTTTTGGAATTCACACAGGACTAATGGAGTTAATGGGGTTGGTGCTGTCTAATGGCGTCATTGCCCTAGCTGGAGCCCTTATTGCCCAGCAGGAAGGTTATGCGGATGTCTCGCGCGGGATTGGTGTCATTGTTGTGGGGCTTGCCAGTCTCATTATCGGAGAGGTGCTTTTTACCAGCCTGACATTGGCAGAACGCCTATTGACGATTGTTGTCGGCTCTATTTTCTATCAATTCCTGATTTGGGGCGTGATTGCGCTTGGCTTTAATACCAGCTATCTTCGCCTTTACAGTGCGGTTATCTTGGCAATTTGTCTCATGATTCCGACTTTTAAAAATAAATTCTTTAAAGGAGTCAAGTTAAGCAAATGACAGCAATTTTAGAATTAAAAAACGTGACAAAAATTGTCAACACAGGTATTGAGGAAGAAAAAGTTATTTTAAATGATGTTTCACTGGATATTTTTGAGCATGACTTCATTACGATTTTAGGCGGAAATGGGGCAGGGAAATCCACGCTTTTCAATGTCATTGCAGGAACATTACCATTGACGAGTGGCAGCATTTATATTCTAGGTGAAAATGTGACCAATTATTCACCAGAAAAACGGGCTAAGTATCTGTCACGCGTTTTTCAAGACCCAAAGATGGGAACAGCTCCGCGCATGACGGTGGCAGAAAACCTATTGATTGCTAAATTTCGTGGTGAAAAACGCCGTCTAGTGTCACGCCGTCTGAGTCATTATCGCAAAGAATTTCAGGAGACAATAGACAAAATCGGCAATGGCTTAGAAAAACATTTGGACACACCGATTGAATTTCTCTCGGGTGGGCAAAGACAGGCTTTGAGTCTTTTAATGGCGACTCTCAAACGCCCTGAGCTGTTGCTTTTGGATGAACATACAGCAGCGCTTGACCCCAAAACCAGTGTGGCATTGATGAGTCTGACAGAAGAATTTGTGAATCGTGACCAACTGACTGCTCTCATGATTACTCACCACATGGAAGATGCTCTTAAATACGGCAATCGCTTGATTGTCATGAAAGACGGACAAATTATCCGAGACTTACATCAAGAGGAGAAAGCGAAAATGACAATCGCGGATTATTACAGCTTATTTGAATAAAAAAATTCCAATCTCCTAGTTGAGGTTGGAATTTCTTTTTTGCGCTTCTCTGATAGTATTTGGAACCAGACGAATCCGCTTAATATCTGAAATACGAATAATCGTTGACATACTTTTCTGGAAGTTTTTAACAATCAATTGCTGACGCTCTTTGTCATATTTGACAATATCACCAGTAAAACTTTTATCTGAAAAAATGACATGCACACCTGATTTTTTTTGCAAAGCTATTTCAATCGTCTGCAAAATATTGGCGTTGTCTTCCTCTACCTCTTGTGTATCCTTTTTGTAATTGATAAATTCACTTGCGCGCTCTAAAATCATTTCGAGAAATTTTTTCATAGCTAAATTCTCCATAACTTGTTACAATATATTATATAACAAACTCGCTAAAAAAGTAAATTTTTTACGAATAAATCAAGAAAGAAGAAAAAGGAGACAAAAATGTCAGAATTCAAATTTGAGATAGAAGAAAAGTTATTGGTGTTATCAGAAAATGATAAAGGCTGGACGAAAGAGCTGAATCGTGTGAGCTTCAATGGTGCGCCAGCCAAATACGATATTCGTAGTTGGAGTCCTGACCATACAAAAATGGGGAAAGGGATTACGCTCTCCAATGAAGAATTTCAAGTATTAGTGGATGCTTTTAAAGCTTAGCAAAGCGCAAATAGAATCAAGGCAAGAGAGTGAGAGGCAGTCGCACTGTGGGCAATTGTTGATGGCTCTCTTTTTGCTGTAGAAAATAAGGAAATTTTACACAAAAACTTGAAAATACGCTTTCAAAATGTTATACTATTAAATATAGAGATTGTATATATACATATAGTGAGCTTAGAATTTTAGGAGGTTTAGGATGCTTGAAATTCAGAAGTTAGAAAAAAGTTTTGGGCAAAAACAAGTACTATTTGGTGTTGATTTCAGGGCTGAATCAGGACAAATCCTCGGTCTGATCGGCAAGAACGGTGCTGGGAAAACAACGATTTTCCACAGTATTCTGCGTTTTTTAGAATACAGCGGAAACATTACATTTGATAAGCAACCGATTTCTCAGGAGACCTATCGGAAAATTGGTTATTTGCCAGAAGAGCGAAGTCTGATGCCTAAGTTAACCGTTTATGAGCAAGTGCGGTATTTGGCAAATTTAAAGGGAGTGCCAAATGCGGTTGTGAAAGAAAAATTGCCTCAGTGGATGGAGCGCTTGCAAGTCAAAGGCAAAGTGACTGATAAAATCAAGAGCTTGTCCAAAGGGAATCAACAAAAAGTGCAGTTGATTATCACACTTTTGCATGAGCCAAATTTGATTATCCTAGACGAGCCATTTAGTGGTTTGGATCCTGTAAATACCGAGATTTTGAAACAAGTCATTATTGAGGAAAAAGAGCGAGGAGCAACCATTATTTTCTCTGACCATGTGATGACCAATGTGGAAGAATTGTGTGATGATGTTGTCATGATTCGTGATGGGAAAGTCATTTTGGATGGCAGCGTGCAGGAAGTTCGTAATCAATATGGCAAAACACGTCTGTTTGTGTCTAGCTCGCTGTCTCAAACGGAATTAGAAGCACTTCCTCATGTGACGAAAGCCAGCCTAACCAATCAAGGAACATGGCGTTTAGTCTTAGATGACGAAGCGGCTGGTAAGGAATTGTTTGACTTGCTGACTAAAGGACAATATATTGAAACTTTTGACCAACAAGCTCCAACAATTGATGAAATCTTTAAGTTAGAATCAGGGGTGGAAGTATGAAACAGACTTTAATTGTTATCAAAGAAACCTATCTTCGTCATGTCAAGTCATGGAGTTTTGTCTTTATGGTCATATCCCCTTTTATCTTTGTAGGATTGAGTTTAGGTGTTGGCTACCTTTCTTCTATGTCAAGCAGTAATTCTAGTCGGGTCGCAGTTGTATCAAACAATGTTCAAGTGAAGGAAGTTTTGAAAGATACTAAGAATCTGGATATCAATTATAAAGATGAAGCAACAGCTAAGAAAGCTGTAAAAGATGGCGATGTTGGTGGATATTTGCTAGTATCAGAAGCAGAGGGGCAAATCAAGGCAACTTATTTTGCAGATACGAGCATGAGTAGTGCTACAAAAATTGAAATTACACAGAAACTGATGCAGTTGCAACAGGTTGCAAATATTAGCCAAGCTAATTTATCAGCTAATCAAGTGAAGCTACTTTCAAGAGCTATTGATTTCAAAGAAAAGATTGATGAGAAGAAAGAAGCGAAGAAGGCCACTCAAACGATTGTCGCAACAGCAATTGGTTTTATGCTTTACATGATTCTCCTTGTCTATACAAGCTCCACTGCTCAAGAAATTGCAAGCGAAAAAGGAACGAAGATTATGGAGGTTATTTTCTCCAGTATCAAGGCTTCTGAATATTTCTATGGTCGAATGGCAGGGATTTTTGCAGTCATCTTGACCCATGTCAGCATTTATGTAATCGGCGCTGTGCTGTTGCTTGCTTTTTCAGACCAGATTTCTTTTGTAAAAGAATTCTTAGATGCCAATCCAAATCTGATGAAGCATTTGGGAGAAGCAATTTCCTTTAATACTATTGCTTTTATCACCTTGAGTGTCTTTATGTTTGTGGTCTTATCTGCCTTTTTAGGCTCAATGGTAACGAGGATTGAAGACGTTGGGAAAGCTGTTCAGCCTGTTGTGATGCTGATTATGTTGTGCTTTTTGGGAGTGACAGCTCTTGGGAATGCAGGTGACACAATTTTGCTTAAAATTGGTTCTTATATTCCGTTTATTTCGACCTTCTTTATGCCCTTCCGTGCCATTAACGGTTATGCAAATGGGCTAGAAGCTTGGATTTCATTTGCCATTGCCTTTGTCTTTACCTTAGGAATGACAGTTTATATCGGTCGGATTTACTCCAGTTTAATTTTACAAACAGATGACATTGGCATTTGGAAGGGCTTCAAAAAAGCTTTAGCTTATCATTAAAAATCGTTCTCCACAAGTATTCTTGTGGGGATTTTTTTCTTGAAAAGGTATGTAGTCAATCGCTGTTGAAAAACTTTAAAAATGATATAATAGGACTATATTTTGACAAAAAGGATGCTCATGAAATTACTTTATACTGATATTCGCAATCCCTTAACAAACATTCTAACAGAAGAAACAGAGCGTTTAGCACAAGCAGGCAAGCGCGTGTTTTATATTGCACCCAACTCTCTTTCATTTGAAAAGGAAAGAGCCGTTTTGCGTCTTTTAGAAAACCGTGCTTCATTTGCCATTACGGTGACACGTTTTGCGCAGATGGCGCGTTATTTTGTCCTCAATGATGTGCAGCAAGGCAGACCATTAGACGATATTGGTTTGGGAATGCTCTTTTATAAGGTCTTATCTGAAATGGAAGAGCATGATTTACAGGTGTACGGCGGCATTCGGACGGATGCGCAGTTTATTCAGCAATTGGTTGAGCTTTATCATGAGTTGCAAGAAGCTCAAATGACTGTTGCAGACTTGGACTATTTGGATGAAGGTGAGAAAAAAGCAGATTTAATCAAGATTTTACAAGCTGTTACGCATCAGCTGAATCAGAGTGAATTTACTTCTGAGTCAAATATCATGGCCTTTGCCAATCACATTATAGCAGCTGATGTAGATAAAGAATTGCAAGGATTGGCTTTGGTCATTGACGGTTTTACACGGTTTTCTGCTGAGGAAGCTTATTTGGTAGAGCTGCTACATCGTAAAGGTGTGGAAATCGTCATTGGTGTTTATGCAAGTGAAAAAGCTTATCGTGCGACTTTTCGAGAGGGCAATCTCTATCAGGCTAGCGTGGATTTCTTGCGCCATTTGGCAAATGAGTATGAAGTGAAACCTGAATATAGACCCGCAACGCAGCCAGATGATGCTTTTGGGAACATTTCAAAACTGCTAGAAAGCCACTATGATTTCTCAGATGTTGAGCTAGAGCTGACGGAGCAAGACCGTTCGCATGTACAGATTTGGTCGACTGTCAATCAAAAAGAAGAACTGGAATATGTGGCAAAGAGCATTCGCCAGCGAGTTCATGACGGTGCTCGCTACAAGGATATTCGCGTTCTTTTGGGAGATGTAGAAGCCTATCGTTTGCAGTTAAAGACGATTTTTGATCAGTATCAGATTCCTTTTTATTTGGGGCGAAGCGAGTCCATGGCACATCACCCTTTGGTGCAGTTTATTGAAGCGTTAGTGCGTTTAAAACGCTATAATTTTCGGACAGAAGATTTGCTCAATCTTGTAAAAACAGGTTTTTATGGTCATTTAAAGCAAGAAGAACTAGACTTATTTGAGCAATATATTCGCTTTGCAGATGTAAAAGGGATTAGTAAATTTTCTAAAGATTTTACTCACAATCAGCATCAAAAATTTGACCTGATTCACATCAATCAACTAAGAAAAAAAATAGTCACTCCGCTCTTGGAATTTTTCAAATCTCGCAGTCAAACAGCGACAGGTCTGCTCCAGAAATTTCATCACTTTTTGACAGAGATTGCTTTTTCTCAGAATTTTGCTTCTTTGGTAGATTCTACGAATCCGCAAGACCAAGAAAGACAAGAAGAAGTCTGGAAGGCTTTTTGCCATGTTTTGGAACAATTTGCTAGCGTCTTTTCAGCCAGCAAGGTCAAACTAGATGATTTTTTGACTTTAGCGCAGTCGGGAATGCTGTTATCCAATTATCGGACTATTCCAGCAACGGTGGATGTTGTGGCTGTTCAGTCTTATGATTTGATTGAGCCTTTGTCAAGTCCTTTTGTCTATGCTGTTGGTTTGACTCAAGACTATTTTCCAAAAATTACGCAAAACAAGAGCCTTTTGTCAGACGAAGACCGATTACGATTAAATGAAGCAACTGATGAGCATTCGGAGTTGCTGATTGCTGCTCAGGAAAATCTCCAGAAAAATCGTTTTGTCGCTTTGTCACTTCTGAATGCTGCAACAGAGAGGTTGGTGCTCTCTACTCCTCAGATTGTCAATGAAATAGAGAACAACATTTCTCCATATTTGTTAGAATTGCATGAGCAACCAATTGGGCTGCCTATTGAAGTGAAGCGTCCGCAGGTAACAAGTGATGATATTGGAACTTATCGAGCTCTGCTGGCAAGGGTTATTGAGTTGAATCAAGGGGATATTGATCGGGAGCGTTCTCTGACTGAGAAAGAGCAAACTTTTTGGTCAGTCGCCGTACGGGTTTTGCGCAAAAAATTGGAAAGCGAAGGTATTTCGATTCCTAATGTAACGTCAAGTCTTGAAACAGCAACCTTGTCAACGCAGACATTACAAGTTCTTTATCCGCCTCATCAAGCATTTCAGTTATCTACTTCAGCTTTGACAGAATTCTATCGCAATCAATATGCTTATTTTTTGAAGTACGTCTTGGCTTTGCAGGAAGAAATGACGATTCATCCAGATGCGCGCAGTCATGGAAATTTTCTGCATCGTGTGTTTGAAAAAGTTATGCAAGAGCAGTCTAGTGAGCCATTTGATAATCGCCTAGAAAAAGCCATTCAAGAAGCGAGTCAGGAAGCGGAATTTGAAGCTCTTTATACAGAAAATGCAGAAGCATTATTTGCTCACGAAGTTTTGCTGGACACCGCGCGTGCGACAGGACAGGTTTTAGAGAGAAATGATTTAGTCGAAACCATTCAAGAAGAGGCTGTTTTCGGACAGGAAGAAACAAATGTTCTAACCTTGTCAGACGGACGCAATCTTCAAATTCGAGGGAAAGTTGACCGCATTGACCGATTGAGAAGTGACGGGAGTCTGGGAATTGTGGATTATAAATCAAGTGACACAAATTTTGATTTTCAAAAATTTTTCAATGGTCTAAATTCTCAATTGCCTACATATCTAATGGCGTTGAAGCAAGAAAAGTGGGCGAATGATGAAGTACAGACTTTTGGTGCCATGTATTTGCAGATGACCAATCCGCTTGTGCCTTTAGCCAAGACGAAGTCGCAAGGCGACGCTGTCAAAGAAGCAATGAAGAATCTAGAATACAAAGGTCTGTTCTTGTCTGAGCAGGCTCGTCAGCTGAATGGTTTGTACGATAAAAAGAAAGTGAATCTGTTGAGTCAAGAGGAGTTGGAGACATTGTTGGCTTATAATGCACTCTTGTATCGCCGTGCTGCTGAGCAGATTTTGGCAGGGCATTTTTACATCAATCCTTATACGGAGAATGGTAGAAGTATTGCGCCTTTTGTGGAACAATACAAATCCATTACAGGTTTTGAAGCGAATCTTCACCTCTCTAGTGCCCGCCATTTGGTTAAGTTAGATAGTCACCCGATAGGTGAAAAGAAGCGTCAAGCATGGATAGAAAAGATGAAGGAGGAGCTAGAAAAATGAGACAGATTCCATTTTTGAGTCAGGAAGAAATCTATACTTTGCAGGACCAAGAAGCCCAGTCTAACAAAGCTCAAAAACGTACACCAGAGCAAATCGAAGCCATTTACTTCTCCGGTCAAAATATTCTTGTGTCTGCTTCTGCAGGATCAGGAAAAACCTTTGTTATGGTGCAACGGATTATTGACCAAATTCTGCGAGGAGTTCGCATTGACCAGCTCTTCATTTCGACCTTTACCGTTAAAGCCGCAAGTGAGCTAAAAGAGCGCTTGGAGAAAGAGTTATCCAAGGCTTTGAAGGCAACAGGCGATGAGGAACTCAAACAGCATTTGGCACAGCAATTAGCTGATATTCCGAATGCTGACATTGGTACCATGGATTCTTTCACCCAAAAGGTCCTCAATAAATATGGTTATCTCCTAGAATTGGCGCCGAATTTTCGCATTTTACAAAGCGCAAGTGAGCAGTTATTGCTGCAAAATGAAGTTTTCAAGCAAGTTTTTGAAGAATTCTATCAATCTGATCAGGCTGCTTTATTTAAAAAATTAGTCAAAAACTTTACCGGTCAAAGAAAAGATTTGCTCGGTTTTCGAGAGCAGGTTTATAAGATTTATGCTTTTTTGCAATCCACCAGTAGTCCAATAGCATGGTTGGGAAAAGACTTTTTGAAAGGCTATGAGCGTGCGGATTTCCAAGAAGAAAAAGCGCGACTTTTAGCACAAATAAAAGAAGCTCTTTATGACCTAGAAGATTTTTTCCATTATCATTTGGCGAATGAAGCCAAGGAATTTCCAAAAGCAAAATACCTTGAAAATGTTCAGAGCGTGCTTGATTGTCTGGCAAGCTTACAAGGACAGTCCTCTGAGGAAGCTTATCTCACAGCACTTGATAGAATTGTAGAGATTTCACGCGCAAGCAATGGCAAAGCCTTGACAAACAGCGGACGCAAAGAAGAATTAAAAGAAATCATCAACACCTATAATGAAAAGCGCAAAGAAAAAATTCAAGTTTTACGAGATTTGGCAGATCAATTTTATCGCTTTGAATTTCAAGTGACCTATCATGAGGAAGCAAAGGAAATCCTGCTTGTCTTACAACGGTTTATGAAAGCATTTGTTGAAAGTTATTTGAACCGCAAAAAAGAAGAAAATGCGTTTGAGTTTGCAGACATCAGTCATTTTGCTATTCAGATTTTGGAAGAATTTCCTGATGTGCGCCACTTTTATCGGACAAAATATCATGAAGTCATGGTGGATGAGTATCAGGATACCAACCACACGCAAGAACGTATGCTAGAACTGTTATCAAATGGACATAATCGCTTTATGGTGGGGGATATTAAGCAGTCTATTTATCGTTTTCGTCAGGCTGATCCACAGATTTTTAACGATAAGTTCAAGTTGTATCAAGACGATAGCCAGCAAGGGAAATTGATTGTTTTGAAAGAGAATTTCCGCAGTCATGTGGAAGTCTTGGAAGCCACGAATGACGTTTTCAAACGTCTCATGGATGAGGAAGTGGGAGAAATTGATTACAATGAAACGCATTATCTGGTAGCTGGAAATCCTGATAAGAAAGAGCCAAATCCACAATATCAGACGGAGTTTCTCATTTATGACGGAACACTTGAGACGAATAATGAGGAAAATGATAAGGATGTTTCTTCTGTTTCTGCGGGAGAAGTGGCGCTGGTTATCAAAGAGATTATTCGTTTGCACAATGAGGAAAATGTCCCATTTGAAGATATGACATTGCTAACAGCTTCGCGTACGCGCAATGATGTGATTTTAGCTGAGTTTGCTAAATACGATATCCCAGTCGTTTCAGACGGTGGCGAGGATAATTATTTGCAATCTGTAGAAGTTATGGTGATGTTGGATACCCTGCGTACGATTAACAACCCTCTCAATGATTATGCTTTAGTGGCGCTTTTAAAGTCGCCAATGTTCACCTTTACAGAAGATGAATTGGCTCGTTTGGCCTTGCAAAAAAAAGTGACTGAAGCTAATCACGTTGTTCATCAGGAAAATCTCTATGAGAAATTGAAAAACGCTTTGAGTGGACACGGTCAACATCCCGAACTCATCACACCTCCTCTTTTAAAGAAAATCCAGCAGTTTCAAGAAATACTGCTAGATTGGCGAGAGTTTGCAAAAATAAATTCGCTCTATGATTTGCTTTGGAAAATCTATCAAGACCGCTTTTATTATGACTATGTAGGAGCCCTACCAAATGGAGCGGGACGTCAGGCAAATCTTTATGCCCTGACCTTGCGAGCAAATGATTACGAAAAAATGAGTTTTAAAGGCTTGTCACGTTTTATCGGGATGATTGATAAGATTTTAGAAACTCAAAATGACTTGGCAAGTGTCGTCGTTGCGGCTCCGAAACATGCAGTCCGCCTGATGACAGTTCATAAGAGCAAAGGTTTGGAATTTAAATATGTATTTTTGCTTAATACGGATAAAGCCTTCAATCGTAAGGATAGCAGCTCTGCCTTGATTCTCAGTCGTCAAAATGGCGTCGGTATCAAGTATGTCGCGGACGTAGCGGTAGATGTAACTGATAAGTTGGCGCCTAATCATGTTCGTTTGTCTATCGATACTCTTCCTTATGTGCAAAATGAGCGTGAGATTCATTTGGCAAGTATTTCTGAGCAAATGCGTCTGCTCTATGTTGCTATGACGCGGGCAGAAAGAAAGCTATATCTGGTTGGCAAAGGTCGTCAAGAAAGCTTGGAGAAAAAGACCTTCCCTGCTCCTGAAAATGGTCGTTTAGCAGCCTCCATTAGGCGAACTATGACAAGTTTTCAAGACTGGATTTGGGCTTTGCAAACCGTCTTTAAGAATGATGACTTAACCTTTTCAACCCGATTTGTGACGGATAGCGATTTAACAAGTGAGAAAATAGGTCAGCTAAAGCTGAAGGAACGGATTGTCGAGGAGAACTTAGCGCACAATCGCCAGTCTGAGGATATTCGCAGGGCTTTGGATATTTTGGAAAATGTGGACAGGCTAAATACTCAGTATCGAGCTGCCATCCATTTGCCAAGTGTTCGGACACCGAGCCAAATCAAGAAATTTTATGAACCGGTCATGGATACAGACGGCGTTGAAATTATGGAGAAAAAAACTCCAGATTTTATTGGAAAAACTTCTTTTGAACTACCTGACTTTGCTAAAAAAGCCCCTGTTACAGGAGCGCAAATCGGTAGTGCTGTCCATGAACTGATGCAGCGTATTCCTTTAAATCAACTGCCTACATTAGCTATTTTAAAGGAAACATTGGCTCAGGTGCAGGCAGAAGAAATTGTCAAAAAGAAGATTGATTTGCAAAAGATAGCTGGTTTCTTTGAGACAGAGCTTGGTCAACTGCTCTTGAAGCAGGCGGATAAAGTTTATCGTGAAGCTCCTTTTGCTATGTTAAAGCAAGATCAAGCGAGCGGACAGGATTTTGTAGTTCGTGGAATTTTGGACGGTTATCTCCGACTGGCTAATCGTATCGTTCTCTTTGATTATAAGACAGATCAATATACAAATCCAAGTGAATTAGTGGATCGCTACCAAGCACAATTATCACTTTATGCTGAAGCTCTTCGTCGTTCGTATGGTATTGAAAAAATAGAAAAATATCTAGTGCTGCTAGGCGGAGTTCAACTTCAAGTAGTAAAAGTAGACTAGATAAGATTTTTAGAGAATTGGGCTGATGAATGCTCCCAATTCTTTTTTACAAAAATGGAATCCTATATTTCCGAATATTTGAGTTGTAAAAAAATAAAAAAGTTCACAAATTAGCTGATTTTTTAGAAAAAGTTATTGAAAATTTCAGAAAAATACGGTAAACTAGTATGTAACCAGACGATGGAGGAATGATATTTGAAATTATATCCTGTTGTTGCAATTCAATCTTATAAACTAAATCAAAAGGCGACTTTGTGTGGCCTTTTTTGTAAAGCTGTCTAGACCTTTATGAAAATTTTCATTTAAAAAAGTTTACTCTTTTATCGACTATTTAGTAGGAATGGAATGAAAAGTTTAAAATTTTAACAAAATCTAGTTATTTTTGCTAATAGTGGGCATTATTTGAAGAAATGTTCGGTTTTGAGAATTTTTTGTAATAATAATGGAAATTTACTTGAAAAGCAATAGGAAAAATAGTAAAATAGAATCATAGAAAACGCTTACAAAATGAGGTGAAAAAATGGATAGACAAGAAGCATTGAGAACTTTTACCACAGGTGAAAATTTCCATTTGCAGCAC
>OGES01002090.1_pt1 | contig 14206 bp, 11 predicted proteins | sample 1570711 | NCBI WGS metagenome assembly OGES01 (sample SAMEA2582133, study PRJEB24529) | metagenome | biome: Human gut stool | place: China | collected 2011 | reverse complement strand
AAACTCTCTGCATGGCGCGCCAACTCCATACTATCCTTGGTGTTGTTGCAAGCGACGTGAGCAATAATAGTTAATTTCCCTTTTGCCACCGCCATGACTTCTTCTAAAATCAATTTTCTATCAGCAACACTTTGGTAGATACATTCACCAGATGAACCATTGACATACAATCCTTGAACTCCTTTTTCAAGAAAATATTCTACCAAAGCTCGCACGCGCTCTGGATTAATCTCGCCTTGATCATCATAGCAAGCATAGAAGGCCGGAATGACCCCTTCGTATTTTTTTAAATCTCTCATATTTTATTCTCCAATTTGATTGATTTTATCGTTTGTACTTATTAAAAATAGTTTCCATGATGGGCAATTGCAAAAATCCTAAGGCTGCAAAACCGACTAATACAAAAAGAGTAAAGCCTAGTAGCAACACAAATCCTGAACTAGAGAGGAAAAAGATGATTGCAGCTAATAAGGCTATCATCAAAAAAAACCACGGGAAATGCAAACTCACCATGATAAGACCCGTTTGCAACATATCTTTTATCGTCATTTCAAACTTAACTGCCAAAGGATAGATACATAAAAACAGCAAACTAGTAAAAATGATGACACCGATACAAGTTGCTTTTAACATTTGAAATGGTAGCGTCTCTTGTCGCCAAAAGAGCATGAGGTCAAATAGACTGATACCTACAATCAGCAACTCTAGCAAACCGAGTTTGAAACCAATTTTCCAGTTTTTTCTAAAAGCCTGCACATAGGTTGCTGTGACTTTTACGCGACGCGAATCTTTGATGACAAACAAAGTTTCATACAAGCTAATTTTGGCAATGCCAATCGTGACAATCGGCAGACAAGACAAAAGAAAGATGAGGTTCACAGTCACCAAATCTAATATTTTCTCACATATTCTCATAAAGAAATTATCTGTATCAAATATACTTCGTATTAACTGAGAACCTCTCTTTTCCATGGTTCTACCTCCTAATCAATTAGTTTAATCATTGAGCAAAACTTTTACGACACATTTTTTGACCTTATCACCTTTAGCAGCAAACCTATTGGGTTGATGCGGCTCATTGGGTAAAAATGCTGCAAAATTCTGCTTATCCAAATAAAGTGGATAGAGCTGCTCACAAGTCACAAACCCAATATCCTTCTTTTTATCATACGATTCTCTTACTTCTTTTACTCTTGTGCCATATTGAATAACTTCATGACCTGCCAAAAGAAAATGTAAATCCAGATAATCTTGATGAAATTCAAATTCATCTGTCGTGTCAGAACACAATTCATTTTCCTGTACAAACAGAAATACTTTTTCTCCGGCAATCTCATACCGTCCCGAATCATAATCGTTTACATCGTGAGTTAAGAGATAATCAATAGCACAATCCAAATGCTTATGGATACCTTTGTAATGGGCGAGATTTTCCAATTCATCGAAAATCATTCGTTTTCCCTCCTTATCCTTTCACAGCTCCCATGGTAATACCTTGTGTGAAGGATTTTTGGAAGACAAGAAAGACGGTTACAATCGGAACAGCTGCCATAGCAGCACCAGCCATAATCAGACCATAGTTGGTCGCCATTTCAGCCTGCATCGTTGCTACCCCTAGTGAAATAGTTAGATTCTGCCGCGATGTCAGCATGACCAATTGCATAAAGTAGTCATTCCATGTATTGATAAAGGTAAAAATAGCAAGAGCGGCAAAACCTGGTTTCACAATTGGAAAAGCAACATTCCAAAAAGTACGAATCTCACCACAGCCGTCAATCTTAGCAGATTCCAACAATTCCGTTGGAATATTTTCACTAAATTGCTTCATGAGAAAGACCCCAAAAGGCCAGCCGACAAGAGGCAAAATAACTGCAGCTAGTGTATCATGAATTCCCATAAAGTTGACAATACGAACCAAAGGAACCAGCACAACTTGCTTAGGCAAAGCCATAGCAGCGATAAAGGTCGCAAAAAGAATACGTTGCCCATAAAAACGCTTCTTGGCCAAAACATAACCTGCTAAAGAAGAGGTAATGCAGACCAAAAACATGGTTGCTAGCGAGATAAAGACACTATTCCACATCCATTGCAGGGCTGGGTTTTGCACCATCAGCTGTTGGAAATTTTCTAATGTTGGCATCTTAGGCCACCATTGAGGTGGAATGACAATCGTATCTGGCTGCGATTTGAAAGCCCCTGTTAAAATCCAATAGAAAGGAAAAACAAAGAGAACGGTCAACACCAAGAGAATAATCGTTGAAATCACCGTAAAGGCACTTATTTTTTTCTGTTTCATCTTGTCTCTCCTTTCTTTAATATTCGACGTCATTTCCAAGAATCTTGAATTGGGCAAAGCTAATCAAAGCAATCATGACGGCTAAAAATACTCCCATGGTATTAGCATAACCATATTCAGATAACTTGAAGGCTTTTTCATACAGGTAATACATCAATGTACTGGTTGAATAGTTTGGCCCTCCAGATGTCAATAGCTGAATCAAGGCAAAACATTGGAAAGAATTGATTGTTGTAATGATCGCAATATACAGAGTTGTTGGCAAAAGACTTGGCCATTTAATCTTCCAGAAAACTTGCAGCTCTGTCGCTCCGTCAACACGCGCAGCTTCCACCAATGAATTGTCAATATTTCCCATAGCAGCAATATAGAGAATAATGGGCTGTCCGACAGAAGTTGTCAGCAAAATCACAATAATCGCCATCAAAGCCCAATGCTTATCACCCAGCCAAGAAATATTCTGGTTGATAACATGACCCGACTTCAGGACGAAATTCAAAATCCCTGACAGTGGGTCGTAAATCCATTTCCATACAACGGTTACCGCTACACTCCCTGTTACCACCGGCAGGAAGAAGACAAAACGGTAGAAAGAGCGCGCAATCGCATTTTGACTATAGGTCTGTGACGCTACAAACAAAGAAAACAGCACAACAATTGGCACTGAGCCAATCACAATAATCACCGTATTGATGAGAGATTTGATAAAGACTGGATCTTTAAACATTCGTGAGTAATTGTCCAATCCAACGAATGAAAAGGATGTCATAGAATAATTAAAGAAACTCGTTACAAATCCCATCACCATCGGCGCTAATACAAAGACAATAAAGAATAATAGAACTGGTGCTAAAAAGGCATAGGATACCAAGGTTTCTCTCATTCTTATTTTATTTACTTTCACATCAAGCACCTCGTTTAGATTAGAGGGAAACCAACTCTTTTAAAGCTTTTTGAGTTCTTTCCCGCTTTTATCCTTTTATAGAAATTCCCCTTTTCCTATTTATACATAACTGACGACAGAAAAAGGGGAGAATTCAATTACTTATTTTTGAGCTTTTTTAATGGTTTCATTTGCTTTTTCTGTAAAGGTCTTCAAAGCAGATTCAACTTTTTCGTCACCATTTGAAACAGATTGCAACATTGGGAACCAGAGCGTTCTCATTTCAGCAAATCCATCAATAGTGTTGTAGTATGGTGAGTAATATTTTGTCCAAGTGCTGATTGTTTCCATTCGTTTGTCATCGTACAATTTACCAAATGAGGAACGGACTGGGAAGGCACCTGTACGAACAACATTTTGTGGCCCCCACTTTTTATCATCAGCGATAAATTTGACCAATTTCTTAGCAGCTTCCACTTTCTTTTTATCTTTATTGTTAAAGATACCAAAACCGTTTACAAGGTATTCCAGAGCTGGTTTGCCATTGTCTGACGGGAATGGTACTTCAACAACTTCAACGCCACTGGCTTTCAAGAGTTTAGCTTGGATGCCTTTTTGCGCAGGTGCCCAAAGAACAGTATAAGAAGTTTGCCCATTTGCAAAGTTTTGAATATCTGCTCCACCATCGAATTGAGAGCCGTTTGTCATCAAACCATCTTTAATCCAACTAACTGCTTTATTTAGCCCTTTAACAAAGTTTGGACTGTCTGTTGTATATTTTGTCACTTTATCATCTGTAACAGAACCACTATACAAATTAGCAATAAAGGCACGTGTTCCTTGGTCACCACCTTGACCATTACTGAAGAGCGAGCCAAGAGTATACCCTTTAGCCTTTAAGGCTTTCAACACTTTTTCAAAATCAGCTGTTGTCCAACCTTCTTTTACAAGGTTTTCTACACCAGCTTCTTTCAGCATTTTCTTATTAAATGCCATATAAAACGGAGCAGAACTAATTGGATACATGTAAGCTTTATCACCAGCCTTACTTGCTTGAATGATTTGATCGTTGTTGACATCTTTGACGAAGTCATCAGTAAAGAGATCGTTCAATTCTGCCAATTTACCATTTTTACCATATTGAATAATCCGTCCTGGTGCGTCAAACAACACATCTGGTGCTGTTCCTGCTTCAATAGCTGTTGTAATTTTTTCTGGACCAGATTTGAAGTCAATAGTTTCTAATTTCACTTTAATATCTGGATTGGCTTTTTCAAAGGCTTTGATAATTTCTTTTTCATACGTACCAACACCATCGCTGGCTTTTTTTTGCGTGAAAACTGGGAAAGCCCACCAAGTAATCTCTGTCTTGCCAGAAGAACTTCCTGAATCAGCTGATTTGTTTGAACCACCTGAATTTCCACATGCTGCCAAAGATAAAATTGCAGCTCCTGCAACTAACGAACAAAGTATTTTCTTCATTCTCATATTTTTTCTCCTTTTATTTTATCCTTTTATACGGATAGGATTGTTCCTAATTTTCACATACTGCCGCAACAAAGCGCTCTGTGATTTCTTTGGGACGCGTAATGGCACCACCGACCACAATTCCTCTGACACCTAGGTCATGAATGGTTTTCGCTTCACTTGGGTAGTGAATCTTTCCTTCTGCGATAACATCCAAACCTGCATCACACAATTTTTTTACCAAATCAAAATCTGGTCCCTCGCATTGCAGACTATAAGAGGTGTAACCTGACAAAGTTGTCCCTACAAAGTCCACACCTGCTTCTGCTGCAGCCACACCCTCTTCAAAGGTGCTCACATCTGCCATGAGCAATTGATGAGGATATTTCTCCTTCACTTGCTTGATGAAATCCGCAATCTTTAAACCATCAAAACGTTCCCGCTTTGTACCATCAAAAGCAATTACTTCAATATCCAGAGCTGCTAGTTCATCAATTTCTCGCATCGTTGCGGTAATAAATGGCTCTTGAGGTGGATAATCCCGCTTGATAATGCCGATGATCGGCAACGAAGTAACCTCTTTAATTTCCTTAATATCCCGAACACTATTAGCTCGAATGCCAACAGCCCCTCCTTGTTCAGCCGCTTTCACCAAAAGGGGAATAATCCCACCTGCTTCAGTATATAGCGGTTCGTGTGGCAAGGCTTGACAGGAAACAATGATGCCATTTTTTATTTTGGCAATCAGCTCGTCTTTTGTCATTTGTGCCATAGACAGCCTTCTCCTTTGCTATTGTAGATCGATTTTTAAAGCGCTTTCAATCTCATGGTGTTATTATAACCATTTTTTGAAGCGCTTTCAACAATATCTGAGATTTTGGTTCTAATTTCTAATAATAATTACTTTTCTCTTAAATCTTGAAAGTAGTTTCAACCAGAACGATAGCTCTGTTAACATGACACTATAATCATTGCGGATTGCCTCTGAGGCATACAAAGACTGCATCTCTGTGAATGCTATCCCCCCAAGAATTGTCTAGAATGGAGACCCTATAATAGAATTAGCAAGGGGGAATGCTTTTTTCAAGAGTATCATCCAGAGCCGCTTTTGAATAAAAGTTTAAAATTTTCTCAGTGCTGGTGTTCTTTTCGGTATTGTCCTGGCGTCCGTCTAAACATCTTCTCCTATCTACACGTATGCCAATTTACGAGGTAGCACAAAGTGTTGGATTTTCAAATAAAACTTACTTTTATGACAAATATCGTACCTATTTTGGACATTCCCCAAAAGACGAACGCAAATAAAAGGCAGAGACAATATTATCCCTGCCTTATTTTATAATAGCAAAAAGCTTTTGACGTAGTAGCTAATATCTAAATACTTCTTTAAGGTTACAGCAAAGCAAACCACTCCTTAGTCATTTTTCAAGCTTAGATGAGTATTTTTGACGAAAACTGCGTTTCTCTTCATTCACCACTTTGACAGCCCGAGAGGCTATTGAACAACTTTGCGAAGTTGAAACTACTAACTAAAAATTTTCAAATATTAGTTCTATCTCGCTTTTTTATTTTTACGACAAATCAGCGCTTAAAACAACTCTTTGTAAAGAGCAATCGTTTCTTCTAAGGTTGGCATAAATGGATTTCCTGGTGCACAAGCATCAATGAGTGCATTTTTAGAAAGGTATTCAAAGTCAAATTCCTCTTCTTTAATGTCCAGTTCTGTCAATTTTTTCGGAATGCCCACAGTTGCTGATAATTTTTCAATTTCAGAAATGGCATAATCAGCGCATTCTTTATCACTTTTACCTTCCGTATGCAAACCAAGAGCTTTTGCAACATTTCGGAATGCTTCTGGCACACGTTTTGCATTTTCACGCTCTACAACTGGTAAAAGCATGGCACAACAAACACCGTGAGGAAGATTGTAAACTGCTCCAAGTTGATGAGCCATAGAGTGTACATAACCTAGCCCAGCATTATTAAAGGCCATCCCACCTAGGAAAATCGCATTAACCATAGCTTCGCGTGCTTCAATGTCATGGCCTTTTTCAACAGCACGTGGCAAAAATTCTTTAATTAACTCAATTGCACCAATAGACAATTTTTTCGTTACATTATACGCACCTGGTGTTACCAAGGCTTCAACCGCATGTGTAAGAGCATCCATACCTGTTGCAGCTGTCAAAGCTTTTGGTTTTGAAATCATCAATTCTGGATCATTTACTGACAGGAGTGCAAGGCTATTCTTATCAACCATAACCATTTTCACTTTACGCTCTTCGTCAGTAATAACATAGTTAATCGTGATTTCAGCTGATGTTCCTGCTGTCGTATTGATTGCTACAACCGGCAAGCCTTTTTCTTTTGATTTGTGAACACCTTCGTAATCTTGCGGACGCCCGCCATTCGTTGCAAGAATTGAAATACTACTAGCAGCATCTTGTGGCGAACCACCACCAAGTGAAATAATAAAATCACAATTATTATCTCGCAAAACAGCTAAACCATCTTCAACATTTTTAACAGTTGGATTTGGCTCAATATCACTAAAAACGACATACTCAATGCCTTCCTTATCAAGTGGTGCAGTTACCTTAGGTAAAATGTCACTGCTTGCAATATAATGGTCTGTCACCAAAAGAGCTTTCTTATACCCCAATTCTTTGATATGATCACCTATTTCATTAATCACACCACAACCAATAAGATTAACTGATGGAACATAAAATACTGACATTATATTTCCTCCTTATTTTTATAAATATCATCTATTTTAGAAACCGCTTACACAATTATATTATAACACTCATAATGCTTTTTGCAACATCAACTTTTCATTATTTTAGTATCAAATTTACAGATTCAAAACTTATCAGTCTATTATGATATTTTAGGGCAAAGAGAAGTATAAGATTTTCTGTATCCACAATGACATCGTCCATATCAAACACTAACAATTGAAACATGACCGCCCTCCTTTTTTCACAACTAGTTTACAGGAAAACACATACAATACCAAGCAAGAGAAAGAACACTCTCTCCAAATAGAAAAATCTCCCTACAAAAGCAGGGAGATGTGACTGATAAACTGATTTAGGTCTAAAAATCTGAATACATTGTCTGTACAATGACGAACGATTCAAATCAGAACAAACTTTACTGTCTATTTACGACGTCCTGGACGTTCTGCATAGCCATAGTAGGCGTCAGCCATGATTTCTTCCATGTCAGTAACTATTGGCAAGCGTGGATTTGCTGGTGAACATTGGTCTTCATAAGCAAGAACGGCAATATCATGTAAGCTATCTTTCCAAGTTTTTTCATCAATACCTTGATCTTTAAAGTTCATCTTGATACCAACCGCTACACCAAGGTCATAAACAGCTTTAGCATACGCTTCAACCGCTTCTTCTGGTGTTGAGCAAGGAAGACCTAGCATACGAGCAATATCTTGGAATTTTTCATCAGCTTTCCAGTAGTTGTACTTAGGCCATGTTGTAGTTTTAGATGGACGAGTTCCATTGTAACGGATAACATAAGGAAGTAAAATAGCATTTGTACGTCCGTGAATGGTGTGGTGAACAGCACCAATCTTATGCGCCATTGAGTGACTCATCCCAAGAAAAGCATTTGCAAAGGCCATACCAGCCATTGTAGAGGCATTGTGCATCTTTTCACGTGCTTCTGGGTCAGCTGTTTTTACAGATTTTTCCAAGTATTTGAAGACTAACTTGATGGTTTGAAGAGCAATACCATCTGTATAGTCATTGGCAAAGTTAGAAGTATAAGCTTCAGTTGCGTGTGTCAAGACATCCATACCTGTGTCAGCAGCAATAAATGCTGGAACAGATTCTACCAAAGCAGGATCAACAATTGCAATAGTTGGTGTCAAAGCGTAGTCAGTGATTGGGTATTTACGATTATTTGCCTTATCAGAGATAACTGCAAACGGTGTTACTTCTGAACCTGTACCAGATGTTGTTGGAATACCGATATATTGTGCTTTCTTACCAAGTGATGGGAATTTGAAGGCACGTTTGCGGATATCCATGAATTTTTGAACGAGGTCACCGAAGTCAACGTCTGGCTGTTCATAGAACATCCACATACCTTTAGCTGCATCCATTGGTGAACCACCACCAAGGGCAATGATAGTGTCTGGTTCAAACGAGCGCATTACTTCAACACCACGACGAACTGTTGTGATATCTGGATCTGGTTCAACATCTGAGAAAACTTGAATCGTGACTTTGTTTTTACGAAGATTCAATTGGTCAATCACACGTTGTACAAAACCGAGTTTTTCAATTGATTTATCGGTAACAATCATGACACGTTCGATACCTTCGCAAGTTTGAAGATATTGAATTGAGTTACGTTCGAAGTAGATTTTTGAAGGAACTTTAAACCATTGCATATTATTTCTACGTTTCCCTACTTTCTTGATGTTAAGAAGGTTGATAGCTGATACGTTATCACCAACTGAGTTGTGTCCGTATGAACCACATCCAAGTGTTAATGATGGAATGAAGGCGTTGTATACATCACCGATACCACCAAAGGTAGATGGAGAGTTCCAGATAATACGCATTGCCTTTATTTCCGTACCGAAACGTTTTGCAAGAGCTTCGTCTTTTGTATGGATAGCAGCTGAGTGTCCTAGACCATTAAATTCAACCATTTGACGAGCTTTTTTAAGTCCATCTTCAGTATCTTCAGCTTTCAAAACCGCAATAACAGGTGATAATTTTTCACGAGTCAATGGTTCTTTAATTCCAACTTCTGCACATTCAGCAGCCAAGATATTTGTACCTTCTGGTACTTTGAATCCTGCTTGCTCAGCAATCCATGTAGCTGGTTTACCAACAATATTTGGGTTCAATTTTGCACCAGCGCAGTTCTTGCTGTTGGCTTTTGCACCAAAACAGAATTCTTCCAAAAGCGCTTTCTCTTTTTTGTTGACAAAGTAAGTATGGTAAGATTTGAATTCTGTTACAAATTCATCATAGATTTCTTTATCAATGGTCACAGCTTGCTCAGATGCACAGACCATACCATTATCAAATGATTTGGACATCACGATATCATGTGCTGCTTGACGGATATTTGCTGATTTTTCAACGTAAGCTGGAACGTTACCAGCACCAACTCCAAGAGCAGGTTTGCCGCATGAATAAGCAGCTTTTACCATAGCATTCCCACCAGTCGCAAGAATGGTTGCAATACCTTCATGATTCATCAAAGCTGTTGTAGCTTCCATAGATGGTTGAGTAATCCATTGAACACAGTTTTCAGGTGCACCTGCTGCAATCGCTGCATCACGTACGATTTGTGCCGCATGAGCAGAAGATTCTTGAGCAGATGGGTGGAAAGCAAAGATAATTGGATTACGCGTTTTCAATGAAATCAATGATTTGAAAATCGCTGTTGAAGTTGGGTTGGTCGTTGGAGTGATTCCGCAGATTACTCCGACTGGTTCAGCAATTTTCGTTAAACCTGTAATAGGATCATCTTCAATCACACCAACAGTTTTAACACCACGCATATTGTTAACAACATGTTCGCAGGCAAAAAGGTTTTTTGTTGCTTTGTCTTCAAAGACGCCGCGACCTGTTTCTTTAACAGCATGTTCTGCTAAGATACCATGTGCATCAAGAGCAGCAACTGAAGCTTTTGCAACAATGTAGTCTACTTGTTCTTGATTTAATTTTCTCATTTCTTCCAGAGCAACTAGCCCTTTTTGAACGAGTTCGTCAACATGCTTTTCAGCAGCTAACTTTTTTTCTTCGGGAGTTAATGTTTTTTTATCAGCCATGTGTTCCTCCAATGGTTCTCAGGATTTTTACAAATCCTTTGTTAATTTTTTCACAAGATTATTATACCTTATTTTCTTTATCTTGTAAACACTTTCAAGTAAACTTCACAAACTTTTTCTTTTATATTGTGAATTTGTTTCAAAATATGAGTTTTCTACTATATTTTAAAACATTGTTTGTGAAGTTTAAAACTTAAAATTATATATTTCACATACTTTTTCAAGATTTCCAAAAACAAAAGTTATGTAAAAAAGAGCATTTTTGCTGTGTATTCCTACACCCTCGTTCTACCCTACTATCTTTTTACAGCACACAAAAGTCATGAATCGCAAGGCAATCCATGACTTCTAATTATTACTATTATTTCTTCACTGTTCCTTTTTTCACAGCTTCATCAATGGCTTGTTTGACGGTTTGTGCATAGAGTTCACCGCCCTTGGTGATCGTTGTTGTCTCCGAGCCAAAGTGCACATAGTCAGTTCCATACCAAATTTCTGGGTGTTGGATAGCAGTTTGATACCAATCCGCTACAAATACATAATCGTATTTTTTCGCCAATTCCAATTCATACTGACGTGTTTTTACAGCGATACTGGTCCCATCATGCGCTGTGCGTCCGTCATAAGGCGTTACCAAGATTAAGCGATGACCTTTCGGTAATTTTGCAATAAATTGATTGAGCAAACTTTCGTAGTTATCAACCGTATTAGTTCCCAAGGCTAAGACGACTGTCTCCAGAAGTACTTTGTTTGAAATATCAGTTTGATAGACTTGCAAGCCCGATTCTAAGTTTCGACTGACCGCTGCATCCACTTGAATTTCCGGCATAGCCTGCTTGAGCCATTCACTTGCTCGCAAAGCTACCGAATCTCCGATAACGGTCGTACCCTTTGCTACATTGTATTGACTGGCACTCACATTATCAGCTTGGGTACGAGTGATCTGCATTTTACTGTCAGCTTGATTTAACCCATTGACGAGCAAATTTTCTTCAAAAGCACCAATTTTCGGAGCAGTCATGATTATGACAAAAGCAACCAGTGTTAATGGAATCAAACTATAAAATACAGGCGTTGTGATTTGCTTGATGTCCATCTTCAAGCCAAATACTTTTGGCTCTCTACCTGCTAATGTCGGCTCCAACAGATAGAAAGAGAAAGCCGCCAAGGCAAAGGAAAGCACGGTTGTCAATAGAACTGCCCATCCATTGCCCATCAATTGGGAAAAGATGATGTAAAACGGCCAATGGAACAAATACACGCCGTAACTCGTATCTGCAATAAATGTGATAACAGGCGGCTCATCAACATGCGGCGTTTTATCGTGGAGCACACGCGTTGCCAAAATCATCACGACTGAAAATACCGTTGCCAAAAGGAAACCAAACAGATAAGTCAATAAATTATCAAATCTTAGGAGGAACATTAATAACAGCAAAGCTGCAAAACTACCACCAAGTAGATAGAAGGTCTTTTTTAAATCAAGCGCCTGCTCCATTTTACGAAAAGGTGCTCCCAAATCACTCACACCCGAAAGTGTCGCTAAAATACTTCCTGCAAAAAACGGGAAGATATGCGTGAAACTTGAAAAGTAAATCACAGAAAAGTTTGAAACGAAGAAGCTTCTGACAAACATAGAAAGAAAACTAATCAAGAAGAAAGCGAACGAAACGAGAAAGATAATCCCTCGAAATTGCCCGACTGTTTTACTTTTCTTAGCTAAATACCATGTCGCCAAGCCCCACAAGATATAGTAGTGCATTTCCAACGCCAAGCTCCATGTGTGCACAAAGAGATGTTGGATAAATTGACTCTCGTAATTTCCACCAGACAAAATTTCATAAAAATTTGTCACAAAGCCGAGCGCAGCAGCAATTTGCGTCCCAATACCAGCCACAAAATCCTTCCGAATCAGCAAGGTAAAGGGCATGATAATCAAAATCATAAAGACAAGCGGTGGCACAATCCGATAAAAGCGACGTCTTAAGAATCCTTTAACATCAATTTCCTTGTTTCTGGCAAATTCATCAATTAAAAGAGACGTAATCAAAAAGCCTGAGAAAGTGAAGAAAATATCCACACCAATAAACCCACCAGGAAAAGCTTTCTGGAAGAAATGATAGAGCAGAACTAGGAGTAATCCTGTAATCCTCACTAATGAAAACCATTTAATGCGCATTTTGATAAATCCCCTGTTTAAACTTTCCCTTGTAGACAACATTATTTTCTGTTGTTAATTTGCCTTGCCCCTCAGGCTGTCCATTCACAAAGTTGCCTTCATACTTCCAACCAGCTTTAGCTGTAAAGGTTCCTTTCCCATTAAAAGTACCGTTCTTAAAATTACCTTTATAAGTATCCCCATTTTTAAAGGTTAAGGTTCCTTGACCATTCATTTTACCACGAACAAGGCTGCCATTATATTTGATTGCTCCTTTATCCAAGGTCAATGCCCCTTGACTGGGAATACCTGATGTAAAAGCCACCATCGCTGATAGGACAATAACCGTTACTGCTAGCAATTCCAAGTTATGCCTTGTGAGATAAATTTTGTACTTTTCGTAAAATTCTTTTAATGTATCCATTCTCTCCACTAATCTTCGCTCTTCACGCGCTCAATCCATTTCTGACAACCTGCCAAAATAAGCCGATAAGTCTCGTCAAAATCACCTGTGTACCAAGGATCTGGCACACTTCTCTCTTCAAATTGAAATACTTTCTCCAAATATTTTCTCGGTGCAATTTTCCTCAAATCTTGAAAATTGGATTTATCCATTCCGATAATATAATCAAAGTCTACAAAATCCTGCTGTGAAATTTGTTGAGAAGTTTTGCTTTTGTCATAAGAAATGGCATATTTTTTAAAAATCGCCTGCGTTCCAGAGTGGATTGGATTGCCATGCTCCCAGTCTGAAGTCGCCCGACTTTCAACATAAACATCATCTGTCAAATCTTTCATCACAAACTCTGCCATCGGACTGCGACAGATATTTCCCAAGCAAACAAACACAATTTTCTTCATAGCATAGACCTCTTTACTATTATAACAAAATCTAAAAAAATAGGAATTTAAACCCTTGAGATTTTTTCAATTCTTTATAAATCTCAAAAAAGCCGCCGATTGGGCGACTCTTACAGGGAGATTATTATGAAAAAGAAAAGTTTTTAGGAGTTCAAGTTAAGCTTCTCTCAACTTGTAATTATAGTATACCGATGCTGACTTAAATTTTTCTTAAAGATTTTTCTTTTTTCTAAAAAATTTTAAAGAAATCCAATTTGAAGATTGTTCCACTTCTTCTGCCAATTCTTTTTGCTCAGTCGTTGTTCATAAAGAGCTTTTCTCGCTGGATCTGTTAAGAAATGCGGAGTCGGCTGAACACGAAAATGGAGGATGTCGTCTAAACCATAGGGAGCAAACAACTCCAACTGGTCGTTGTCCAATAAGCGAAGCCCAATTGCTGTACAGCGTTCTGGGTACTTGCTCATAGCATCTCTAGAATCTCGATAAGGTTCTGTATTAGGATTGTGAATATGCATATAAACCTGGTTTTTCAGCTCCCAGTTATAGTTTGGATAGTTTTCTTTCAGTTTTGTCTCGATTTTAAGGGTTTCTTCATAAGAAATAGCTGGATCAAAGAAAATTACATCAACGTCTGTCTCTGTATCAAATCCCGATTGATTTGACAAATAATTCCAGATAAAATTTCGTACACTGCCAGCAGCCAACCAACTATCTTTTAGCTGC
>OGES01002088.1_pt1 | contig 14227 bp, 7 predicted proteins | sample 1570711 | NCBI WGS metagenome assembly OGES01 (sample SAMEA2582133, study PRJEB24529) | metagenome | biome: Human gut stool | place: China | collected 2011 | reverse complement strand
GATCCTGCTCTTTGATTTTGGCAATTTTGGTGAGTGCTGTATCCATGAATTTCTACGCTGTGACAGAAAGCTTGTCATCGGAAGTCTCGCACCATGGAATATCAGGCAATATCGGGATCTATTAGAATCGCTCAGTCACTATACAAACCTTGGGGAAGGTTTTTACTGTCTAACGCGAACGGAAAGTCCAAAACAGATTCGTGATTTTTCCCGTTTTTACCAGATTTCTGTAAGCAGTATTCCGTTTATTCCGGATCCATTTTATATAAAAAAAGAACATTTTTCCATCCTGCAGAAATTTATCTGCTGAAAAGTTTCTGCAGAAATTATTTTATAATATATCACACAATTGCAACCAGCGAATTTCCTTTTGGGAATAAAGGATTTTAATCCGCTTTGTCATACAGAAATTGAAAACGGGGGATAACAATATTGGATTCTGAACATATGAAAAAGCTTTACTTAGAGCTCTCTTCCTTAGAACATATGGGAACAACCATCTGGTTTGAAGGTGTGCCAAGCAATTCAAAAGAGGTCACAAAGGAGCTCTCTGTCACAGAAGAAAATTCTTATATGAGAGATTATGTATTCAACGAGGGGGTGCTTACAGAATTACATTTTGATAAAATCAAAAAAACAAATATATGATGATCTGAATAATTGACAGGGATGGAGTACCTCAATGCCCACCCAGTCAGAATATAAAACGACTATCTAAGGCAACATACAAATCCGAAAAAAAGAAACGGCAGGGTTTTACCGAACATAAACCCTGCCGTAAGGAAAGCCTTCCGTATGCGGGAGTTTTTCCTTACGGCAGTTTTTTTAAAATTCTAATTCTTTAAAATAAAATGAATGATTCCTTAAAATAAAGCAAATAACTTTGAATTTACATATCGTTATGCTACAATAGGGGCACATACGATAATTCTTAAGAAGAAGAGGGTTCTTTATATGAAAAAAAAATTTGTCCCTGTTTTAGCTGCCGGTGCTCTGATCGTCGTCATTATCTGTTTTATGCTTCTCGGAAGCATCATTGAAAAATATACACCTTCCAAGGAACATATGAACTTATCTGATTACTATAATCTGTCCAGTGAACAGGACGTAGCCCTGATCCTGAATAACCAGGTTCTTGATGCAAAAGGAAAACTCCTTAACGGAACTGTCTATCTTGATTATGAAACAGTACGTTCTAATCTTAATGACCGTTTTTACTGGGATCACAACGAAAATAAACTTCTTTATACAACTGCGACAGATCTCATTTCTGCAGATGCAGACAGCACCAGTTACTATGTAACAAAGGATTCCCATTCCTTAGATCATGCAGTTGTCAAGGCAGATGCACAGACTGCATATATTGCAATTGACTTTTTAAAACTGTACTCTGATTTCTCATATGAAGTACTTGAGTCTCCAAACCGTGTAATTCTTACAACCGCCTGGGGCGATTACACAACTGCACCGGCTAAGCAAAAAACGCAGGTCCGGCAAAAAGGCGGCATTAAGAGTCCGATCCTTGCAGATATCGATAAAAATACGGAAGTTACTGTCTTAGAGACAGGTGATACCTGGACAAAAATATCCACCGCAGATGGCATCATTGGATACGTCAAATCAAAAGCACTTGGCACCACATCTGCCAAAACACTGACCAGCGATTACGTTTCAGAAGAATTTACACATATTAAAAAGGATTTTAAGATCAACATGGCTTGGCATCAGATCACAAATGCGGATGCCAATACAACCATTGCATCTGTGCTCCAGAATACCAAAGGGATCAATGTTATCTCCCCTACCTGGTTCTATCTGAATGACAATAACGGAAATATTGCTTCTCTTGCAAGCTCCGACTATGTAAATTACTGCCACCAGAATGGTATTGAAGTGTGGGCACTTGTAAGCAATCTGGAAAACAAAGATGTCGATACCACATCCGTTTTAACTTATACTTCCAAACGCGAAAATCTGATTAATAACCTGATCTCCGCAGCCATTCAGTATAACTTTGACGGTATCAACGTCGATTTCGAGGCATTAAGTTCCGAAGTCGGCGACTCTTACATTCAGTTTATCCGTGAACTCTCATTGAAATGTGCAAACAACGGAATCGTCCTTTCCGTGGATGATTATGTTCCTACCAGCTATACTGCGTTCTATAACCGTGCAGAGCAGGCGGTTTTTGCAGATTATGTTGTTGTCATGGCATACGATGAGCACTATTCCGGTTCTGAAGAAGCAGGATCTGTAGCTTCCATCAATTTTGTAAAAGAAGGGGTTGCCAATACCTTAAAAGAAGTTCCTGCAGATCAGTTGATCTTAGGTATGCCGTTTTATGCCCGTGTATGGTCTGAGACACCTGCTGACGACACTACAGATGCTGACAGTTATCAGCTCTTTACATTAGACTCCTATGCAACCGGTATGTCAGAGATCCAAAAACTGATCAGTGCCAATGCAGCCGAGCCGGTATGGTCAGATGCAGATGGTCAATATTATGTTCAGTATGAAAACAATGGGGTCACTTACAAAATATGGGTGGAGGATGCTGCTTCCCTGGAAGAGAAGTTAAAAGTTCTTCAGGAAAACCAGCTTGCCGGTGGTTCTTTCTGGAAACTTGGTTTAGAGCTGCCTTCTACATGGGACACTGTTATAAAATATATTAACTAAATACATGCATGAACTATATGATCTAAATGCATAAACTAAATACATACATGAGATCATGACATAAACCCTGGAGATCGTGAATATTTTATAAAAACGATACTCCGGGATTTTTTATGAAAAAAAAGATAGAACTTATAATGGCTGTCTGTCTGGTGATTGCTGCTTTTTTTCTTGGAAGCCAAAGTGCCATACTGGTACAAAACAGTCACACGGACACAGGAGAACTACCCGATACGCCAGGCACAGATTCCGTTTCTGATACAGAACTTGCCGGAAACGGGCAAAATGAATCATCTTCCGATGGTTTATCGATCGTGATCGATGCCGGACACGGAGGTATCGATCCCGGCAAAGTCGGCATTAATGATGCATTGGAAAAAGATATCAACCTTGCACTGGCACTGAAACTGCGCGATAAATTCAGTCAGGATTCCATCCGGATCATTTTAACACGTGACTCTGACACCGGTCTTTATTCTGAGGGAAGTACAAACAAAAAAGCGGAAGATATGCAAACCCGCTGTAAGATCATTTCAGATGCCTCACCCATTTTTACCGTCAGCCTGCATCAGAACAGCTACCCCTCTCCGGAAGTCTGCGGTGCACAGGTATTTTATTTTGGTCAGTCACAGGACGGAAAAAAACTTGCCGATATGATTCAGGACAGTCTGATTTCAAATGTTGATCCCGATAATCACCGCGTTGCAAAGGCAAATGAAAGTTATTATCTGCTCAAAAAAACACCCACACCTACTGTTATCGTAGAGTGTGGGTTCCTAAGCAATCCGACAGAAGCGGATCTTCTTTTGACAGATGATTATCAAAATCTGCTTGTCGATGCCATATATAACGGTATACAGAATTATCTGTCGGAATCAACATAGTTCAAAATAATAGCATCGATCCTGCATCTATCTCTAAACTTCTTTTGTGAGTGTTCCTTTTACCGCTTTGATAAAATGTTCCGCAATTCCATACAAACGTGAAGTCTGCACACGATAAGTATCACGGTTCTCAGCTTTCTGAGAATCAGAAAGCTGCGTTTCTTCCTTTGCATCGACTCCAAATGCCCCCATGGAAAAATGATTCAGATCAAGATCCGGAATATGCGCACAATGTAACTCTGTGACATCATCATTTTCTCCCCCAAGCAAATCCGAAAGATCCTGTGTCTGTCCCTTAAAAAGTTCTGCTGTCTCCTCTGAATCTGTGGCGATCAGTCCATGTATGCCATCTTCTTTTGCCTGGAATGTCGCCGCAATTTTTCCGCGCAGTTCACTTTCCATCATGATATCGACAATACCTTTTTTGTCCACGCCGCGCACGATCTTAACAGAAACATTCATGAGTTCATCATTGACCATCACCGGAACAGCATACTGTTCTTCTTTTGCAAGGATACTGTTTACAGAAAGCTGTGCAGAAAGCATTTTCATATCCCGTACATCAAGGCTTGTCACATGATCGCTGTTTATCATTGTTTTCATCACATTTTCCGCAAGCTCTCCTAGCTTTTCCTGTGCAACCGCCATATCTGCCGGTTCCGAAACAGCCTCTCCAAATTCTTCCAACAACTCCTGTTTAATTGCCTCTAAGTCCTCTGCATCTACCTGATCATCCCCATTGTGGTCTGCCGTACTACTTCCAAAAATCTTCCGGAACATCTGGTTTCGCTGGTTCAGCATAGATTCCATTGCCAGTACATTCGACACGGTATTTGAGATATCATATTTATCCAGAATACGATAAATGCTCTCATCTGCATTTGCTGCCTGTTCTAACTGTGCAAGCTGCTCTTTTGCGTAATCCGCATTGATACTGCTCTCATCCGCCTGTTCACCTGCCTGTGTCAGTACTGCCTTCAATTCCTCCGGTGTCATATTCTCCCATTCCATATCCTGCTCAAATAGAACTTTTGCACGCTCCGGCGTCAGTAATTCGGATGCATCTTTTAAACAATTATTCTGATATGCAGCCTCAATCTGATCCGTAATAGAGCTGCCTTTCGATGTACCGGATACACCCTCGAAATTGTAATCTACGGAATAATCCATCTTACTGCTGCGTTTTTCGGAACGCACAGCTGTCAGGAGATTTTTCATGGTAAGCGGTGCTCCCTGCTGTATCAATGCACCGATTGCTGCACCGTCCGTATTTTCCACCTGTCTGATCAGACGATAGATTCCTATATAAGAACTGCGTTCTTCCTCGCTGATCTCATGATTCTGTTCCATTTTCCAGAGATATTCACTAAATTTACGGTTATCTTCCCCGCCAAGCTCCTCGCTTTTGATACTCTCTGCCTCCTGATTCAGCGATGTAAAATCCATTTCCAGTGGATTTATTCCACGTTTTATCATCTGTGTAACAACTGCCGGTGTCATGTTTTTAAAGACACGCTGCACTTCTTCATCTGCCGCTTTCATCGTAAGCACAGAATCCTGCGTAATATCGATACTATTATATCCAAGGATACGCACTGCGCGGCGGTTCTCATCCGTCAGTTCCATACCAAGATCATTTAAAATATCATCCACATTGCGAAATGCCTTCTGGATGGAATCCCCCAGATCAGCTCTCGGTGCTGTCATCAGTGTCTCATACTGCCGGCTTGCTTTTTCAAAGGAAGTCTTCAGTTCCGTTCCTGCCTCATGGACACCATTGATCGTCGACACGTCAGCATCTTTCATTCCGAGCACATATGCCGGGACATAACGCATGTCGGTAACTTTTTTATCAACCTCTCCAAAGAGTTCTACCTGCTCCTTAGTCGCATCCACACCCTCAGACATTAACAGATTTCTGTAATATTCATTTTCCTGATCCTTTAACTGCTCCACCAGTTTTACCAGCGGCTCTGTGTCAATGGAAATACCCTGTTTTAACAAACGGTAATTTGCTTCAGCAGTCATGGCAAGACGGATCTCCTCTAACTGCCTGCGTGCAGTCAGAAGCTGCTGCCCTTTTTGTGTATAATTTCCGTCCGCATCCTGTACTGTGCTTTCTGATACCCTGTTTGCCGCAGCTTCCCTTAAGCTGTCTAATGTGAGAGGAAGTCCTTTTTCCACAATATAAACAAGGTCTTCATCCGTTGCATTTTCTACAGTGTCCACAGCATTTTGTGCCTGCTCCATCCATGTGTAACCGGAAAGTATCACCGCATCCTGTGCGCTTTTTCCTTCACTGACCGCCTCCGCTGCAAGTGCAGCAATATCTTCTGCGCCTGTAGTAAGTTCCGTCTGACGCAGTGCCTGCGCATAGGTAAGATTTTCTTTCGTCAACGGTATATCGTTTTCTAACATCCACTTACTGGTTGCGATTGTATCATCATTTACTTCCAGCCCTGCTGATGCGATCACATTCTTCACCTGTGGAAGGAAAGAAGAAATATCCTGCTGTTCTGCCGACATATAGCCTGCGCTGGCAGAATGTCTGGCAAAATAAATATTCTGCACAGTAGGTTCTAACTGGTTATCAATCAGATATTTTACGGCTCCATCATCCAAGGACGATAAAGAGTCTGCCATATCTACTGTCTCTGCGATCTGTTTAAAATTATCATCTGTAAGCGGCAGATCTGCCTCCCGCAGACTGTCTGCAATCTGCGCTGCAAGTTCCGGGCTTCCCGTGATCTGCGCAAGCTGTTCAAAATCAAGATCATCTCCGAATGCAGAAATATCCGCCCCTGCTGTTGCAAGCGGTGCTTTGATCTTATCCGTCACGGTCACGATCTTATTACTTGTGGTATCATCCAGTGAAAAACCTTCCTCCTGCATTTTTTTATAGTCTTCCGGTGAAGTAGTCTCCGCAAGCACTGCCATCTGAGCTTTTCTCTCCCCTGCATCCATAGAGCCTGACTGCTCGATCTCATCTATGATCGTCTTTTTCTCTTCTTTTGCCGGATTCAGATAAGTAACCTCTTTTGCCTGAAAAGACGTGGTTCCTGTCGCTTTTTTACTGCTCTCCGTCTTTACCGCATCCGCAAACAACTGTATCCCGTTTTTTTCTTCCACCGCTCCTGTCTGCGGCATCAGATCCATTACTCCCTTATTCTGTTGCTGTTGGTTATCTATTCTCATGATCCGACTCTCCTTGTTATCTCTGTCATTTTGCACCGGCTGATGTAAATTCCTTCATTCATCTGTATCCGTTTTTTCAAAACATTTGTCCCATAGTCTCTGATATCAGGACAAAAGAATAGCGCATACTTTCATTTCCCTGAAATATCTGCGCCATCCATAGCTGATGTATATATCGGATACATCAGCGTATTTATTAAGTTTTTCGATATAATTCCAGCTTCTGTCCTGCTTTTTTACAGAATCTCAATAACGGAATACCGCTACACCAAAACCCGGAAGCGGATATGCGAACGAATAAGGTCTTCCGTCACATTCCTGCCGAACAGCTTTATAACTTACCGGACATTCTTTACCATTTCCACCAAATTCCGCATCTTCACTGTTTAAGATCAGTTTATAAGTCTTTCGTTTTGGTACGCCGACACGGTAGTCCTTGCGTTCCACCGGTGTAAAATTACATACAAAGAGCAGATTATTCTTTCCATCTTTACTCTTTCTGATAAAACTGAAAATACTGCGGTCAGCGTCGTTGGCATTGATCCATTCAAATCCGCCCCAACTGCTGTCAAGCTCGTAAAGTGCCGGGTTTTTCTGATAAATATGTAATAATTTCTTTACCCAGTTCTGCATATGTTGATGATCCGGATTTTCCAGCAGATACCAGTCTAATTCTCTTGCCTCACTCCATTCCTGAAGCTGCGCAAATTCCTGTCCCATAAAAAGAAGTTTTTTGCCTGGATGTCCCATCATAAATGCATAACCGACCATCAGATTTTTAAATTTATCTTCCATCTCGCCAGGCATCTTATTGATCATGGAACATTTCAGATGTACCACCTCGTCATGGGAAAGCACAAGGATATACTTCTCGCTCTCATTATAGCTCATGGCAAAGGTCAGCTTGTGATGATTGTCCTTACGGAAATATGGATCAAGTTTCATATAATCCAGAAAATCATGCATCCATCCCATATTCCATTTATAGCTGAAATTAAGTCCATCGTCTTCCACACGGCCAGTCACCTTCGGCCATGCTGTAGATTCCTCTGCGATCATGACTGCCCCCGGATTTCTTCCAAGGATCAGCGTATTGACATGCTTAAAAAACTCCACTGCCTCAAGATTCTTATTATCGCCATACTTATTCGGAACCCACTGTCCCGGCTGCTTTCCATAATCCAGATATAACATGGATGCCACCGCATCCACACGCAGTCCGTCAATATGATAATGCTCGATCCACATTAATGCACTGCCGATCAGGAAATTCTTGACCTCATTCTTGCCATAATCAAATATCTTTGTACCCCAGTCCGGATGTTCTCCTTTTCTCGGATCTGCGTATTCATATAGACATGTCCCATCAAACTCAGTCAGTCCATGTGCATCTTTCGGAAAATGTGCCGGCACCCAGTCTAAGATCACGCTGATCTTATGTTTGTGACATTCATTGATAAAATACGCAAAATCCTGCGGTGTTCCATAACGGGAAGTCGGCGCATAATAACCCGTCACCTGATATCCCCAGGAACCATCAAATGGATATTCCGAAATACCCATCAGCTCAATATGTGTGTATCCCATTTCTTTTACATATGGGATCAGATACTTCACAAGATCCCTGTAACTGTAAAATCCGTCATCCTCTCTGCCCGGATGGCGTTTCCAGGAACCCGGATGCACCTCATAGATTGCCATAGGTTTTGCATAGACATCTTTGGTCTTAGCACGCTCTTCCATCCATTTTTCATCAGTCCATTTAAAATGATCTATATCTGCGACTGCAGATGCTGTTCCCGGACGAAGTTCCGCATAATTTGCATATGGATCTGCTTTATAAAGCCGCTTTCCATCTTTCGTCTCGATCAGATACTTATACAGAGCCCCTTCCTCTATACCAGGAATAAACAATTCAAATATTCCCATCGTATCCGGCTCAAGCCTTGTCATTTCATCTGCCGTTTCATCCCATCCGTTAAAAGAACCGATTACCCAGATTCTCGCGGCATTCGGAGCCCATACATCAAAACATACACCACGGATTCCATACTGATCCGTAAAATGTGCCCCCAGTTTGCGGTAAATCTCATAATGCGTCGCCTGTCCAAATAAATAGCGATCCAACTCTGAAAAATTAGCCATACCCTTACACCCCTTTATTTTTATGTCATGATTATAGCCTGTATATTTTAGATTCCAAAATCTTTTTCGCGAAGAATCACATAATCTTCATCATCATATCTTCTGGATGTGATGATACTAAATGCTTTTCGTAAACCGCCCTTTTCAGATTTACTGATCGCATCATCCACGATTTCCTTTACCTCTGTGAGTGTTGTTGCCCTGTCATATTTCTGAATATTGCTGATACTGTTGTAAAGTGCCAGAATACCCATCTCGTCTATTGTATATCCAAGTTCATTTGCATATGCTTTTGCAAATGAGACAAGCTCATCACTGGTAAATATCGGAATATTGATTTTCTCAGAGAAACGGGAAGCAAATCCCTCGTCCCTGCCAAGTGCTTTCTCAATTCCACGATGTGTATCTTCCATAATGACAAATAATCCGCTTGTATCACTTTTAAGAAGAAGTGACAGCCGGACTGCTGTTTCTTTGGAAATATCGCCTGCTTTCTCAATGATCAGACACCCACCGGAAATCTTCTTTAGTAACGATGCAACATCCTTTTTATTTAATGCAGATGCTTCGATCTTTCCAACCTTGCCCTTCGGCCTTCCGGTTTCCTTCTGTAAGGCTTTTACCATAGCCGTTGCAAGAACTGTTTTTCCACTTCCGCTTCCACCCTGGATCACCATGTTTCCGGTGGAGGCATCCTTCCCTGTTTTCAGATGTCTTGCCGCACCTGTAAGTGCCTGACATATCTGCTCTTCCATTCCTTTTATCGAAACAAAATAAGTAAATATCCCTCGCAGTTCTTCACTCAAAGATGTAACCGCCTCAAAATCTTCCTCATCTTCAGGCTCACTGATCTGTGGAAGAACACTTTCCGCGTCAACAGTATGTTCTACTGTCTCTGCTAATGTCTGATCCGTTACCACTTTTCCAAGGTCGATCGTATCGGCAGTAATTACATCATAATCATCTGCCGACTGCTCTTGTGCCCTTACCTCCGGCATTTCATCTTCCTGATCTGCTTGAGAAAAATCTTCCTTTTCCTCTTCTGTCCAGGATTCCTGTAGCTGATCCTCCTCAGGAATTTCCATATTCTCCGGGGTCTGCATCATCTCTGATACTTCTTCTGCGATCTCATCCTCATTCACTTCCAGTTCTGATGGTTCTTCCTGCCCGGACGTTTCTTCCTCTGATGCAGCTGCCTGCAGTGCGGTTTCCGCCACCGATCCGGCTATCTGCGGTGCAGTTTCCGTCGCCACCGATCCGGCTATCTGCGATGCGGTTTCAGTCGCTGCCGATCCGGCTGCCTTTGCAAGCTGTTTATCAATGTTTGCCGTCTCAGTCGAGATCCGTTCGATCTCTTCCTGCAAGATCTGATTCATATTTGCAACCATAGCTGCTGCCCTGTCATTTTCCAGCGGCTTGCCTTCTATATACTGATCCTGCAGTATATCTTTCGGAGCAATGCCTGCATCAAGTTTTGGAATAATATCAGCAAGGCGTCCCATAATTTCTTCAGCTTCCTGCAGGGCGCGTGCCTTTGCCGATTCAAGTCTGCGCTGCTTTGCATCTTCTAATGCAACTTCGGCAGCATATTTTGTTTTTTCCCACTCGGCAAGAACTTCTTCAATACTCATCTGACCGGTAATCTGATGCTCTAATGCCGTTTTTTCCGGCATATACATTCCAAGCTGTCCGTCATGTTCTTCCGCAAGCAGCTCTTTAAAATTTATCTTTAATGAATCATCGATCTCGTGATCCGACTCTATATGTGCCAGATTATTTTCATCTTCCCCGGACTGATCATATTCTTCTTTCGGAAGCTGCAGATAAGGGATCTCCTCCACGAGTTTTTTGATATTATCCATACTGTCCGTGACGGTTTCTTTTTCCGTTGCCTGCATGATCTGCTGCATGCTTTTTTGTAATTCTTCCTGCAGATTCTGTGTATTAAACCGCTCCGGTGAAAGTTTCACATCCGGTATCTGCACGGTTTCATTAACGATCTCCCCCGAATCAAGTTCCTCCTCCGGTCTGACCTCAACAACGCCTTCACGTTTCTGACAGAATCTCCGGTACTTTTCTTCCTGCTGTTTATTTAATGGCTGATAGATCATCTTCAGTTCTAAGGCACGCTCCACATATGGACCTTCTCCAAACCACAGAACCAGCTCATCACATGCCTCCACACACTTATCTGCCATACCCGCTTTATGGTACAGACATGCAAGTTCAAATGCCCATTCTTCGGTATATTCCTGTTCTTTTAACTCCTCTAAAATTCCGATCAGAGTCTCTATATTTGCACCCTGCGCTTTGCAGATCTCATATTTCAGCACATATTTTAAATTATCATGCGGCGCGATCTCCACAAACTCCTGATAATAATCCTTCGCCTCATCAAAATTTTTCATTTTGATTGCAACCTTTGCCAGACGGAAAATGATCATCCTTCCAATCGGTGATCTGTCATATGCCATGAGCAAAACTTCACGACTGTCCTCCAGACAACAGGAATTCTCATAAATTTCTCCAACTTTTACAAGTGCATTTACATTTTTTATTTTATTCCAGTTGATCGTATCAGCTATCTCTGCTGCCTTTTCATAATTATGTTCGGCAGTCAGTGATTTCATCTGATCCAGTTTTAATTTATATTCATATTTATCCAAAATTATGCCACCTTTGAACGCGCTATTCTTTTGCTGCTTCTTTTGTTCTTAGTTTATCATACGCACATATAGATGTCAAAAATTAATCTAAGAAAAAATGCTATGATACACGCAAAAAAAGGGGGTTTGCAGTCTGCTCCCCCTCTTTTCTGTCATTGATCTTTTTCTTCTTTTTTACTCTCTTCTATATGCTTTTCGCGATGCTTTTTCAGCTCTTTTTTGGTCGGATTCTTATCATAAACCGGCTGGTTGCTCTCCCTGTCAACTTTTGTCAGATATACATATGCCGATGTATCTGCTGTAAGTCCGCGTTTTTTCAATAAATAAGACACTGTTTTCTGTGCAATATAATAAATTACTGCCATAAGCGGCACTCCGAGCAACATTCCCGGGAATCCCCATAATCCGCCAAATACCAGAATTGCAAACACAACCCAGAATGCCGATAATCCGGTAGAACTTCCAAGTATCTTCGGTCCAATGATATTTCCGTCGATCTGCTGTAAAACAACAATAAAGATCAGGAAATATAATCCCTGTATCGGATTCTGCAGCACAATAATAATAAAGGACGGCACCGCACCGATAAACGGACCGAAAAACGGTATAACATTGGTGACACCGATGATCACGGCGACTAACACCGTATCCGGCATCTTCATGATTGCAAGCACGATATAGGCAAGCACACCAATGATCGCCGAATCTAAAATTTTACCACTGATAAAGCCGCTGAAAATCTCATTACTCTTACGGACAGTATCAACAATGACATTAGCACGCACCGGTTTAAACAGTGCATATACGATCTTTTTTGCCTGTCCGGCAAAATGTTCCTGGTCCGCCATCACATAAACTGAAATGATCAGACCGATGATCACATTTAAAACAAACTTGACTCCATAGATGACACCGCTTGTGATCGATGTAAGATAGGTCTGTACCTTTGAAAAAATATCATCTTCAAAAAAGGTCTCAACCGTATCCGTTATTTTGTCCACGCCCTGCTGTATCATGGACGCAAATTCCGTATCACCGTTTGTCACCTCGTCTACCCATTTCGTCAGATCCTTTGCTTCCTGTGGAAACGATGTGATCATGCTCTGGATACTCTCAGAAATAGATGGAACAATCGCCGCCACCAAAAGCACACAGATTCCCACTAAAAATACCAGCGATCCGGTAATTGCAATTCCCCGTGACGTCTTTTTCGCTTTACGTTTGCTTTTCATCCGCGGCTCTAAAAACTTAAACAGGTGTCCCTCTAAAAATTTCATGATTGGATTTAACAGATATGCGATCACTACACCGATAATGATCGGCTGTAAGATCAAAGACAGCTTCTTCCAGAAGTCTGTGAATCCATTGTAACGGTAGATCATAAAGAAAAACAGTATGCAACAGCAGAAAGTCACAAATACGACCAGTGCGATGATGACATACTGTGGTTTTAATTCCCATTCTGTTTCCTGAGATGTTTTTTTTATCTTTTCCTGTTCATCCAAATTGCCATCCTCCGTCTTATCTAATATTTTCATTATAACCTTCGCAGACAGGTAACGCAATCAGATTTTGCTGAAATTTTTATTAATTACTGGATTTTGCAAAAAGGGACACCGGTGCTCATGCGCCGATGCCCCAAAATATCAGTCTGCGGTTTTACCCTCTGTAATAATTGATCAGACAACCCTTTAAGATGATTTCTCTCTCATCATCGGTCATCGCACCAAGTCCAAGTTTAAATTCTTCTGCTTTTCCATCTTTGATCACATATGCCGTAATCTCAGACTGCTTGTCCTCAACCGCCTTACGGATATTTGGAATATATAAATAATCAAGATTCTTAAACGGCAGCCCGCCTTCCGGAATAATGAATGGAAGCATACCCCAGTTGATCAGGTTCGAGCGGTAACGTTTCGTTGCATACTCATTTGCAATGTTTGCCCAGCCGCCAAGTACTTTCTGGCAGGAAGCAGCCTGCTCACGTGCAGAACCATCGCCCGGTTTTACTGCAAAGATCGTACTTCCAAAACCGATCTCACCATTGGAATGGTTATCCTCAAATTTTGTTTCCGGGAATACTTTATCGATGACATCCATAACCGGTTTTAACTCTTCTACTGCCTCTAACGGACAGTTTCCGGCTTCTAACGCTTTCTGCGCTTTCTGGATCTCTTTTGCACGGCCAACATACTGTGGATCTTTTCTGGAAAGTGCAAACTCTGCAAGTCCAAGCGGGTTAGAACGGAAGGAAGATGTCTCTCCGGATGGGATCAGCTCATCGGTAGTCGTTACCGGATCGTGGATCTCGGATACAACCTTTAATACTATATTTTCCGGTAATGCACTCATTGCCGGCCAGTCTTTGATGTTTGGTCCAAACTGGATCTCAACGGAAGGATCGGCTACACCCTTGCTGTCAAAGACACGGTTTGCATAAATATTTTTATCAAAGAAATACTTCGGTTTGGTGAAGTTCACATCAACGTCTGTTGCAGCTGTCAAAAATCCTTTATTTGCGGCTGTTGCAGCAATGGAACGGGCGTCCATGAGAGCAACGGAAGCAACCTGTCCTTTCTGTACCTTGGAACCTTCACGGTTCGGGAAGTTTCTGGTGGAATGACGGATACTGAAGCCATTATTGGACGGCGTATCGCCTGC